>Ga0172364_10001401_pt1 | contig 18452 bp, 12 predicted proteins | sample LakKivSesite10cm_FD_114545 | JGI IMG/M metagenome (GOLD analysis project Ga0172364, IMG submission 114545) | Sediment microbial communities from Lake Kivu, Rwanda - Sediment site 10cm | ecosystem: Environmental > Aquatic > Freshwater > Lake > Sediment | place: Rwanda: Western Province, Lake... | reverse complement strand
CGAGAATCTGGCGCGTGGGCGAGGTCTCAGCGATTCGATGCGGATATCCACTCTTCGCCGTCTCTTTCCCTTGCGCCCATCCCCGCTCACAGGCGGATCGTCATGGACGCTTAGCAAGCGGAACCGGCGCGGACAGCTCGTACCATCGAGGATGGAGTTCATCGCTTCGACCAGACGCCCGGAAATCGCGGGCTCTTCCTCGTGCGTGTGATCAGCCGGTGCCAACCGACCGTAGCCCATCAGGAGCAGTTCATGGACCTGCCGGATGAACGACTGGCTGTAGTCAGCCTGATTGGCTGAGGCGCCCCGCCCCTGGCGTGGCAGTGGCCCAGTCAATCCGCATCCTCCCCGCCGAGGGTCTCCGCGATGACCTCCGCCGCGTCCAGCATGGCCTGCGTCACGGTCCAGTGGAACCGCTGCATGGGCTTGAGGACATAGGTCCTGGGGCCTTCGTAAATGCGAAGGTTGCGATCGAAATACACCCACTGGCTACGTTCTCTTCGAAGCCGCCGTCTGACTCGCTCCAGTTCCTCGGCCGCCGGCCTCCCCGCCTTCGCGACGACGACCTTCCGAGCGGCGGCGCGGTCCTTGGTGAAATCAATACCCACCATCCCGGACAGGTCGTCATGCACGATCTGGACCTGGTGCCGCTTGGCGCTATCGCCCCCGGCGAAATCGTCCAACTCGCCCTTGAGGCATACAGCGTAAGCCCGCAACTCCTCTTCTGTCGGTTTCCTGACCGCGGCCTCCCCGACCTTGCCGTCCTTCAGTTCGAGGCGCACGTGAACGAGATCCTTCACAAGGGCTTGCTCAAGCGCATCCATCCGCAGCGAGTCATAGACAAGTGAGTTCAATTCGCCGATCAGCTCTGAAGGGACAACTTGACCGGGAGGAAGGCCTCCACAGAGCGGTGCTTCGGCTCTCTCCTGTTCCCTAAAGGCATCCTTGGTGGCCTCGACGAGGCGAGCATGGAGATTGGCCCATCGCTTAAGGTCATTTCTGTTCATCTCGCCTAGCGGGACAGGAAGCGTGCGCAGCGCGCCTAGCGTAGCGCGGTCTCGCTTGACTCCGGATTCCGTGGCCGTCAGGAACTGGTGGTAGAAGGCGAAATCGGAACTCAGGTAGAGGGAAAGGGCCTTCAGCATGTCCGTGTCGCCGGACGGGCTGCTGATCCCGATCTGCCGCGGCGGCACGATCAGGAACTCGTCGCTGTACACGGCGAAGTTCCGCGCCGCGCTGACGATCACATGCGGAGGACGACAGACCGCCAACCCGGCGCATCCTCCGCGAAGGCGCAAGAACTGCTGCGTGTTGGTTTCGTAGGCTGTGGGGGGGAATGTAAAGATGCCCCTGATTCGCTCAAGAGGCTTGGTCGCCAACACTCTGCGGCCCACAAGCTCAGGATGTTCCTCCGTTTTCTCGGGCCCGCTACGCACTTCCACAGTCCGCAACTGCGGGCCTTCATGCACAACAAGGTCGCCCCGCTTTTCCATCTCGCCGAGCGACCGAAACCGCTTGCTCACGCTCCGGAGGAGGCGCAGATCAAGGCGCGAACCCCACGTGGCGAGTTTCCACGGCAGGCCGCTGCCGCCCAGGACTTCGCTCGCTTCGATGTCCCGGATGTCGCTGGCGTTGATCACGATGCTCCAGCACTCGTTCCGCTTGCCGCGCGACGCGGTTGGGCGGGTGGGCTCCTGGTTGGCCACCAGGGGCGAGTAAACGCGGATGACCTCGGCTTCGTCCGGCTCGCATACGTCCTCCCTCCGCGGCGCATAGAAGAATGCCGCGGCCGGGACGCGGAAGCGCCCCGCGGAGATGACCTCGGCGAGGTTGGCGAAGTTGACGACGGTCCTGACGCGCATCTTCGCGAGGAACTTCCGGCGGAAGTCCCTGGCCTGCGTGTCGAACAGCGTCATGGCGGGCAGGAACAGTCCGATCTCGCCGTTTTCGGCGAGCAAGTCGCACACGCGCCACGCAAAGGCCCTGGCGATCTGGTTGCCGCCCGCGGGCATGTCCTTCCTGTGGGCCGCCATCCATCTCCACACCTTAAGGTCCTCGTGGTCGTCGGGGTCAGCTTCATCCAGCTTGCCCGGGGTCAACTGTTTCCAGGGCGGGTTGCCGACGACCCAACCAAACGCGGGATCCACCTTCCCGCCAGCGAACACACCCGAACTGGCGAAGTTGTGCGCCCCGAACTGATTGTGCGTCCGCCCGCGCAGCTCATCGAAGAAGTTGCCCTCGACGATGTTCCGTCCTCGCAGGCACGGCAAGTGGGGGCGAGCGCCGCCCTCCAGATCAGGAGGCTGAACGTAGTCAAGCATGGTCAACAGGAGGCTGAGTTCCGTCACGCTACAGGCGTCCGCATCGAGGTCAACGCCGAAGAAGTGATCCACGAGAAGCTGCCTGAGCTTGGGGACCGTGGGCTTGTCCGGACAGCCGGGTGGGAACTCCCGCTCGATCAGTCGGCGATATGCCTGGACAAGGAACGCGCCCGACCCGCAAGCCGGGTCCAAGACGCACATCCCTCTCCTCAACGGGCGCCGCTCCTCCATCTCCGCGAGCATGAGGTTTACGACCGGAATGGGCGTATAGTATGCCCCTACTTCCCGACCTCTGGTCTTGCCGCTCTTCCCCTTGGTGGCGTGCAGGAACTGCTGGTAAACGATCGACAGCGTTTCGATGGGGATGTAGGAGAAGTCGAACGCGGCAAAGTCCAGGTGAAGTTGCCAGGCCCGGTCTCCCTCGAAGCGATCCCCGGCGAACGCCCCAGCCACGCGCGATACCTGAAGGTCGTTTGGGGCGCCCGGGCTGTCAAAGTCGATCGGGAACGCGCTGCCGTTCAGCCACTGGGCAAGCTGCCGGTCAACAGCCCGAAGGCCTTCTGCCGCGGCGTTTCGCCCGAAGACCGCTTCCCGGGGGATCTTCCACGCAGCAAGTTTCCGCTCGGAAAGGATACCCCTACGGTTGAGATAGTGGAGGAAGACGTACTTGCCGATCAGGGCGTGCGCGACATGCCGGTCGCGCATTCCTCCATTTTCCAAAAGCCACCGGCCGAGCCGCTCCAGGTTGTCCAACAGGCGCCAGTCGACGCGATGCTCGGGGGTGACCTCTGCGCCCCATTGCCCCCAAATGCTGGCGTCGTCGATGGAGTCGGCTCGGAACGCGCCCAGTCGTTCCTCGATCTCCCCGGGCCCGGTTGCGCTGACCAGTAGCCCTCTCCGCGCATCGCTGCCCCTCGGCCGATAGCGGAAGCCGCAATACGCGCGCACGCACTCGGGGCTGTTGACGATGAGGAATGGCACGACGTCCTGGTTCCAGACGAGCCGATGCACGTCCCTGGCCTGCGTCTCGCTGGGCACGTCGCAGACGTAGGCAAGCGGGACGATCGCGGACTCAGGAACGCCATCGGGGCGAAGCGTGTAGACACCTTGGAGCCGGCAGGGATCCATGGCGGCCCGTCGGAAAACATGGCCAAAGTCGGGGGCCGAGGAGAACCGCCCCTCCCCACGGCGCAGGAACTTCGGGGAGCGCAGGTATCCCAGCCTTTCGAGCAGTTCGTGCAGCTCCATGCCCTGTTCCCGGATCGCCGCCTCAGGGGGCCAGCGCCATCGCACAGCGGCGCACGGACCCCCAGCGCGCGCCCGATACTACCCCGTCCGAAGCTCCGTGCAACAAGGAAAATGGAACCGCGGACCCAGGCGTCTTCAAGCACCCCCTGGTTAAGGTCCGCTTCGTGCGAACCGCTGGCCGGGGCGAGGGCAGCGCACGCGGCCAGCGCCGCCGCAAGCGCCGCCCGGCGGGTTGTCGGCGTCGCTTTCATGTCGTCAGCCGCCGCACCAGCAGGTCCTCGAACGCCGGCAGGTCCTTCCAGTCCGTCGCGCAGCGGATGCGCCTGGCTCCCTGCTCGATCACGGTGAACCCCTCGTCGGTCACGCGGACGGGCAGGTCCTCCATCACCAGCAGGTCCTCGGCGAACGCCAGGTACACGGCCACCGTGTCGAAGAGGATGGAGCTTTCCGTCTCGCGCCGCGGTTCGTCGGTCCAGAGGCGGTAGTTCTCGATGACCGCCCGCGCGAGCGGATCGCCGCTGTCGCGAACGGCCGCGAACTTCCCGCCGTGCAGGCGCACCCGCCCGCACGTGTCCAGCGGCGTGATGGTCATCTCCCACGGCGCGGCGAACACCGCCTGGCACGAGTGCGGGTACTTGACCACGTTGTACTCCGCCACCACCTTGTCGCCGCCCTTGTCCCCCGGCCGCAGGTTGCCCTGCATCCCGACGTACCGGCAGCGGCGGGCGATTTGCGGCTGGCGTGCCAGCGCGGCCGCGACGTTTGGCGTCGGACCGATGGCGATCAGCGTGACCGGCTGCGGCGAGGACATGATCGTCTCGACCATCGCCCCCACGCCGTCTTCGTGCACCGTGCCGGCGTAGCGGCCGAGGTGGAAGCCGGCCGCCCACGCCTCCTGCGGCCGACGCTGCCCGTCCAGCGGGATGCCGATGCCCACGGGCACGTCGCTGCGCCCGGCGACCTGAAGCATCCGCGCAGCCAGGCGGGCGCGGTAGCGCGTGTCGCCCGTGCATGTGGTGAGCAGCTTCAGCTCCAGCTCGGGCGACTTCAGCAGCAGCGCCAGCGCCCAGGTGTCGTCCACGTCGATGCCGATGTCGGTGTCGAGGATGACGGGGACTTTCCGGCCGGGGTGTCGGTCTGACATCTGCTGGCCTTTCTTCGGTCGCGGCACGGGGGGCCGGCGGATCGCGTCGGCGTCGCCCGCGGCAAGGACAAGTATCGCCGGGCGGCCGGCGAAGGCAAGGGCAACACGACGCCGTCGACGAGGCGACAGCATCGCCCCGGCCCGCATGGCGCGGTACACTGCGGGCGAGGCGCGCCGCGAGGCGGGCGAGCGGCCGGAAGAGAGGTGCGGAATGGGCGCTGTGGCAATCGTGCTGGCGCTGGCGGCGGCGGCGGGAGCGAAGCCGGCGGGCAGCTTCGCCGTCAACGAGTACTTCGGCGTCGAGTACGACCGCGAGCCGGTGTCGTTCGACGTGGACTTCGACCCGCCGGTGCTGGCGAGCCAGATCGGCCTGACGTGCGACGGCAAGGCTGCGCCCTGCCAGGTGGAGGTCCTGGCCGGCACGCGCCAGGCCGTCAGCAAGGCCCGCGTGTGGACGGCGGTAAGCTTCCCGTTCGTCGAAACGGAGGTCGAGCAGCAGCGAGGCAAGGAGAAGGTAAAGGTGACGCGTCGCGTCGCCCTGCCGCCCGAGCAGCGGCATCGCGTGTACGCGGTGATCGTGAACGAACGCGCCGCCGCGGGCGGCGCCGAACCCGCCGCGACCGTCAAGCCCGTCGGCAAGGTCGGCGGCGTGGCGGTCGCCGAAGTCAGCAACGGCGTCTTCCACGCGAAGGTCCCCGTCGCCGGCGCGACGTTCGACGAGCCGGCCTCGCCGTTCGAGCTGCCCGGACCGGTCGTCAGCGTCTCGCGCGACGGGAAGGAATGGGTCGGAACCGGCTACCTCGACTCGATGCGCCGCGTGACGGCCGTCGCGTGCGAATCGGACAACGGCCCGGTGTACTTCGAGAGCCGCATCGTCTACCGGTTCGAGGATGGGCGGACGTACCGGGCGCGCGTGCGCCTCTACGCCGCCAAGCCGTACGTGCAGCTCGTGGAGGACTTCGACCTCGGCGGCGACTCCCGGTTCATCTTCAACTACGGCGACTGGCCCGTCGACGGGTTCTTCCGCACCGAGGACGGCAAGAACTGCGACTGGTTCTCCATCACCCACGACGACCCGACCGACGACTTCGTCAAGATCGTCGGGCAGAAGTGCCTGGCCCGCATGGTCGTCTGGTCGCAGTTCGGCTATTTCCGCGGCAAGCAGGAGGCCATCGGCCTGAAGGCCCCCGACCGCGCCGCCGCCGACGAGCAGTACCGGCGCGAGCTGGCCGACTACAAGGAGCGCCTCGCGAGGTTCCCCGAGGCGCTGGCGAACTGGAGGAAGAGGCCGCGCGGCGGCGAGCCCAAGCCCCCCACCGAGCCCGTCAAGTGCTCCGTCGAGGAGACCGATTACGTGGTGGCCGGGGCGCCCATCCACACCGTCGTGATGACGCGCCCCGCCCAGCGGCGGCCGAGCTGCACGCCCGGCGGTGACGCGACGGCCGTCGGGGCCTTCTACATCCGCCCCGACCGCTGGACGCGGGCGAAGCTCAACCACGTCGATCTGTACATGCGTCCCGAGGTGCCAGGCGAGCGGCGCAGCCGCGGGGTGGTGGGCCTGGCCGGCGCCAGGCTCCGCCCGGCCATGGAGGCCTGGCTCGTCGAGGGCCACCGCGAGTGGGCCATCTTCGCCGTGCCCTCGGGCGACCGCGCGTGGCTGGCCAAGGCGCACGTGCGCGAGGGCGTCTGGCCGCTGGACCGGATCATCCGTCTGCCGCTGGTATGGAACGCCGACGGCGCGCCGGTGCGGCCCGGCGACACGCGCCCCTGCGGCGGCCTTTCCTTCGGCGGCGACATCGCCACCGTGCTGCACGCCACCACCGGCCGGGCGGGCCTCCAGCACTTCAACGGCTCCAACCCGTCGATGCGCGGCGGCTATGCGGGCCAGGCGAAGAAAGTTGCGGAGTGGGCGAAAGCGAACACCGACAAGCGTTCGGCGGCCGCCCTGCAGAAGGCCGGTCTGCTCTGCACGTACATGGTCGGCCCGGCGATGGCGGCGTACATGGCCGCCGACGACTCGGCCTACCCCGGCCCGCGCGCCATGATGCCCTGGGCTAACCCCGAGGCGCTGAACCCCTTCTACCAGGGCATGGAGAACATGAACTTCAACGTCGACCGCTACCGGTCGATCCTGGCCGTGGCTATCGCCCTGGACGCCATGGGCCACCCGAAGGCCCGGGAGTTCCTCGACTACTGCCGCGGGCAGCTCAGTATGGACCTGGACCGCTACGTCTACCCGCAGTCGGGCTGCTGGGAGGAATCGCTCGGCTACGCCGGGTGCATCCTGTCGGCCAGCCGCGAGCTGGGGCGGGCGTTCCGCGACCGCGGCATGGGCAATTTCTTCGCCGACCCGCGGGTCATCAAGGCCTATCGCTTCTGGACGCAGGTGCTTTCGCCTCCCGACGCCGGCTTTGGCGGCATGCGCGTCGTGCCGGCCATCGGCGACCACGGCCTGAGCCTCTTTGTCCACGTGGCCAACATGGGCGGGACGATCCCGGACTTCCAGGCCGCCGGCACCGACGACGCCAGGCGCCTGGCGCGCCAGCTCGCCTGGTCGCTTCGCCAGCGCAACAGCGCCGACAAGGCCCCCACCGACCTGCCGGGCGAGCCGGCCGACCTGTCCAGCCGATGGCTCCAGGGCTACGGTTCGGTGCTTCGCGGGCGCGACGACAAGGGGCGCGAGAGCTTCGTGGTCGTCCGAGCCGGGCAGAGCTGGGGCCACCACCACCAGGACAAGGGCTCGCTGTGGGGTTGGTTCCGCAACGTGCACTTCTTCGGCGACGCCGCCTGGGGCGGCCCGCCGGGCCCGACCTACTGGAACCCCTACAAGCAGGGACCCGCCAGCGGCACGCAGATAGAGCTGCTCGGCGTGAACAACTGGCCGCTGCCGTGCAAGTACCCCGCGCCGTGGATCGCCGACGAACAGTACGAGAAGGACTTCGACTACTGCCTCGCCCGCTGCATGTACCCCTACAACCCACCGATGGACCTGTCGCGATCCACGCCCGTCGCCCTGCGCAACGGCTACGACCGCCAGGTGCTGCTGGTGCATCCTGACCTTCTGATCGTTCGCGACAACGTGGAGACAACCTGCGCGACGATCTGGCGGCTGCACAGCTACCAGGTGGACGGCACGCGGACGGCCGCCGGCGGCGCGACGCTGGCCAGCCCGCAGGGCGTCACGGGCGAGCTGGCGATGGTGTACCCCGACGGCGTGAAGTTCACCACCACGACCGTCCACGACCTGCCGCTGGATGACGGCACGGTGGTGGGCCTGCCGTTCGGGCACAAGCCGGGCGCGGCGGCCGACGGGCGCCACGGCGGCCCGGCCGCGTTCGACACGCGGAGCATGGTGCTGCGGTGGGACATGCCCGCCGACACGAGCGCCACGTGGACGTTCGCCGTGCACGGGGGCGCCGGGAAGCCGCCTGTCTCGCGGCGCCTCGACGAGGCCGGGCGCGTCACGCAGGTGACGTTCGGCGACGGCACGCGGGTGGTCGCGCTGATGAGCGCCGAGCCGTTCGCCTTCGTCGGCGACGGGATCGACTTCGCCGGCACGGTCGGGCTGGTCATCCGCCCCCCCGCCGGCCCCGCCAAGGTCTACCCCATCCGCGCCGCCCGGCTGACCGGCGGGGTCAGACCGTGATCGGCGACCGGGGCCATCGTCTTGCGGCCGCTGCTTGAGCATCGAGCATCAGGCATTGGGCGCTTGCCACTTGTCATTGCCCTTGTCCCTCACCTGCCCTTGCCCAGCTCATGGCCTTGCGTATTTGGTCTGCTTTCCGGTTGACGACAAAGCGCCCCACGGCCAGCAGGAGCTTCTGCTCGGTCCCGGACAGGCCATACCAGGTCCACACGTCGCGGGCCAGGTTGAACGGCGTGGGCTTCAAGCCCGGCCCCAGGCCGCCAAGCGCCAGGCGTCTGGCGTCCTCGGCGCTGAAGCCGAACGGCTCCAGCGCGCGGCAGTCTTTGCAGTCGAGCAGGTCGTCGAAGCTCAGGAACGCCGGCTCGATGGGCGCCGCGCCGTCGGCGGCGCACAGCGCGCGGATCACCTCCCGGTGCCGCGTCCGCCAGGCGTCGAGGAAGCCGGTGGCCACGCGGGCCGCCGTCGTCAGCATCGCCGGCGAATGCTCGCAGTTGGAGAACGGCGTCAGCGGCCCCTTGTAGGCGTCCACGACGATCAGCACCTTCCGCCCGGCCGGGTCCTGCCGCAGCATCCGCACGGCCGTCATGACGCCGAACATGTCGGCCAGGCCGCCGTCCAGCAGGTGCAGGTAGGGGTTGTTGGGGTCCATGGAGCTGTCGAGGCTGATGGCGGGGATGGCGACGGGGAAGGTTCCGCTGGCGGCCAGGCCCAGCGCCAGCGGCGCGTCGTAGGCGAAGCGGTTGGGGTCGCCGTCCCTGTCGCGCACCTTCACGAGGCGGTGGGTGTAGCCGCAGACCTTGTGGAGCTTCAGGTGGTCCGGTGCGAAGGGGAAGATCGCCGCGTTCTCGTAGGTGGTGGCGTTGGCGACCCAGTAGGGCAGGCGGACGGCCCGCCCGCTGCCGCGCGGCACGAACACGTCGCGCAGACGCAGGCTGGCGTCGGCGGCGCCGCTTCTGCGCCGCCACTGGCCGCCGAGGACGTGGTCGTCGAAGGAGTTCTCCAGGAAATCGCCGCGGTGCCAGGAGCCCAGCGTGGCGACGGTCAGCGCGCCGCGGATGATGTCGTTGACGTAGTTGTACTGCAGGTGCCCGCGCAGCAGCGGGTCGGCGGCCTGGGGCGGGCCGGTCGGCGCCCGCCCGCCGCCCTCGCCCAGCGCCGCGGCGAGCGAGTAGCCCTCGGCCGAGCCACCAGCGGCGATGTAGTCGTGCAGGCTGGCGATGTAGGCCGCGGCCGCCAGACCGCCGCCCGAGACCGTCGAGAGGTAGTCCACCTCGCGAAGGGCATTGGCGTTGCCCCGGCCCGGGCGCCGCATCGCCTCCAGGCCCAGCAGGACGCCCGCGGCGAAGTTGCCCGCTCTGTGCCCGCCGCCGGAGATCGCCACCGCCACCGCCAGGTTCGGATCCTGCCCGCCCCCGCGCCGCTGCACGCACTCGTACTCGTCCATGCGGATGGTGCATTCCTGGAACCGCTCGCCGCAGCACGGGGCGACCAACGAAGCCGAATCCTGGGTCGTGCAGCCCGGCGAGGGCAGCAGGAGGACAAGCAGGCAAACCGGCGCCGCCGGCGCGCCCCGGCCGACGTGCAGCCGGCCCCGATGCGTCCCCGTCATGTTCGTCACTCCCTTCGGGCCGGCCGACCGCGCCGGCGCGGGGATGATACCGCCTTGCCCGCGCGGACGAAAGCCGGCCACCCGGCGCCGCGGGCGCGCGGCGCACTTGCACCGCCGGCCGCCGCCGCCGATCATGTCTCCCGCTGGCCGCACCAGAGACCTGTGCGATGGCATGAACCGGACGCGGCGCGAGGATGAGCGATGGCTGAGACTTTCCGCGCGAACGATTGGCAGAGCTACCGGATGGATTACCGCCGGCCGCACGAGGCGCTGGAGCCGGCCGATAGGGAGATCGCCGTTGTGGGCGAGGCCCTGGCGGCGCTGGTGGCGGCCGGGGTGCTGCCGCACGCGCGGTACGAAGAGGCGAAGTTCCTCGCCCACCGCGCGGCCGTGAGGGAGCTGTTCGAGATCCCCTGGACGGCGATCACGCCTCGGATGCAGCGGCTGCTGTACGGGATCAACGCCGCGGTGCAGCCGGCGAACATGGTCGCCGCGGGGGTCTTCTGCGGAAACACGTTTATCTCGAACGCCGGCGCGGGCGTGGGGCCGGGCGCGTGCTACCGGTCCGAGTTGCTCCTGGGCGTGGAGATCGACGCCGAGCGGGCGGCCCTGGCCGAGCGGAACGTCCGGCGGATCGACCCAACGGGCGTGGCCCGCGTCGTCTGCGACGACGCGGTGAACGTGGCGCGCGACCTGCCCGGCCCGATCGATCTGCGCTACCTCGACGCCGACGGCACGCCGGACAAGGGCAAGGGCGTCTACCTTGACATTCTGGCCGCGTGCCTGGACCGCCTGCCGCGCGGGGCCGTCGTGCTCGCCCACAACTCCGTCAACTGCGCCGCCCGGTTGGCGCGGTACCTCGCCTTCGTCCGCGACGCCGGCAACTTCGCCAACAGCGTCAACGTCGTCCTCGACGGTGAGGGGTTGGAGGTCAGCGTGCGGTAGCTATCCGCGCCGCCGCCGAAGACGGCGCCAAGCGATTCGGGCGGTTTGACGGGATGGAGCCGGTCCACGCACGCCAGGCGAACGGACGCCACGCCGGCCAGCACGCAGGCCTTGATGGCCGGCGCCATCTCGGCGTAGCGCAGCTCGCGAGGGACAGCGATCATGGCCTTCCTATCCTCCCTGGCCCGGCCCGCTGTTCATCGTTCGACGGCCTTGACCAACCCGTTGGCGTCGCCGACGGCCTCGGCGCTGATGATGTGGTGAGCAAGTGGCGTGGGTTCCCCTCCGGTGTGCCACGCGGGGGCGCAGCCGGCGCTCGCCGCCAGCGCCGCCACAAAGCCCGTGCGGAATACCCGGCTCATGCACATGACGTACACCCTTCTGCATCAACGCCCGGTGACGCGGCAAGTTGCCCTGGAGGCCGGGCGCCTCACCCGCCGCGTGGGCTACACGAGGTAGTTCAGGATCTCCGCCGCGCCGGCGACCAGCACTTTGCAGGAACCAATGTCGTGGATCCGCCACGCAGGCGCCGCGACGACCTGTATCCCGTGCTTGCAGCCCAGGACGTCCAGGAACCGCCGCCAGTTCGGCGAGGGGTCGGTCTGGCGAAGCTTGACCTCCACGGGCAGCCACGGCCGGCCGTCCCTCAGCACGAGGAAGTCGATCTCCTGTTTCTCCTTATTGCGCAGGTAAGTCAAGTCGAAGGCGCCCTCGCCGGTGTCGGTCCAGTAATGGCAGGCTTTCAGAAGATGCGAGGCCACGAGGTTTTCGAACCGGGCGGCCTCATCCTCGACCTCGCGGTACTCCCAGAGGTAGACTTTGCCCTCCTTCCGCAGGGATCGCGGGACCTTGCGGGAGTATGGTTTGACCTCGAAGAGGTAGAATAGCTCCTTCAAGTATGTCAGCCACCTCTTGACCGTATCGTGGCTCACTTCCAGGTCCTCGCGCAGGGACGTGACGCTGAAGGGGGCGCCCACGCGTTCGGGAAGCAGCGCGACCATCATCTCGATCCGCGCCAACTCTGGCGTACGGCTCAGGTCTCGCAGTTCTTCGCGGACGATGATCCGGCTGCGGGTCCGGCGCCACAACCTGGCCCTTCTCTCCTCCTGGCCCAGCAGCGGCTCAGGGAAGGGCCCGAACCGCATCAAAAGGTCCAAGGCTTCCACCGACCCGCTCGCCGGCTCCAGGGACCGCGCGAAGATGCGCTCGGCCAACTCAGCCGATGCGGACGGTTTGCCCATCGCCAACTCGCGCAGGCTGAAGGGGTGCAGACGGAAAGGGTAGTATCGCCCCAGCAGGCTGTCGCTACCCCTCATGTACACGTTCAGGCGGCTGCTGCCGGTCACCAGGATATCGCAGGGGGTCTCCAGCGTGTCGTAGACGCCTTTGAGGGTACGCTTCCAGCGGCGGTCCTTGTGGATCTCGTCCAGGACGAGCATGGGCACGACTCCGGCCGGAGCGGCCGGGACGGCCTGCCGGGGGTGCTTCGCCCAGATGCGCCGGAACTCGACGTCGTCCCAGTTCCAGTAGAGGCCCGATGCTCGCCGCTTCAAGAGCATCTTCGCGAAGGTGGTCTTGCCGCACTGCCGCGGGCCGGAGACGAAGGCCATCTTGCCGCTGGCGAAGCAGATCCCCTGTATCGAACCGTCAAGATAGCGTGATCTCATGCCTGACCATTCTCCCTGGAAGCACGAGAACGGTCAAGAAGGCGGTCTGACCATTTTCAGCACAGGCACGAAAACGGTCAGGCCAGGCGGAACGGGCGCACGGCGAATGAGGGCCGGCCACTTCAGTGGCAGGTCCCGGCCCCGTGAGCGCGGCGCACGGGTTGCCTATGGCCTGGGCCACCTGGGCCATTCCGTCCCGTCGGGCCGGTTCACCGAGAAACCCCGCGGGAACATCGCTTCGATGAGCGGAAGTTTGCCCGGCGCGAACTTCCGCCCGTCGCGCACGGCCTGGCGGTTGGCCTGAAGGAACGCTGTCCACTCGCGGCTCAGCGTCGGCCCGGCGGCAGGCCAGTCCACGGCGCTGCATCCCCAGCCGCGCGTCTCGACGCTGTCCAGCAGCAGGACGAAGAACGGCTCGGTCATGTTCGCCTCGCCCAGGCGGGCGATGCAGATTTCCATCGCCTCGTCGCGCGGCACGCCGCAGGCGACGGCGGCGTCCCGAACGATCCGCGGCAGGAACGAGTTGTCCCGCACCGTCCGCAGCAGCCGCCGCAGCGGCGCGGCCAGGGCCGGCTCCTTCGCCTCGGCCGCCTTCATGCAGGCGTGCGCAGCCACGAACGGGCAGTTCGGCTCGATCAGCGCCGCCAGCGGCCCGGTCAGCGAGGCGTCCAGCGGCACGGGCAGGCTCGACGCCGCCGTCGCGCGGAGAAACGGCGCCTCGTGCCGCAGCAGCCCGGCCGCAGTCTGCCGCCAGCCCGCCGGCCGAAAGTCCGCCCGCCGCGCGAGGGCGACGAGAAACAGATACCCCTCCGCGCCCGTGCGCGGCGAAGCGGGGGCTGGCGCCCCGGCCTCCAGCAGCCGCTGGCACACCCGCGACAGCGCCCCGTTGGCCGTCCACGGCTCGGGATACTGCCGCTCGGCCGCGTCGTCCTTCGTGGCCGCCAGGGCGCGGTCGAAAACGCGCGTCAGTCGCGGCAGGTCCTCGCCGCGGCCGAGACAGCGCAGGGCCTCGCAGCCCCAGCGGAATCGCTCGCCGCCGAAGTTGCCGTCGAGCATCATGCTGAGGCCGAGGCTGCGGACGGACGGGGCCAGCTCGTCGCGCCAAGCCAGGCGCACCATGCGGCGGCGCGTCGCCCACCACTCGCCGTCGGCCATCGTCGGCTCCGGCAGGCGCCGGACGATCAGCTCCTCCGCGCGGCTGCGCAGCGGGCCGTCGGCGGCGGCCAGCTCGATCAGCGCCCGCGTGGCCTCGGGCGTTGCCATGGCGCCGAGGGCGGTCAGGGCGTTGGCGTCGGCTTTGGCGGTCAGCTCCGTCAGGGCGGGCAGGTAGACCGGATGCCGCGGGGCCGTCCAGTCGGCGTGGGGGCGCATGCGCTTGCCGAACGCTGCCGACGGATCGGCGGGGAGTTGGCGCATCCGCTCGACGACCTCGCGCGCCTCACGCCGCGACGGTATGCGGAACCGGACACGGATCTCCGCCGAAGGCGCCTTGCAGGGCGCCACGCCGCGGATGCGATGGCTGTTGGCGTCGCCCTCCCAGCCGAGGTCATGATGGACGCGCAGCAGGTACTCGTCGTCGCGGTCGAAGTCGCGGTATCGCATCAGCGGCAGCGAGGTCCAGAACTCCTCGCCGCCCCTGAGCGCCGGCGCCGAGCCGATGCCCCCGAAGCACGCCTGCGTGGGGTACGGGTCGTCCACCGCCCGGCCGTGCGCGTCGAACGCCTGGACCGTGAACCGCAGCGGCCGCATGCTGCCGCGGTAATCGCCGCCGAAGCTCACGGCAAACGGCGTGCTGCCGGCGTTGACCACGCCGAAGTGCAGCAGGACGTTCTCACCCAGCAGGTACTCGTCCTTGTCGAGTGCGAGCTTGACGACAGCCCCGCGACGCGCATCGCCCGCCGGCAGGCCCGCCGGGCGCGTGGTCGTCTCCGCCGCCGGCGACAGGCCGGCAAGGATCGCCCACGTCATAGCCGTCAACCGCCCCATGCTCGCTATCCTTGCGCAGAGCGCCGCCAGGATAGGACGCCGCGACGAGGAAGAAGTTCGCCATCCGCGGAGGGCTTGCCCCGCTCAAGGCGCCGCGGCGGCCCGGAGAAGCTCGCGCGCCTTGGCGACGGCGGCCTTCGCCTCGCCGGCCGAGGGCGGCTCCACCAGCACCCACCCGTCGTAGCCGATGGCCGCCAGGGCCCTCGCCACGGCGGGCAGGTCCACGTTGCCGGCGCCGAGGGACACGGCGTAATCGGGCGGCCTGCCCTCGGCAATCCGCACGTCCTGGAGGCGCACCATGCCGATGGCCTCGGCGCCGAGGTCGCGGATGCACACGGCCGCGTCGAGCTTCCGCGCCAGCGCCACGCCGGTGTTGAAGTGGATCCTCACGTCGCCGGGCCCGCCGAGGTGGTTGAGCAGCAGCCGCTGCTGCTCGACGTTGAGCGTGCTCTCGATGCCGAGGACGACGCCGGCGGCCGCGGCGGCGTCGACCAGCCCGTCCAGGGCTTCGACGGCCCGGTCGAGCTCCTCCGGCAGCTCGATGGCGTTGCGCCCGAAGAACGGCAGCGTGAGCATATCGACGCCGGCGCGAGCGGCGAAGCGAAGCGCGCGGGCGATCAGGTCGCGGGAGAGGCGGACGGTCTCGGGCGGCCCGATCAGGGCCGGCTCGACGCAAAGGCACCCGAGGCGCAGACTCGTCAGGGCCGCTCCGGCGGCGCGGGCCTCGTCGGCGAACCGGGCGGCGAGGTCCTCGTCGCCCAAGGCCATGGCGTCGACGGCGTGGGCGCAGCCGACCTCCACGCCCTCGGCGCATGCCTCGCCGGCCAAAGCCAACGCCGTGGAAGAATCCATGCCGTCGGACACGGAATAGGCCAGCCCAATTCGCATTCACATGCCTCGGATGCGGCCCGGCCCCTGCCGGCGCCGGGCGCGAAGCCCGCGCGTGTTCGGCATTCCCGCCGTCACGCCGGCGGGCCGACGGCCAGGCACACCAGCCGGCCCTCGCCGGCGTTGGACAGCCCGTGCGGCTGGGCGCCGTCGGTGGCGGCGACCTGTCCTGCCGACAGCTCGCCCGTCTCGTCGCCGCTGCGGACGGCGGCGGAGCCCATGACGACGTAGTAGACCCACTGGCCGCGGATGCCCTGAATGGCCTGGCCGGCCTCCATGCAGATCAGCTCGACCACGCAGGTCGCCCCGCGGACCAGATGGACCCGCTGCGGGCGGGCGGAAGCGAAACGGACCTTCGCTATGGCGTTGATCACGTCCATCGCCAGCACCCTGCGCCGCGGCACCGGCGGCAGCGGCGAGCCTATGCCCGCGCCGGCCCGCCCTTCCGCGAAGGGGTCACTCCACGACCTCTTCGCGGCGGACCGGCAGCGGCTTGACGTCGATCCGGGTGTCTTCCTTGACTTCCGTCTTCTTGTCACGGACGCGCGGCTCGCCCAGCGTGCGGAAGTCCACCCACAGCTCGCCCGGCGTCTTCTTGGTGATCGTGAAGCTGCCGGCGTGTTTGCCGGCCCGGTAGCTGCACGTCAGCGGCAGCTCGTCGGGATCGACCTTGAGCTTCGTGGCCAGCCTGCCGCCGTCGGGGGCCACCGTCCCGATGGGCCACATCGGACGCGACCCTTCGGCCATCTCCACCGCCAGCGGCTCGGACGTCACGTTGGTGAAAGTGACCTTGACCTCCTTGTCGCAACCGATGACCGCCGCCGCGCCGCACACCAGGAACCCGACCGCCAGATTGCCGCACGTCTTCATGGCTGATCTCCGCTACAGGAACTGAAGGGCCTTTGATTGGCCGGCCCTTTCGGCCGGGGGAGATTATGAACGCCGCGCGCGGCAAATGCAACAGGGCATCGCGGGATTCGCGCTGCAAAAGCCCCGCGCCGCGGATATGCTTGGGCTATCTCCCCGTTCCATGAACACAGATGAAGGTCGCGCTTGCACAGACCAACCCGGTCGTCGGCGACATCGCCGGAAACGCCGAGACCATCGGGCGGATGATCGAGCGGGCCGCGGACGCCGGGGCCGACCTGGCCGTGCTGCCCGAGCTGTCCACCGTCGGCTATCCGCCGCGCGACCTGCTGCGCAAGGAGCGGTTCGTCCGCGACAGCCAGGCCGCCGTCCGGCGCCTCGCGCGCCGCTGCACGCGCACGGCGGCGCTGGTGGGCTTCGTGCGTCCGGCGGCGTCGGCCACGGGGCGGGCCCTCGAGAACGCCGCGGCGCTGCTGGCCGACGGGGCCGTCCGCCACGTCTACGTCAAAAGCCTCCTGCCCACCTACGACGTCTTCGACGAGACGCGCTACTTCCAGCCCGGTCCGGGCGGCGACTGCCTCGACCTCGCCGGGCGGCGAGTCGGCCTGACCATCTGTGAGGACCTCTGGGACGCCCAGGCCCTCGGGCGCGAGCTGTACGGGCGCGACCCGCTGGCCAGCCTGACGCAGGCCGGCGCGGAGGTGGTGGTGAACATGTCGGCCAGCCCATACCAGATGGGCAAGCTGGCGGTGCGGGAGGATCTGCTGCGGCGCCAGGCCGCCAGCGCCGCCGTGACGCTGGTTTACGTCAACCAGGTCGGCGGGAATGACGAATTGATCTTCGACGGCGCAAGCTGCGTGGTCGCGCCCGACGGACAGTTCGTCGCGCGGGCCGCCAGCTTCCGCGAGGACCTGCTCGTGGTCGACCTGGACGCTCCCCCCGCGCCGCCGGGCGAGGCCGAGGACGAAATCCCCCGCCTCTCGGAGGCGATGAAGCTCGGCCTGCGCGACTACGTCCGCAAGTGCGGCTTCCGCAGCGTCGTGCTGGGACTGTCGGGCGGCATCGACTCGGCCGTCGTCGCCACGCTCGCCGCCGACGCCCTGGGCGGCGAGAACGTGCTGGCGCTGGGCCTGCCCAGCCGCTACAGTTCCGACCACAGCCTGCGCGACGCCAAGGCCCTGGCCGACAACCTGGGCGTCGCCTGGCGCGTGGTGGGCATCGAGCCGATGCACGCCGCCTTCGAGAAGGCCCTGGGCGGGCTGCTGAGCGGCGAGCGGGGCGAGACGGCCGCCGAGAACATCCAGGCCCGCGTGCGAGGGCTGATCGTGATGGCCTTCAGCAACGCCGAGGGGCGCCTGGCGCTGGCGACGGGCAACAAGAGCGAGCTGTCGACGGGCTACTGCACGCTGTACGGCGACATGGTGGGCGCATTGGCGCCCATCGGCGACCTGCTGAAGACGACGGTGTATCGGCTTGGGCGGCGGCTGAACGAGGAGGCGGGCTTCGCGCGGATCCCGGAGTCCACGTTCGCCAAGCCGCCGTCGGCGGAGCTGAAGCCCGGTCAGGTGGACCAGGACAAGCTGCCGCCGTACGAGCTGCTGGACGAGATTCTGAAGCGGTACATCGAGTCGGACGCGACGGCGGGCGAGATTATCGCCGCGGGGCTGCCGCCCGGCGAAGTGAACCGGGCGCTTCGGATGGTGGACCTGGCGGAGTATAAGAGAAAGCAGGCCGCCCCCGTGCTCAAGGTGACTGCGAGGGCGTTCGGAACAGGGCGGCGCATGCCGATCGCCCAGAACTACCGGCCGCTGCAAGAAGACACCTGACGTGAGGCTGCTGTGCGGACAGTGCGGACGCGTGCATGAGCTGGACGACGCTCTGGCCGGACGGTCCGTGCGCTGTTCGGGCTGCGGCAACGTGATCGCGCTGCCCGGCCCCGGCGGCGCCGAGCCGGCGCCCAACGGCCGATCCGCTGCCGAAACGCCCGCTCAGGAAGGTTTTGCCGAGGAGGCGCGCAAGTGCGCCGGGCGCAAGGTCTCCGTCACCTGCCCCGCCTGCGGCAAGACCGTCTCGCTCAGCGCCCGTCTGGCCGGCAGGAAGGCCCGCTGCAAGGCCTGCAACGAGCAGGTGG
>Ga0172364_10001398_pt1 | contig 18467 bp, 18 predicted proteins | sample LakKivSesite10cm_FD_114545 | JGI IMG/M metagenome (GOLD analysis project Ga0172364, IMG submission 114545) | Sediment microbial communities from Lake Kivu, Rwanda - Sediment site 10cm | ecosystem: Environmental > Aquatic > Freshwater > Lake > Sediment | place: Rwanda: Western Province, Lake... | reverse complement strand
GCGGTGAACATGCGGTCCCGGTTATCATAGTAATATAAACCACGGTAGGTGGCGGCATAAATAACATGATTGAACCTTTTCAAATCATTGATGCCACCTTCCAGTCCTGATGCCGCGGCAAAATATGACAGGGGTGAAGGCAGATCGAGATGGGCGAGGCCATTGTTCAGTGCCAGCCAGAGGGTGTTGTCGTGATCCGTGTAAAGACCCTGGACGTCGTCATCGGAAAGTCCGGCATTCTTGTCGATGATGATCACCACCCGTCCGTCACGGTCCATGACGGCCACTCCTTTTCTGGAAGTACCGATGGCAAAGCTGCCATCCGGAAGACGGCAGCCGCAACTGATGTGGTTCGTCTCAAAATAGGCATCCGCACCGGTCGGAAAGGGCTCAATATGGTCATCTGCAAGAGTGAAAAGAGCCTGACTGCCGGTACCTATCAGTATCCGTTCGTCATTGACGGGAATCATGGCATTAATGTCAGTGGCTTCGGTGAGACCGCCTGAATAGGGTATTAAACGGGCCTGTCCGTTTTTAAAGCTGTAAAGGCCACCCCTCAGGATATTATAGTACAAAGTCCCGTTCACATAGAAGGCTGAATAGATCTCATTGCCGATAGGATAGACGGTGAAGGAGTCGTCGTGCAGGAGACAGATATGCCTGCTGGTGACAAAATAAACGCCTTCGGGTGAAGTAAAAGTGCGGATGACATCGGGAGTGGTCACACCCTCTGCAGCCAGACGTTGAGTTAACGGGGCGAATGACATGTCACCGTTTTTATCCGGTTCCAGAAAACCTATTTCACCTCTGGTGCCCACGACGATACGTCCTGACGGTTCCACAGCGAGGGAAGTGACCTTGGTGATTTGCTGTGTGGTGATAAGACGCCAGCTCATGCCATCATACTCCAGAATGCCGGCAAAATTGGCGACATAGATCAGACCACGTTCATCCTGCACAATGTCAAAGTTCTGGGCATGGGCACCATATTCGGCGGCACTGAAATACCTTGTGAACGGACAGCCCTGCTCCGTTGCGGTCGTTGTTTGCGAATGACCTGTCAGGGCCGTAAACAGCCATGAAAGAACCGTCGTGACATATACCATCCGCCCGCGCATCATCTTATGTTTATAACTCAACTTTAATTGACCCGGCATTATTTTTTCCCTTGACATGTTTCACTGTATGGGATATCCGTACCGACATATTTCTCCCATTCATCCTTGGTCATATTGCGTTTCACTGCAGGGCAGACTTTTTCCGCCAGCAGGGCAGCTACGACGGTCCTGATCTTAACCGTCTTATCGGAGCTACCCGAAGCCAGTCTGTTCCCATCAGGGGTGAAAGCGATGCTGTACACCCATGAACCGTGATCATCATTGATGATAGCGGGTTGTTCCTGGGGTTTCAGTATGTTCCATAACCTGATGGTCCCGTCGTAGGAGCAACTGGCTGCCATTTTCCTTGTGGGGCTGAAACAAATGGCATTAACGCCCGAGATGTGTCCGATCAGCCGGGCAGGAGGTTGCTCCGGGGTGGTCAGGTTCCATAACAGCACCATGCCGTCGGCATCACCGGTGGCGAAAAATGAACCGTCGGGGCTGAATGCCATGGCTGTGACAGGCCGGTCCGACGCTGTGAGGAATGTGGTGGGCGGCTGGGTTCCGTCGAGGTTATAAATAAACATTTGACCGTTTTCCTGAGCCCAGACGACGCTCTTGTCATCAGGAGTGAATGATATGGCCGTTATTTTAACGACCCTGGCCGGAATGTCAATCCATGAGGGTGGTTGCTGCGTCAGAACCCAGATCCTGATTGTCCCGTCGGCACATGCCACCGCAAGGTTCTTCCCCGCTGCATCAAATGACAGCCCGGTGATGATGTCGTGCTGTCCCTGCAGAACGTAATGAAGGTACTCTTTAGAGGTCATCTCCCAGATCATGACCGGACCATCGGAAGTACCTGCCGCCATCAGCGTTCCCGGAGGATTTAATGCGAGGGCTCTGAACCCGCTCTGACCATAATCACCGCATGGCAATGCCACCGGTGCTTTGACAGGATCATTGATATCCCAGAGATACACCGTGCCGTCAAGGCTGCAGGAGGCCACCATGCCTTTGTTTCCGGTCACCACCCCGCGGACCTCATCGTGGTGGCCACGCAAAACAAGCCTGTCATCCATCACACCGGCCAGGGCACTGAAAATATCGGGGTCATTTTCACGCCCCTGGTTGTTTTTATTGAAGTCATAAGCCTGTAAAGCCAGCAATGCCGGCAGATCACCCTGAACGGACTCCTGCATCTCCGATGACTGTATGGCCAGCGTTCGTGCGACGGCCAGCAGGCGAAGCCGCCGTGCACGCTGTTCCGACAGCTCCGCATTCTCACGCTGCTCATCGGCAATTTTTTTCTGGGCCACCGCCTTTTGGCGTTGTTTCTCAGCCTCACCCAAAGCCTCTACAGCCTGCCCCCGGGCGGTCTCGGCCAGCTGCTGCTGGTATTCGGCCTGTTTTTTTTCGTAAATGGCAATATGTTGTTGTTCAATGGCATATTGTTTCTGTTCCTCCATCATGATTTTTTGCTGTTCGGCAATCTGCTGCTGTTGCTCCGAGATCCTGCGCTGTATGATGGCTTCCCTCTGTTGCTCCGCAGCCCTGCGGCTCTCTGCCAGCGCCGTTTGCTCACCGCTGAGGGCTTTCTTTTCACCCGTTCTGGCATGAATATATAGAACCAGGGCGAATACCATGAAAAAAATAGCCAGCGATGAGATAATAACCAGTAAGGTGGTGATCCGGTTTTTTTTCATCCGAAAAATTTGCCTCGAATTTAGTAATTTCATTTATTTGAACGACAAATGATGAGAATCATTTTAATTTTAAGGGACCTCAGAAGCTATCATTATATTAAATCCGAATTTGGGGTTAAATAAATTTTATAATTTTATGGGTGAAAATGAGCCGGACTTTATAAGTTTGCCTCCTATGAATCAGAAACAGATCATCATCACCAATACTTTGTCTGAGCTTGACCATTTGGCGGATTGGCTGGAGATGCTCGGCGAAGAATGGCAATTACCGTCGAAAGCTGTTTTCAACCTTAACCTTGTTCTTGAAGAACTGGTCACCAATATTATTTTTTACGGTTACCGCGATAAGGAGAGTCATCAAATTCAGATTGACTTTTGGCTGGAAAAAGAGATGATAAAAATCACTATCGAGGATGACGGTAAAGAGTTCGATCCGTTTTTATTGGACACGCCGGATGATCTGGATAAGCCCATTGAAGAACGTAAAATAGGCGGCCTGGGGATACACTTTGTTAAGAAACTGATGGATAAATATGAATATCAGCGTAATAATAACAGAAACAAAATCATACTGGTAAAACATCTTTAAAACACTTCATTATGGAAATAATTGAATCGAAAAAAGATCAGGTCACCATCCTTGGGTTGGTCGGCAGGCTGGATACGACGAATTATAATGAGTTGGAAAAAAAGATTTTTGATCTGATCGACAGGAAGATCATTCTTATCCTGGTCGACTGTTCAAGGCTTGATTATGTGAGCAGCTCGGGTTTGAGGATTCTGCTGATGGCCTTGAAAAAAATTTCCTCTTCCAAGGGTCGCTTTGTCCTGAGCAACCTGCAGGAAAATATTGCGGAGATTTTTGAGATATCGGGTTTTACCAGCATTTTTGAAATTTATCCGGATAGGGAGCAAGCCCTCAAGAGTTTCTCCTGATCACGGTGCTTCCCGGAGTAATATAACGGGGATGATTAACCGTATTAAAGAAAAACATGGCTTATTACATTCATTATAGTAATCCCCGGTCGGATGAGATCGAGGCATTCCTTAACATCATTCCCAAATGTCCCGGGACATGTATTTTTATTGATATCGTCAATTCGACCAACATCAAATACACGACCGATTTCGGTGACTGGGGCCGGAAACTGAACAACACCTTTAATTTCATCTCTATCCTTAACGAGTTTCCCAGCCACATCGTCAAGGGCATCGGTGATGAGATCATGCTGTATATCCCGGATGAGGATCTGGCGATCAGAAAACATTGCAATAACTATTTTGCCTTGCTGGAAGAGCTGTACGCCACCCTTTACAACATTAAAAATTTCCCCGTCGAGGGCCTTTTCCTGCAGTGCAAGGTGGCCATCCACTATTGCGAGGATGTTTACAATATAACATTTCTCGAGGACTATAACGATTATTATGGCAAGGACATCGACCTTTCGGCCAGGCTGATGTCCAAGGCCCGTCCCAACCGGATCATCGTCAGTGCCAAATATCATTCAAAGATATTGCAGGCCTTAAAGAAGCTGGACCTGCCTGAAGATGCCGGATGCCTGGATAAATTATCCGGAAAGTACGTCGAGGATTTCAAAGGTGTCCCCACCAGCACCGAATTCCATGTCATTGATGTTTGACCAGTTCACCGGAAAGCATACCCACTTTACCAATCCGGGCTGTCAGGTGCTGCTTATCCTTCTGACGCGATGCTTCATCGTTAAATACCAGGTGCTCCTGGCCAGGGCAAAAATGACCAGCAATGTGAAGATGATCGTTGCACCGGAAGGTATATCCAGATAATATGAAATCAACAGACCTGCAAAGGTGCCGGCAAATGCCATGCAGATCGACAGTATGATGACCTTCAGGAAACTTTTTGTAAAGATGTTGGCCGTGGTCTGTGGCATGGTCAGCAACGACATGATGAGGATAACCCCTGCGACACGTATGGTGAGGACAATGGTCAGGGCTATGAAAACCATCAGAAGGTATTTGATGAGATCGACGGGTACATGGCGTATCCTGGCGAAATCCTCATCGAAAGCTATGAAAACCACCGGGTGATAAAACAGGATAAAAAAAAGTATGAGCAGAAAGGTAAGTAGCGCCAGGAAGTAAATGTCAAGAAGTGAAACGGTGAGGATGTTCCCGAATAGGTAGCTCATCAGATTAGGGGCGTAGCCCGGTGTGAGGTACACAAAAATAATCCCGAGGGCCATACCCGAGGCCCAGAATATGGCAATCATCGAGTCTTCACGCACTTTGATCTTGTGTGTGAAGAACTCAATGCCCAGAGCCGATACCAAACTGAAAAAGGCTGCTCCCAGCATGGGGTTCACACCCAGAAAATAACCCAGGCCGATACCGCCGAAGGAGGTGTGGGTGATGCCTCCGCTGATGAAGACCATGCGTTTGGTGACAATGTAAGTGCCCAGGATTCCGCAGGCGATACTGGCCAGGATGGCGGCCAGAAAAGCATGGATGAAAAACCTGTAATGAAAGAGATTCGCAAATGACTCCATGATCAGTCGTGTTTTTGTAAGACGGTGTGCGGTATCGTTCCGTGTGATATGATCTGTATAGGGCAGTTGTAAGCGGCCAGCTGCTCGTTGGTGATGAGATTGGAAGGATGATAGTGCAGGGTCCGGTTCACGCAGGCAATGGTCTTGATATAGGAGGCGATGGTCCCGATGTCGTGCGACACCATGATGATGGCCATGCGCTTGTTCAACTCGGTGAGGGTGCGGTAGAGATCACCCTCAAAGGTGTTATCCACGTAAGTGTCAGGTTCATCCAGCAGCAACAGGGCGGGATCGGCGATGACGGAACGGCAGAGGAAGACACGTTGTATCTGTCCCCCCGACAAGTCGCCGATGTTACGGTCGCTCAGCGCACCCATACCTATCCACTCAAGCCATTCCCGTGCCTTGCGGTGATCGGCGGCAGTGAAACGGCCGAACACTCTTCTTTTTGATAACAGCCCCGACAGGACCACCTCCAGCACCGTAATGGGGAATTTCCTGTCGAAATGCTGACCTTGCGGGAGATAACCGATACGATCGCCCGTGTTGCCCCGCTCGTCGAAAAAATAGGTGACCGTGCCGGTCACGGGATGAAGCTGGCCCAGGATGATCTTGAGAAGGGTGGTCTTGCCACCACCGTTGGGACCGATGATCCCGATGAAATCATGATCGTGGACCGCGAGATTCACATCATGCAGAACCTCCAGATCATCATAGGCGGCCGTCACCGATGTCAGTTCAAGTATCTTGCTCATCGTTCGTTCAGGGATTAAGTGCGTTAAAAAGTGATGTCGAAATGGTGTCCATATTACGGAACCAATCATATGCCAGGGGATCGATCGTCACCAGTGTGCCGTCGATCTCATCGCTAAGTATTCTGGCAACGTCCGAATCAAATTGTTTTTCTATAAATATCGTATGTATACCGTTCTCTCTTGCCATGTTGATAATATCGGTCAGATGGGAGGGGGAGGAACTGATGCCTTCCTGTTCAATGGCGTATTGTTCGAGGTGATAATCCCTTGCCAGATAGGTCAGCGCCGGATGATAAACGATGAATTTTCTTATCCTGACCTTGGAGAACAAGGAGTCAAGCCGGTGGTCGTAACGGGTCAGGTCGTCAATCAATTGACGGCAGTTGTCAGTATAGAACTCTTTACTTTCAGGATCAAAAGATATTAAGGCATCACGAATGTTACCGGCCATAACGGTCACCTCTTCAGGAGCCAGCCAGAAATGCGGATCGATGCCCGAAACCTGATGCGATGTGGTGATGTCTTCCTGCCGGCCGACCAGTTTGATACCGTTTGAAAGATCGACAATAATAAGGTGCTTGTGGAGTGAGGCAATCTTTTCGCTGATGATGCCCTCAAAATCGAAATATCCGTTTCTGAAATAAATAACGGAATTTTCCAGGTTCTGTAACTGGCGTGGCGCCGGATCAAATGACTCGGGACTGGTGCCCGGTGGAATAAGTACATTGACCTCGTACCCGTCACCTGCAATGCGTTGCACAAAATATTTCTCAGGCTGGATGCTGACGCTCACCAGCTTTTTCCCTTCCTTTTTCACATGTTGCACGCAGCCGGTAAGACCAACGGCAGCTATTAATATCAGATGGATCCACTTCTTCATGTCGCGTGTCAATAAATGGTTGAATAATGCATCGGCTACGCCTTTCAGATTCCGGCAGTGTTCAAGTTACCCAGGCTGGCAGTGATGAATCTGGTCTGCCGGCGATCATTATCATTTTTATCGGTTCTTTGCAGAATGTCAAGAATTTCATCGTGATGCAGTATTTTAATTGATTCCATACTAATTGACTAAATTAACGTTCTTTGTTATAAACAATGTTATAAACAATCCGGGGATGTTGTTTTGTTCAGATCATCCGGCATTAAATTTTATCACCACCGATGACCGTCACTACTATCTTTCTTTGATGCCGTGGTCCGTCAAATTCACACAGAAAGATGTTTTGCCACGTTGACAGGCCCAGGCTGCCGTTGATGACCGGTATGCTTTCCCCGGGGCCGACAATGCCGGCTTTGAGATGTGCATCGCCGTTATTGTCCTGGCGGTCATGCTCCCATACTCCTGCCGGGATGAGCTTTTTCAACAGGGTGACCACATCGGACTGCACCGACTCATCCCAGTTTTCCTGTATCATGACCGCCGCCGTGGAGCCCTGAACATACACATTCACCAGCCCCGTTTGTATGTGACTGGCGGCGACAACCTTTCTGACATCCTCGGTAATATCATATAAACCGTTGTGTTTATCGGTGTTTATCGAAATGATCGTTTGCATCATAGCACCTCCTGATTCTTTGATTGTCATTTCAATGGGTTTCCTTATCCGTCATGAGTTTACCATGCAAGTATTTACCGGTATAGGAACCGTTATTCCTGACGAGCTCTTCGGGTGGGCCGGCAAAGACCACCGATCCTCCCTCTTCGCCGCCTTCAGGTCCCAGGTCAATAATCCAGTCCGCACATTTAATGACCTCCATGTTGTGCTCAATGACGATAATGGAATGTCTTTTCCTTATCAGGGCGTTAAAGGCCCCGAGTAGTTTGTTTATGTCATGAAAATGAAGCCCTGTCGTCGGTTCATCAAAGATGAACAGGGTAGGTATCTCGCTGATACCTTTCGAGAGGAAATAAGCCAGTTTTACGCGTTGCGCCTCGCCACCGCTCAGGGTGCTGGAAGCCTGACCCAGTTTGAGGTATCCCAGACCGACATCCACCAGCGGTTGTAACTTGTCGACGATCTTATTCTCTATGGCTCCTTTTTTCTTCGACGTACTGAAGAAACCTACGGACTGTTCAATGGTCATGTCGAGGATCTCACTGATGGTTTTGGTTTTGTATGTCACATCCAGCACCTCCTCCTTGAAACGTTTTCCGTGGCACACATCACAGGTGAGGTAGATATCGGCCATGAATTGCATCTCTATCTTGACCACCCCTTCACCTTCACATTCTTCACAGCGTCCGCCCTCAATATTAAATGAGAAGAAACCCGGTTTATAACCCCTCACTTTTGACAGGGGCTGTTCGGCATAAAGCTGCCGGATGTCGTCATAGGCCTTCATATAGGTCGCCGGATTGGAGCGGCTTGATCGTCCTATCGGATTCTGATCCACCAGCTCCACATCGCCGATGCGGTCATAATCACCGGTCATTCTATCAAATTGCCCTGTCTTGTCGCCATAACCACCGTAAATTTTTTTCAGGGCGGCATACAGCGTTTGTTTGACCAGTGTGGTCTTCCCCGATCCGCTGACGCCCGTGACGGCGGTAAAAACATGCAGGGGAAACCTGACATCAATGCTTTTCAGGTTATGTTCCCGGGCTCCCGAGATTTCGATGTACTCTTTCCATTTTCTGCGTGTGGCGGGCACCTGTATGCCGAGGGTGTGGTTCAGATATTTTGAGGTCAGGCTGTTGTTGAAGGCTGTCAGTTCACGGAAGGTTCCCTGGAATACCAGTTCGCCACCGTGGTTGCCGGCCATCGGCCCGATGTCAATTATCTGGTCGGCGGCACGTATGATCTCTTCGTCATGTTCCACAACAATGACGGTATTACCGATATCCCTGAGCTGCTGCAGCACTTTAATGAGTTTTTGCGTATCGCGGGGGTGCAGGCCGATGGAAGGCTCGTCAAGGATATACATTGATCCGACGAGACTGCTGCCCAGGGAAGTGGCCAGGTTTATGCGCTGTGATTCACCCCCGGATAACGATGACGATAACCTGTTCAGGGTAAGGTAACCTAACCCAACATCCACCAGGAATTTCAACCTGTTGGTGATCTCCGTCAGCAAACGGTTTGCAATCTGCTGCTGCGGGTAGGGAAGCGACAGCCTGTTGAAAAAGTCCTGCACCTTTCTCACCGGCATAAGTACGATATCGGAAATGGATTGACCGCCCACTTTAACGTAATTGGCATCCTTGCGCAACCGCGTCCCATGGCAGTCGGGACAAACCGTTTTGCCACGGTAACGGCTCAGCAGCACACGGTATTGTATCTTATAAGCCTGTGATTCAACGTATTCAAAAAAATCATTCAAGCCTCCGAAATATTGATTTCCCGTCCACAACAGCTTCTTCTGCTCCCCTGTGAGCTCGTAATAGGGTTTATGAATGGGAAAATCGAACTTGTAAGCATTCATGACCAGGACGTCCTTCCATTCGCTGAGTTTTTCGCCCTTCCAGCAGGCAATAGCATCCTCGTAAACCGACAGGCTTTTATTCGGTATGACCAGGTCCCCGTCAATGCCGATAATGCTTCCAAAACCTTCACAGGTTTTGCAGGCACCGTAAGGGTTGTTGAAGCTGAATAAATTGACGGTGGGTTCTTCAAAGGTCATCCCATCCAGTTCGAACCTGTTGCTGAAGGTCTCCCTCACCGGCAGGCCATCCTTCAAGGTCTCTACGATGCATATGCCCTGGCCCTCATAAAAGGCCAGCTCCACGGAGTCGGCCATGCGGGTTCTCAGATCTTCATCGTCATGGCTCATGACCATTCGGTCAATGACCAGGTATAGCTCCGATGCATTTTTTTTATCAAATCGTCCGTCTAAGATGTCACTGATACGGTAATCACTGTTATCATACTGAACCCTGTTAAAACCTTGCTGAAGACGGATCTGTAACTGATCACGGATGGTCTGGCCCGGTTTGATGATGAGCGGACAGCAAATCATGAACCTTTCGCTTTCCTGGATCGTATAAATATAATCCATGACATCCGCCGTCGTGTGTCGTTTGACCTCGCGACCTGAAACCGGTGAAAAGGTTGTGCCGATGCGTGCAAACAACAGCTTGAGGTATTCATATATCTCGGTTGAAGTGCCTACCGTGGAACGTGGATTGCGTGTGTTGACTTTTTGCTCGATGGCAATGGCAGGGGAGATGCCTTTAATATAGTCTACATCAGGCTTGGTCATCCTGCCAAGAAACTGGCGGGCATATGCGGTCAGGCTTTCAACATAGCGCCTCTGACCGTCGGCATAAAGGGTGTCAAAGGCAAGAGACGACTTACCTGAACCCGATAAACCCGTGATGACGATCAATTTGTTACGCGGAAGGGCGACGGATAAATTTTTTAGGTTATGAACCCGTGCACCTTTTATTATAATGAAATCCTGGGGATTCAGCTGTTCTAAGTCGTTGAGAGACATTTAAGAATGAATAATTTACAAAATTAAGAAAAAAATTTGCATTTATAGATTTGTTGGCATATATTTGCCTCGTATTTGTGGCTTGCCGCAAGAAATCAATCAGATTATTAACCCTTGCACCGTACCTCCGCCTGGAGAATGACGGTCAAAACATAGGAGAGAGACTATAGAGAGATATCTACCCTTTTTTTGATGTTAAACATTAAAAGGGATCAAATGGAATCAGTGATATTGAGCGACCGGGAGCTCATTGATTTGTATTTATCAGGTCATCTCTCCAGTCTTGAAAGTCTCATCCACCGCCACAAGGATAAAGTTTACTCTTACATCGTGATGGTCGTCAGGGATACTGAATTGGCCGATGATCTGTTTCAGGATACCTTCATTAAAGTGATCAACACCCTCCGCTCGGGCTCCTACAAGGAGGAAGGTAAATTTATACAATGGGTCATGCGCATCGCTCATAACCTCATCATCGATCATTTCAGGAAATCAAAACGACTGCCTGTCGTGGATAACAGCAGCGAAGATTTCGATATATTTGACACCATAGGACAAATGGATGGCTCGGTGGAGGATAAAATGATCACCCAGCAGATTTATGATGACGTGCGCAAGCTCATCGAATATCTCCCCAAAGAACAGCGGGAAGTACTCATTATGAGGCACTATGCCGATATGAGCTTCAAGGATATCGCTGAAGTAACAGATGTCAGCATCAATACCGCCCTCGGGCGCATGCGCTATGCCCTTATCAACCTCAGAAAACTGATCAGGGAAAAAGATATTATCCTCACCCTGTGAGACTTCAGAGGACAGAAATATTTTTTCAATAATTTATTTCCCGGTGTGAAATATTGATCACAGGCTCATCGTTATTGAGTATATTTATTCACTAACTTAAAGATGCCTATGACGTATCCTTTTACCCTTGACGACCTGATCAACCACACATACGAGGAAATCGAAGCCGAGGGACAACGAAGGGGATTATATCATCAAATAACCCCGGATGTCCAAATTCTCAGAAATTTATTCAACTATTCCCGTCTATGGTATTCCTTCAGGTCCGAACTACTTGTCGACAGTAGTTTGTTCTTAAATTAACCATGGTACTGTGAACCCTGTGCACGAAATGAAACCGTCACAGGGTTCATTGTTTTTCCCGTTGCGCTGCTTATGATCACAAAAGCTGAACGTTTCGGGCGTGTCATTGAATATTTTACTGAGCTCAGGCCGGAACCCGTGACCGAACTCGGGTACGGCAGCGCTTTTGAGCTTCTCGTGGCGACCATTTTATCGGCACAGTGCACCGATAAGCGGGTTAATATGATCACGCCTCTTTTTTTTGAGCGGTTTCCTGATGTTGAGGCTCTGGCCGGATCGATGGAACAGGACGTCTTTAAAGTGATCAGGAGTTGTTCCTATCCGAACAGCAAAGCAAATCATTTAGTCAGAATGGCCGTCATGCTGAAGGAGAAGTTTGGGGGGCAAGTCCCCGATGAGCCGGAGCAGTTGATGAAATTACCCGGCGTTGGTCGTAAGACGGCCCATGTCGTCGCCTCGGTGGTCTTCAGCAAACCCGTGCTGGCCGTCGATACACATGTTTTCAGGGTGGCCGCCCGCATCGGACTGACGTCACGGGCCAGAACACCTTATGAAGCTGAAAAACAACTGATGAAATATTTTCCTGCGGCCATCCTTCATAAAGCCCACCACTGGCTGATACTGCATGGCCGTTATATTTGCCAGGCACGTCGGCCTAAGTGTGAAAAATGTGGCCTGACCGACATCTGCCGTTATTATCAACGTCTGAAAAACAATGCAGGACAACGAACAATCCGTGATTAAGACTGTTTCTTATTCGGACATGAATTAATTAACCGTTAAACTTCATAACCATGACTCATCTGAAAGAAGGACAGCAGGCACCGGATTTTACCGGCATGGATCAGAACAGTAACAGGATCACGTTATCAGCCCTGAAAGGTAAAAAGGTCATTCTTTATTTTTATCCCAAGGACTTCACTTCCGGATGCACCGAGGAAGCATGCAATCTTCGTGATAACTACAGTGAATTGATGAATAAAGGATATCATATCATTGGTGTGAGCGCTGATGATATGAAGTCACATGAAAGCTTTGCGGAAAAATATCATCTGCCGTTCTCACTTATTCCTGACCCGGAGAAAAAAATTCTCCATGCATACGGCGTGTGGGGTTTGAAAAAGATGGTCGGACGTGAAAGTTACGGCACCCTGCGCACGACATTTGTCATTTCTGAAGAGGGAACTATCAACAAGATATTCACCAAAGTTCAGACCGATGATCATACCAGGCAGATCCTGAATGCATTGGAGGTCTGATAAGACACCCTTCCCTGTTTTCTTCTTTTTTTATTTTCAGTGCCTGACGTGCTGAAATAATTAATCATTAATTTTGTATTCAAACGCGGGGTCACATTTTACCTTTTTTCCGATTAACAGTTAAAAAACATGTCAAACCCCAGGCAGGCGTGGTGGGTTATGGGAGTGAAACCTCTAAATATTATTGTGATATGACCAATGAAAACAACGAAAACAAGCAGAAGCAGAAAGCTTTGCAGTTGGTGATCGAGAAAATGGAGAAAGAATATGGCAAAGGCACCATCATGAAGCTGGGTGATTCGCCCCTTGTTGACGTGGCTACCATTTCGACGGGTTCGCTGGCCCTCAATGCGGCCCTGGGCATAGGCGGCATACCCCGTGGACGGGTCATAGAGATATTTGGCCCTGAGGCTTCAGGAAAAACAACCCTGGCCATTCATTGCATTGCTGAAGCCCAGAAAGCGGGTGGCATTGCCGCCTTCATCGATGCGGAGCATGCTTTCGACCGCTTCTATGCCAGGAAACTGGGTGTCGACATCGAAAACCTGCTCGTCTCGCAGCCCGACAACGGTGAACAGGCACTGGAAATCACCGATAACCTGATCCGTAGTGGCGCCATTGATATCATCGTCATTGATTCGGTCGCAGCCCTCACCCCCAAGAGTGAGATTGAAGGCGAAATGGGTGACTCAAAAATGGGCCTGCAGGCACGCCTCATGTCACAAGCTCTGAGAAAACTGACAGCGACCATCTCCAAGACCAATACAAGCTGTATCTTTATTAACCAGATGCGCGAAAAGATAGGCATCATGTTTGGCAACCCCGAAACCACCACCGGCGGCCATGCCCTGAAATTCTATTCTTCCGTACGTCTTGATATCCGTCGGATCAACCAGATAAAAGACGGTGAGAACATCGTGGGTAACAGGGCACGCGTCAAAGTCGTGAAAAATAAGCTCGCACCCCCTTTCCGGGTGGCTGAATTCGATATCATTTATGGCGAGGGCATTTCCAGAACGGGTGAGATACTCGATATTTGTGTCGACAATGAGATCATCAAAAAAAGCGGTTCCTGGTTCGGCTATGGTGAAACCAAACTGGGACAGGGACGTGATATGGTCAAGAAACTCCTGGCCGATAATCCAGAGCTGGCCGACGAACTGGAAAAGAAAGCTTACGAGGCCCTGATGAAAACAAAACCGGTCACCTCAGCCGACTGATATTCTCAGCTTCCGGATTAAATCATAAGGTAAGATTTTTCCCAACCCAATCTAATATCTGATATCATATATCGTTAATCAGATATCCCCTGATATTTATATGCATGACACAATGAGAACATACATTATCTTGCTTCTATCCTGTTTGTTTCTGATGGCTTGCCACCGCCAATCACCATCCGGTCGCGGACAGGAATCCCTTCCCGAAGATTCCCTCACCCTCCTGAACCGGCAGATCGCCTCCGATTCACTCAACGGTGACGGGTACTGCCGGCGGGCCCGTTATTATCTGTCGAGGGACCAGTTGAATTTGTCGTTGCACGATATTAATAATGCCCTGTCGCTTGATCCTTCCAAATCGGAATACCTGATAACACTCAGCGATATCTACCTTCAGATGGCCAAAGTGGATGACGCGCGTGAAACACTCGATAAAGCCAGTGACAACGATCCGCTTAATCCCGATATATACCTCAAACTGGCACGCCTGTATCTGATTATTAAAGATTATTCATTGTGCCACCAGTATGTTCACAAGGTGCTGACGCTTGATAAAAGCAATGCCCGTGCTTATTTTATCGATGGTTATGCCTGGCTGGAGAAGGGCGATACGGCCAATGCCATCAGGAATTTTCAGCTATCGGTTCAGTACGATCAGAACGGCGTTGACGCATACAGGGTACTCGGAACCATTTATTCTCAAAAGCACGATCCCCTGGCGGTCAGTTATTTTAAAAATGCACGTGACCTCAGGCCTGATGACACCGACATCCTTTATGATCTGGCCCTGGCATACCAGCATAATGACCGTTTTGATGAAGCCGCCATGACCTATGCTGATATTCTCGGGCTCGACTCAACCAATGTGAAAGCATACTATAACCTGGGTTATATCAACCTGGTACACTCCGGTAATTACCCTGCCGCCATCACATATTTTACGCGGGCTATCGGATATGATCCCCGTTACGTGGAGGCTTTCTATAACCGGGGTTTATGTTATGAGATCCTTGGTGACCTGACGGCTGCCCGCAATGATTATCACAAAGCCCTTGATATAAAAACCAATTATCCAAAGGCTATCGAAGGATTGAACCGCTTGGATAAAAATGCCATAAACAGCGGGCACTAATAATAGTCAACGGGAATATCCCGGTCTTCTGCAGGCCCGGAAAACATGAGGTAATGCAGATGCCGGTGTGCATTCACCAGCCTGAAACCCCAGTGGGTCTCAAAGAGCCTGCGGCATTCATTTACTGCATTCTCACGCGCAGAGAGGGTGTTTTTTTGGTACAGCATAACGAAGTCCTTGAGATCCTGATAGACATCGGCAAAATTATCAGCCATGCTGGCTTTCCTGATTTCTGGATCAGATTGATCCGGGGAGTCAACCATGATATATTGATCCTGCTTTCCGAATTTACTGACAAGTGTCTGATAGATCGATCCCCATTGCTCTTCCGTGACAAACCGTTCATTGGCCTCAGGGTGATTGACGGTCACCAAGGGTAAAAGCGTTCCCTTGAGATAGAGCAGCGGACAGATTTTCTGAAGATAACTCATGATGTCTCCACGGTTGTAATCCTCACATTTCTCCAGAAAGAGACAATATTCGTTGGCCACGGTGAGCATCTCCAGGACGTTCTTTCCCTGGAGGATGTCGGTATCGTTAGAGGCTGAAGGTTCCATGTTGCAGGTTTCAGCTGCGAGCTGCGAGCTATGAGCTGCGAGTTTATTTGTGATTTATTATTTCCCCTCTTCCCACACCCAATAATCTTAAATCAAATATCGTTAATCGTTAATCTTATATCCGCAGGTTTATGGCCCGGACAAATCCTTCTATTTTCTCATCGAGCGATGCTTCCACTTTCTCAAAGTCTTTTTTATCCCGGAGCAATCCTTTGGCGCCGAAATAGAATTTTATCTTTGGTTCGGTACCCGACGGCCGGACGGTGATCTTGCTGCCGTCCTCAAGGAAAAACTGGATGACATTGGATTCGGGTAATTGTATTGCGCTTTCGGTGCCCTTAATCACATCCCTCTCTTTTCCCGTCAAAAAATCCTTGATCCTGATAACCTTTATTTCATTTATTGCTTTAAAGGGATCGCTCCGGTATTGGTCCATCATGCGGTTGATCGCTTCGGTACCCGATCGGCCCTTTTTAACCACTGAGATCAGTTTTTCCCTGTAAAAGCCATATCTCATATAAATTTCTATCAGCAGATCGAACAGTGACATGTGTCGTGCAGCCGCCCAGGCGGCTGTCTCAGCAATCATGCAACAGGCACTGACCGCATCTTTGTCACGTACAAAGTCACCCGTAAGGTAGCCATAGCTTTCTTCACCACCGCCGATGAATTTTTTTATGCCTTCTAATTTTCTTATCAACTCAGCGATGTATTTAAAACCTGTCAGGACATCATAAATATCCACGCCATATGACACAGCTATCTCTCTGAGCAATTCAGAGGTGACAATGGTTTTCACAATGAATTCATTGCCTGTGAGCTTTCCCTTTTCTTTCCATTGTGTCAGGAGGTAATAGGTCAGGATCGTGGCTGTCTGGTTGCCGTTTAAAAGTATAAATTCATTACGGTGATTTTTGACAGCCACCCCGACCCTGTCACCGTCCGGGTCGGTCCCCATGACGATATCGGCGTCTCTTCGACGGGCCATATCAAGAGCCATGGCAAGGGATGCCGGCTCCTCGGGATTAGGTGATCTGACCGTGGGGAAATCACCGCTTGTCACATCCTGCTCAGGAATATGAATGGTGTGATCAAAACCAACAGCCTGTAAAGCCGCGGGTACCAGCCTGACTCCTGTTCCGTGCAATGGTGTGTAAACGATCTTCAGGTCATGGTACTTTGATATGAGGTCCGGCGCCAGTGAAAGGGATTTGATTTCTTTAATATATGCCTCATCAATATCCTCTCCGATGGTGGTGATTAATTCTTTCCGGCCACCGAATTTAACCTCTGCCGGTGATTTGATCTTCAACACCTCCCTGATGATGTTGGTGTCATGGGGATGTACGAGTTGGCCTCCATCGTTCCAGTAAACTTTGTAACCGTTGTATTCTTTCGGATTATGGGAGGCTGTGATGACCACACCGGTGTGGCATCCGAGGTATCTGACGGCGAAGGAAAGCTCCGGTGTTGGACGCAACCGGTCGAAAAGAAAAACCCTGATCCCGTTAGCTGATAAAACGCTGGCCGTGATATCGGCAAAAAGGGTGTTATTGTTGCGGCTGTCGTAAGCGATGGACGCCTTAAGCCCGGTATCCTCGCCAAAAGTCATCCGCAGGTAGTTGGCCAGCCCCTGTGTCGCCATGCCGACGGTGTAAATATTCATCCGGTTGGTTCCAACACCCATGACCCCCCTTAATCCTCCCGTGCCGAATTCGAGGTCCCGGTAAAACGCATCCACCAGCTCATTGAGATCGTTTTCCAGCAAATACCGCACTCTGGCTTTGGTTTCTTCATCATAATTCCCTTCCAACCATATTCCGGCTTTCGCCAGAATGGCCGGATCAACAGAAGATGGCTTCATAAAACAGATGTGTTTAACAGTTACATGGTTTAGTAATGAAACAAATTAACGAAGAGATTTCCGCTGACAATGATATTTTTTATTATCATGACATTTTATTACCAAGTATCTCTTTTATGCATGTTTCAAGGCTGTCCCTCCAGTAGGGTATGGAAATTCCGAAGTCGTGCTTGATCTTTTCCTTATCCAGGACACTGTAATACGGTCGTTTGGTCTTAGATCCGTAGGCGGCTGTGCTGACCGGGATGATCTCACAGGATATGCCTGCAATTTTCAGGGCAGCCATGGCAAAATCGTACCAGCTGGCCAGGCCTTCATTGGAATAATGATAAATGGTCATGTGTTTTTTATCATATCTGTCGATGCATTGCAGGACTATGGCTGCCAGGTCACGGGCGTAAGTGGGAGTCCCGGTTTGAACATCAATGACTTTAAGGCTGTCACCCCTCATACCGTGGTCAAGAATTGTTCTGACAAAATTTTTACCATACGACGAATACAACCAGGAAGTACGGAAAAGCATCCCCCGTCCGGCAGTTCTGATGACCGTCTCCTCGCCGCGTAACTTTGTTAAACCATAGTAGGAGAGTGGCTTGGGATTATCCTTTTCGTTATAAGGCCTGTTTTTTTTACCGTCAAAGACATAATCCGTTGAAATGTGAATGAAGAGTGCCGACATTTTTTTTGCAAATTCTGCCAGGTAACCGGCAGCAGTGGCATTCACCAGCATAGCGAGGTCCCTCTCCTCTTCAGCCTTATCCACAGCGGTGTAAGCCGCACAATTGATGATGCAATCAAAACGGTTGGC
>Ga0172364_10001397_pt1 | contig 18471 bp, 18 predicted proteins | sample LakKivSesite10cm_FD_114545 | JGI IMG/M metagenome (GOLD analysis project Ga0172364, IMG submission 114545) | Sediment microbial communities from Lake Kivu, Rwanda - Sediment site 10cm | ecosystem: Environmental > Aquatic > Freshwater > Lake > Sediment | place: Rwanda: Western Province, Lake... | reverse complement strand
TATGCGCCCGGCTTTGCGACCGCGAAACGCTGAAATCGCGAAGGCCTTCTTTTAAAAAATTGGAAATTTCTCCCTTGCGACTCAAGGGAAAAATTTCCAGTTGATTGTTTTGATAAATCTCCTCCAATTGTTTCTGATATTTGCTCAGGCGGAAAAAATAATTTTCTTCTTTAACAATTTCTGGTTTAGTTTTATGGTCTGGGCAAAGACCGTCAACCAACTCCTCTTCTTTATAAAAATCTTCGCAGCCAACGCAATATAGGCCTTCATAAACCCCTTTATAAATATCTTCCTGGCTAGCCAACCACAACTTTTTGGCTCCTTCAATGTGCCGCGGCTGCGTTGTGCGGATAAAATCATCAAAAGAAATATTATAGGCGTCTTTCAAGGAATAAACGGCATCCGATTGCTTATTGACCCAGTCTTGAATTGAAACTCCGGCCTTTTCTGCGGCTAAAACATTTTTTAAACTATTTTCATCAGTGCCGGAAACAAAAAAAACTTCGTTGCCCAATAATCTCTCATAGCGGCTGACGCAATCGGCCTGAACAAACTCCAAAACATGACCAATGTGAGGATTGGCATTGACGTAAGGAATGGCAGTTGTAATATAAATTTTCTTGGACATTGTTTTGGAGTTATGTTAATATAAAAAATAATTATTTTAATCTATGATTCTGGCTGTTCACATTTTAGTCGGCGCTGCCGTCACCACTCAAATCAGAATAACCTGGCTGGCTTGGCTTCTGGCTTTTTTCAGTCATTTTCTTTTGGATTTCATCCCTCACTACGACTATAGTTTAAAAGGCGTGGAGTTGGGCTGGAAAAACAAAAAATTCTGGTGGGTGGTTTTTAAAGTGGCGCTGGATTTGGCACTGGGATTTATTTTAATTATAATCTTTAGCCAAAACAAGCGCAACTTGATTAATATTATTGTTGGCGGATTTTTGGGGATATTGCCCGATGGCTTTAATGTGATTTCTCGCCTTCTTAAAAATCAAAATTGGAAAAAATTTCTATCAGGCGCCGCCCTGGAAGCGGGCTTGGAAACAAAAACTAATATTGTGTCCAAAACCACCGGCCTTTATATCCAATCCCACGAGTCCCTTCATTCTTCCTCAAAAAAAACCCAAAAGCTATGGGGTGTTATCAACCAAATTATTGTTTTATTAACTGCCCTAATTTTGCTTTAAATTTCTTCAATCGGCAAATAGCGGGTCTTACGGCGATTTAATTCAACAATAACTTCTTCCAATATCACTATCACCGGCACCGCCACAATCAGGCCGACGATTCCGCCGAGCGTGGCTCCGGCCAAAATTCCCAAAATAACAATGATCGGATTCAAGCCGATGGATTTTTTCATCACCAAAGGAACAAAAACATTGCTCTCCAGTTGCTGAATTAAAATAAAAACGATTACCACCCAAATGGCCAGAGCTAAAGATTGAGAAAGAGCCACCAGGGTGCTGACGGCGCCGGCGAAAATCGGACCGGCGATCGGAACAATTTCAAACATCGCCGCTACCAATCCTAAAATCAAACTGTATTTTACGCCCATAATCCAAAGGGCAACAAACACCATCAACCCCACAAATAAGCTTAATAAAAGTTGGGTGCGGAACCAGCGACCGATTCTATAGCGGGCGCGTTGCCAAATCCGGATTACCTCGTCTTCCAACCCTTGAGGGAGAACAGTGCGCAAAAAATATGCAATGCCGTCCTTTTTAATTAAAAGATAAAAAGAAATTAACAAAACGCTGATGGCCGAAACCAAACCGCCGACCACCCCGAAAAAAACCGAAAAAATCACTGCGCTACTTTTAACTAGCGAGCCGCCATAACTCACAATAATTTCATTAATATTCTGAGCCAATTGCGAGCCAATAACCGAATGAAGTATTTTCTCCGAATAACCGGGGATTAAATTAATCACTCCTAAAAGTTCCTGATAAAGAGCGGGCAGCAGAAAATATAAAAGTGCAACCAACAAAATAATGCTCAATAAATATAAAATCAGGGTGGCTAAGACGCGGCCGAGCCCGCGGCGCCCCAGCCAGTCAACTAATGGTTCAAGGGCCGAGGAAATAATGACGGCAAAAAGAAGAATCACTAAAACCGAGCGCAAATAAAAAAGAAGCAGTAAAAAAACAACGATGAGGACCAATCGCCAAAAGCTTTGCCAGGAAATTTCCCGTGATTCTTTAGTCGCCATAAATTCATTATAACCGGAAATAATCAAAACGCCAAGCGCCTTCACCTTCTTCCATTTTTATGCTAAAATTTAATTAAAATAATCCCGAATAATTATGTCAACAAAATTTAGGATTTTTTCCCTCCTTTTGGGCGATTTATTCCTGATGGCTGTTTCGCTGGGAATAACGCTGCTGATTCGCTACGGGAAAAATGGTTTTCTGGCGCTTTTTCCAACTCACGTCAAACCATTCTCCTTGATCTTTATTATTTGGCTTTTGATTTTTTATATCATTGGCTTATATGAACCAAGGGGGTTTAAAAACAATTTAAACTTTGCCAAGAATTTTGGCATCGGCCTATTAATTAACATCGTCGTTGCCACAATCTTTTTCTATTTAATCCCGAGTTTTGGAATAACGCCCAAAACCAACCTTTTGATATTCATTGTCATTTTTGGAATTTTGGATTGGTTGTGGCGATGGGTGTTTAACAATCTCACTGTTTCTCCTGCTGCCTTGGCAAAAATTTTAATAATTGGAGCGGGGTCAGATTTTGAAAAAACAATAGATTATCTCTCCCGCAGCCCCCAACTCGGCTTTGAAATAAAAGCTTGGCTGAAAACCGCCGATGAAGAAGATAACCGAAAAATCAGCCGAATGATAAAAGAAGGCGGGATAGATAGTATAATTTTAGCGTCGCATCTCAAACAGAACGAACCTCTGGTAAAAACCATCTATCAAAATCTGGCCTCGGGCATAGAAGTCGTTGATTTTAACATTTTTTACCAAAATACTTTCAAAAAGGTTTCATTGGAAGAAATCAAAGAAAGCTGGATTTTGGAAAACGTCGCCAAAAAACAGCGGGCCTATGAAATATTCAAATCTTTCTTTGAGCACCTCTTGGCCGCTCTGCTAACTATTATTTTTCTGCCTATTTTTGCTATTGTTTTTTTATTAATCAAAATCAGCTCGCCAGGACCGGCTTTATACAAACAAATTCGTGTTGGCAAGAACGAAAAGCAGTTTAATTTATATAAATTCCGGACGATGAAGATTGACGCGGAAAAAAACGGCCCCCAATGGAGCCAGCCCAATGATCCTCGCAGAACCAAAATAGGAAAAATACTGCGCTTTACTCACTTAGATGAATTGCCGCAATTGATAAATATTTTAAAAGGAGATCTTTCTTTTGTCGGCCCCCGACCGGAGCGACCGGAATTCGTCAGGGAATTAAAAGAAAAAATTCCCTATTACGAAATCCGCCACCTTATCAAACCAGGCTTTACCGGCTGGGCGCAAACCAATTACCCCTACGGCGCTTCTTTAAAAGACGCCTACGAAAAACTCCAGTACGATATTTACTATATCAAAAACCGCTCTCCAATACTGGATTTATTGATTATTGTTAAAACGGCCAAATTATTTTTCGGCAAAATTTAAAAGTTTTATTAACTCGGCGGCGCTGCTCTCCAATGGCAGAATTTTTATATTTTCAACCAGCGGGATCATAGAGCGGCCGTCAATAAAAATTTTGGGCCGCGAATATCCTTTGAGATAATAGCTTTTTGTATTAACCAAACAGAAGGTTTTTTTAAAAAGGGCCAAGGAGAGATGAGCGGGGAAAGAATCTATGCCAATAAAAAAATCGGATTTTTTCAATAAACTTCCCAGCTCAGAAATGGAAAGATTGGTTGCAATTCTTATATTCCTTTGGTCCAGCTCCGATACAATATCTGAAAGAAATTTTTCTTGGCTTGGCAGCCCCGTTAAAACAACCTGATAATTTAATTGCAATAAATTAATTACCACTCTCTGCCAGTTTTTTATGGGCCACAATCTGTCTCGGTCAAAAGAAACTGGAGCAAGAGCAACTATTTTCTTGGCCCCAAAAACAGCGGGCATTTTTTCTTCTATCCCCCTGTCATCAAAATTAAAAAAACCTGATGAAAACTTTGCCTCATCGGCCTTAATGCCCAAGGGCTCTAAAAGTCGAAGATAATTTCTCCACTCTTCCTCTTGAAGATTATAAGGCGCCCAGTAATCAGCCAAAAAACTGCACCCTGAAATATCAAAAGCAAGAAGGTTTTTCGGCTTTATTAATTTCCAAACAAAATTGGAGCTGGGCGGATAGGCGCGGAGATTTATAATCACATCGTAGTTTTCGTGTCTCAAAAATTTTAAAAGCGCCAGATTTTTCCTTAGGACATCTCGAAGTTTTGGTTTTTTTGCGGCCTCTTTTCGCCCCAGAACAAAATATAAAATCAGATTATTCCAAAAATAAATTTTATTCAGCTGGGGATTATTTTTAATAACGACTTCAACTTTGGGATTTATTAAATAATCAATTTTTAACTCCGGCCACTTATTTTTAATTAGTGGCAGAAGGGACGTTGACAATAAAACATCGCCCAATTGGTCAAATTTAATTATTAAAATTTTTTGGGGATTAATAATTTTTACTTTTTTGAATCGTTTCCAGAAAAATAATACATCTCCCACAAGCTCTATAATCAATCCGAAAAACAAATAAAAAATTTTAAATAATTTCGTCAATTTTTTAGGCAAACCAATTCTCTTCCGGCAGATATTGCCGATAAATTTCCGCAACAAGCTAAAATATTTTCCCATTAAAATTTTTGACATTTCCTTCATAAGAATCTCGGTTTAAAATTTCGGGGACTTGGCTCGCCACTTCCAGATAAACCATTTTTCTATTTCCTTGGGGGCGACCCTTTTTTTAATTGCTTTTCTTTTTTTTAAAATTTTGGCCAATTTCAACCAGCCGTCGCGCTTGCCCCTGAAAATCTCCCCCAAAATGTCAAATCTTCCTTTTAAAATATTGATGGCCACTTGAGCCACCTGGGCCAATAGTATAAAAAACGCATTCTTCAGGGCCGATTGAAGAGGAATGTTTTTAACAAGATTCCAGATTTGATTCCTGGTGCCGTAATAAGCCGTAAATTTACTCCTGACCCCGGCAGTCCCTCCTCTTTTATGATAAATTATTGAACTGGGACAGTAGCAGCTTTTCCAGCCAGCCCACTGAAGGCGAAAGGCGACATCAAAATCTTCATAATAAGCAAAGAAGTCGCGGTCAAAGAAGTCGCCATTTATCATAATATCCCTGATGGCGTCAGCTCGGTATAAACACGCTCCGCCGCAGCAACCGAAAATTTCAACAGCCCTATCATATTTTTCGGCCGCCTCAAAACCGCCGCGGGAAAAACCAAAACCATTTTTACTATACCAGAGACCGGCGGCGTCAATCAAATTCCGATGATAATACCAAAGCATTTTGGGCTGAAAACTGCCAAATTTTTTAAAATCCTCTTTCTCGGCGCATTGAACCAGCTCCTGGAGACTATCAGCTTTTACGATGGCATCGTTATTGAAGCAAAAAATATATTGGCAATCTTTATCGGCCAAAGCCAACTGAATTCCCTTATTGTTCCCTCCGGCGAATCCCAAATTCTCTTCACATCTTATGAGTGTAATAAAATTTTTATACTTTTCTTTTAAGACATTGGCTTCGTTTTTATCTGAGCCGTTGTCCACCACAATCACCCGATAATCTGAATCAGGCATTTCTTTCAGGGACTTTAGGCATTCAATAGTGTTGTTTAAACCGTTGTAATTAAGAATTACGACGGCCACTTTGTTCTTTTTGTTATTCATTCCAATAATTTTAATTATGCTGTGTTTTTTTAAAAACAATTAAAAGGCCGGAGCGGCTCTGAGGCCTAAACATTTGAATCAGCCAAAAAATCGCCAGAAGAGGAAATCCGATGACAATTTTTTTCGCTTCAGCTACAAATTTTACGAAACCGATGAGGGTTTTTGATTTTCTGTTTTCGGAGGCCGAACCATCTTTTGAAGCCCTTTTTTGATGTTGGTGCGCCATTATTTTCCCGACCAAATTAATGCTGAGAAATCGCAAATATCCTCCTTTTTTATCAAAAAGAGCGCCGTCTATATCTCTTTTAAAGGGGATGATGTAGCGAAAGCTCTGCCAATGGAATTTTTGGCCGAAAATCAAAGAAAATAGTTTTTTGATGGACAAAGCAGAAAATCTGGCAAGGTGATGAGGAGGATAATCGCCTTCTATGTTTTTGGCCAAGGCTCTTTGGCGATTGGGAACACTGAAAAAAAGATAGCCGCTGTCTGCCAAAAGATTGTCAATATTTTTTAAAAATTGCCGGTGATTATCTAAATGTTCAAAAACCTCAAAAAAAGTAATGACGTCAAATTGAGGAACGTCTTTTCTGACCGCGAAAACCTCCAGCGGTTCATTATAAACATTATCTAAGCCGAGACGATTTTTGGCGAAATCAATGGCATATCTATTTATGTCAATTCCCCACGCTTCCCATCCCCTCTTTTTAATACTCAATAAAAATTCTCCGGTGTTGCAACCGACGTCTAACAGTTTGAGTTTGCGACCTGATTGTTTGGCAAAGAATTCCTTTAAGAATATCCTGTGATGTTTGCTTAATTTTGTATTCCTGGTTGGCGAATCAATTTTGTAATTTTTATTTTCTTCATACCAACTACTGCCGGGATGTTTAAGGGGAAACCAAAATTGCACATTGCAGATTGGGCACTCAAATAACGTAAATTTCGCTGCTCCCGAATCAAAATCTTCAACAAAAATTTTATTTTCCGAATTGTTGAAGCAGACCGGGCAAATAGATGGCGGTTCTTGATACATAATTAATTAGCGGCCAAAGGATTTCACTATTTTATACCCCCAGCCAAAGCTTAAGACAAGATTTAGGGCTTGGGCGCCGATGCTGGCTGCGGCCGCACCGAACATTCCATAATTGGGAATTAAGAAAATATTTAAAACAAGATTTAAGATGGCGCAAAAGGCAGTGATGACGAAATTCTGCCATTGTTTATTATAGGCAATAAATAGATATCCCAGAAAGATTGCCGGGAACATAAAAACAATTATCCAGATTAGAAATTGAAAGATTTTTACTGATGGCAGATATGATGCGCCGACAAAAAGAGGAATTAGCGGAGCGAGAAGGAATCCAAAAAGTGCCAGTATTAATCCCCCTGCCGCTAAAACAGCACTGGTTTTATTAAAAATTGCCTTCATTTTTTCTCGGTCATTAATTTTTGAAGAAAGATACGGAAAAAAGGCGGTCATTACTAAAGTCGGGATAAGGTTAAGCAATAAAATTATTTTGGCGGCGATAGAATAATACCCCACCTCAACAATTCCCCTCATTTTTCCCAACAAAATCTGATCAGTTGAGAAGAAAATAAAACCCAATAACCCAAAAAGAGCCAGCGGCGCGCCATTAATGAAAAAGTTTTTTATCAGCTCTTTTTGAAAAATCGGTTTAAGATAAACAGCAAAACCTTTGGCCAAACGCAAGGCAACCACCGAGCTTATTAAAACGCTTAACAGATAGGCCAAGCTTAAAGAAATGATGTTTTTATAAAAAAGAAGCAGAATAACGCCGAAAACAAGAACTGAGAAACTTTCCGCCGCTATCACCCAAAATTCTTTCTCCATTTTTTGCAAGGACCGGAATAAAGAAATAATGAAATCTCTGATATTGGCAGCGAACAAAAAAATAGCCAATAAAATAAAGTTCTTCTTGAATTCAATGCTTTGAAAAAGCAGCGAGCCGGCCAAGGCGACAATAAACAAGAACAGTGATAAAACGATTTTCAAAAAAAGGCCGGCCCGAAGATATGGCTCGGGTTCTTTTTTTTGCTGAAAGTCGCGGACAATTAAGGTGCCGATTCCCCAATCGGAAAATATAAAAAAGAGCGACGCAATAGATAAAATATAATTAAAAGAGCCGAACCCAGCCGGACCCAAAAGCCGCGCCGAGACAATAACCAAAAGAAGCTTAAAAATCCGGCTGACTCCTTGGCTTAAAAAAAGCCAAAAACTGTTTTTAAAAACAGTTTGTTTTGGTGAACGATTTTCAAAAAATAACGATTGGAGGCTCATAAGGGCCTTTTCTAATCAACCTTTTTGCGACCGCTCCACATATTCTCCCCGTTCAGTATTCACTTTAATAATATCTCCTTCTTCAATAAAAAGCGGGACGGAAATTTTTGCTCCACTTTCAATAGTCGCAATTTTAGTGCCGCCTTGAGCGGTGTTGCCCCGAATATTGGGCGGCGCCTCCACTACTTGAAAATCCATCTTGATTGGCAGGGCAATAGCGATTATCCTTCCTTGAAATTTAAAAGCCTCTATCGGCACGTGGGGTTTGAGGTAATGGCGATTGTCAGCCAATACATCTTCGGTTAAGGAAAATCTTTGGGAAGGATCGTCTGCTTTGCAAAACCAATATTCGCCGCGGTGATTATAGAGATATTCAACCTTTGATTTTTCAATCTCCGCCTCTTCAAAATTTTCCGAGTGCTGCAAATTTTTCTCCATTACTTTTCCGTTAATCAAGTTTTTAATTCGGGTCTGCAATACCGGCTTACGCATTTGCATTTTTAAGTGGTTGGCCGACAAAACCTGATAGGGCTGGCCATCCAAAATAAAAATAACTCCTGGTTTTAAATCATTAATTGATAACATAAGTTTTTGTTTAATCGGGAGTTGCTGGCTTTTCTTCTTTCTTCTCCTCTTGGTTTTTTTGAAGCTTACCCAAAGATTCTTGAAGGGATTTTCTAAGTTCGTCTAAATTAACGCCCGGCCGCTTGGGCAACTCTGGCCTTTCCTCTTTGCCTTTAGTGAATAAATCTTTGACGCTGGCAGTTTTAACAATGAGTGTCTCCAGTTTTTTGGGCTTGGTGGGCGGAATAATTTCTCCGGCTTTCACGCCGTCATAACAATTCTTGCAATAAATTGGCCGCCGGCCATCCGGCTGAAAAGAAACTTCAGTTTCGCGGCCGCAAACCCAGCAAAAATCAGTAAAAGTTTTTTTTGCTATTTTGGGCAAAACCCTGCTTTTTTGTCCTTCTTTTGACCCCTCTTCAGCTTCGGTTCCCATCTCTGCCGAGAGCCATTCTTTGCTAATTTCTGTTTCCACCTGAATTCGAGGATTGGTATATTTCTTCCTAGTATTTTCAATAATCGAACTGGCTAAATCTTCTTCGGGAATCGGAAAGGGCGCCATCGTCACAGCGGAGAAGGCCTTAGAAGTGACGCCCTCAATCATCAATTTCAAATAAATGTTGTATTTGGCCAAATTGACCAAATCAGTGGCCATAAATTCCGGAGCAAATTCTTTTTCCAACCATTCGGCATCATCAGCGCCCACCCGGAAAACCACAAAAGTGCCGATGTTGCCAAAAATGGCTGCCCCGACCGTTTCCGGCAGCTGCGCGATGTACTGGTGCGAAATAATTAACGAAAGGTGATATTTCCTGGCTTCGGAAAGAATATTAACAAAAGCCTCGGTAGCAAATGTCTGAAATTCGTCAACATAAAGGTAGAAGTCGGGGCGTTTTTCTTCGGCGATATCAGCTCGGCTCAAAGCAGCTTGTGACAACTTGGTCACCAACATCGCGCCTAAAAGCGCCGAATTGGATTCGCCCATCAAACCCTTAGAAAGATTGGCAATCAAAATTTTGCCTTCATCCATTATCTGTCGGATATCAAAAGATGATTTCTTTTGGCCAATAATGTTGCGAATCAAAGGATTGGTGAGAAACTGGCCGACTTTATTCTGAATGGGTGCGATAGCTTCAACCTGAAAACGGTCGTGATAGCGGGCGAATTCATTAACCCAAAAGCTTTTTACCACCGGATCTTTTAGATTATCAACAATTTTTTTTCGAAAATCTTTGTCGGTCAAAATCCGCATAATATCCAACAAGGTGGTATCAGGATATTCCAAAAGAGCCATCAAACAATTATTTAAAATATATTCCATTCTGGCGCTCCAAACATCGGGCCAAATTTTTTTGAAAATTTCCAAAATGCCGCTGGCCACCAAATGATAATGTACTTGGGAGACAGATTCTAAGGGGTTGAAAGAAATCGGGTAATCCAAATCCGGCGGGCACAAATAAATCACGTCATCTATCCGTTCTTTGGGAACAAAATGTAATAGGCGCTGGGCAGATTCTCCGTGCGGATCAATAAAAGCCAAGCCGCGGCCGTCGCGGATGTCGTCAATCGCCATATTCTCCAGCATCACGGTCTTGCCCATGCCGGTCTTGCCGACAATATACATATGCTTCCGGCGATCATCGGTTTTGATGCCGAATTTGACTCGCTGGTTGCGGAAGTTAGTTTCGGCAAAAAATGTTACATCTTTATCCATAGGGCGTTGTAATTTGCTTAACTTAATTTTACCCCAAAAATTTTGCCATGGCAAATCTCCGGCCCAGTTGCGCAAATCCCCATTTTCCCATAAAATTATAATATTATGGCCGAACCTTCATCTTCATACAATCCAAAAGAAACAGAAGAAAAAATTTATCGGATTTGGGAGCAATCCGGCTATTTTAATCCAGATAATTTAGTTAAAAAACACGGAAAATCTTTTACCGTGATAATGCCCCCTCCCAACGCTAATGGAATGTTACATTTGGGCCATGCCCTAACAACTGCCGTTGAGGACATCTTAATCCGATATAAAAGAATGCGCGGCTTTAAAGTTTTATGGCTGCCGGGCGCTGACCACGCCGGATTTGAAACTCAAGTTGTTTTTGAAAAAAAATTGGAAAAAGAAGGAACCAGCCGTTTTGAAATTTTAAAACAACCCGGCGGAAGGGAAAAACTTTATAAAATGATTTGGGATTTCACCCAGGCCAATAAATCCCAGATGGAAAATCAGCTTCGCAAATTGGGCGCCTCTTGCGATTGGTCGCGGGAAAAATTTACTCTTGAGCCGGAAATCATCAAAATTGTTTACCAGACATTTAAAAAAATGTATGATGACGGCCTAATTTATCGCGATAACCGCATTGTTAACTGGTGCCCGAAACATCAAACCGCGCTTTCCGACTTGGAAATCAATTGGGAGGAAAAAAGTGATAAATTATATTATGTGAAATATTTTCTGGCTGATAACCCAAAACAATTCATAACCGTAGCCACCACCCGACCGGAAACAATCCCCGGCGATATGGCAATAGCGATTCATCCAAAAGATAAAAAATATAAAGATTTGATCGGCAAATCCGTCATTAACCCCTTGATTAAAAATAGGGATAAATATGGAGATGCCATTGTAATCATTAGCGATGAGGCAGTGGACAAAGACTTCGGCACTGGCGCTTTAAAAATCACGCCAGCCCATGATGCGGTCGATTTTGAAATCGGCAAACGGCACTCACTCCCAACTGACTACCAAATTATTGATTGGAATGGCCGATTAAATGCTTTGGCCGGTGAACTGCAACAGATGAAAGTTTCAGAAGGCCGAGAAAAAGCCATAAGAATTTTAAACGAAGCTGGTGCTTTGGAGAAAATTGAAGACTATAAACATCAGGTCTCGGTTTGTTATAAATGCAAAACCACCATTGAACCACTAATTCGGCTACAGTGGTTTATAAAAATGACTGAGCCAGCCAAGAGCCAGAAGAAATCTTTACGAGATTTGGCAATGGAAGCGGTTAAGGCCAATAAGGTTAAATTTGTTACCAAAAAATTTGAAAAGATTTTCTATCACTGGATGAAGAATATCCGCGATTGGAATATTTCTCGCCAAATTGTTTGGGGCATCCCCATTCCAATCTGGTACTGCAAAAAATGTGGGGAACTCATAGTCTATACTGATGGTGGCGCGCCAAATAAATGCCGAAGATGCGGCAACAATGCCTTGGAAAAAGAAAGTGATGTATTTGACACTTGGTTTTCTTCTGGCCAATGGCCGTTTGCCACTTTAAAAACCTGCCAGCCGAAAGATTTTAAGGAATTCTATCCAACTTCAGTGATGGAAACGGGCTGGGACATCTTATTTTTCTGGGTTGCGAGAATGATTATGTTTGGAATTTATGTTACTGGCAAAGTTCCGTTTGAATATGTTTATCTCCATGGATTAGTCCGAGACAAAGACCGCCAAAAAATGTCCAAATCAAAAGGCAATGTTGTTGACCCTTTGGGTGTTATAGATTTATACGGCACTGATGCCTTGCGGATGGCTTTAATTGTTGGCAATGCGCCTGGCAATGACCCTATTATTTCTGAAGAAAAAATTCGAGGCTATCGCAACTTCGCCAATAAAATTTGGAATGCCAGCCGCTTTGTTTTAATGAATTTGAGTAGTTTCAATAAAAATCAAAAACCCAAACTCAACGAGGCCGACAAAAAAACCATAAAAGAATTGGATAAAATAGTTAAGGAAATAACAAGAAATATGGAAAGTTTCCGATATTATTCGGCGGCTGAAAAAATCTATCACTATTTTTGGCATAATTTTGCCGACAAAATAATCGAACGCTCTAAGCCCCGCTTGAAATCAGAAAATCAAGATGAACGTTTCGCCGCTCAATATTTATTGTTAAAAATTCTCAAAACTAATCTTAAACTTCTTCACCCTTTTATGCCTTTTGTCACTGAAGAAATTTATCAAAAATTGCCGTTGGCCGAACGCAAAGAACTTTTAATGATTGAAGACTGGCCACTATGAACTGGGATGGAATATTAAAACTACTCTTCGTTTTCCTTCTGGCGGTTATCCCCAGCGTTATTTGGTTGTCATATTTTTTAAAAAAAGACGGCCGACCCGAACCCCGGCGGTTTTTGCTTTTAACTTTTCTTTTGGGCGGGCTAGTAACAATTATTGGCAGCCAAGCGGAAAATGTTTGGTTTCGGCCCTGGGTGCAAGACAATCCCTATCCCTGGTTAGGCGCCCTGCTCTTCTTGTTTTTCTATCCCTTCTTGGAAGAACTATTGAAATTTCTGGCAGCCCGAATCAGCACTATCAAAAATCGTTATTTTACCGATGAAGTGAACGACCCGATGGTTTATATGATTACCGCTGGCTTGGGATTTGCCGCCGCAGAAAACTTGAAAACTTATTTCGCCACCATCTTTGAGGGCGGCGCCAGTTTAAGCTGGCATGGGATATTGAATATGAATTTCTCTCAGGATATCCTCATCGGTTTAATGCTGACAGCCCTGATTCGCTTTCTGGCAACTGTTTTCCTGCATACCATCTCCTCGGGCATCTTGGGATATTTTTGGGCCCTGAGCCGAACAGCCAAGCAAAAAACTTCTGTCGCGCTGGTTGCCCTTCCAGCCGGTCTTTTATTGGCAACTGTTTTGCATTCGTTTTATAATTATCTTATAATGAATGTCGGTCAGGGACTTATTTATCTCATTATTCTTGTTGTCTTTCTGGTCATTTCCGGCGCCATACTCAGTCGGTCCTTCCGCCAATTAAAAAATTATCAGCAATTGAAAAATTAGTTAAATAAGAGTAATATAAAATTTATTATGGCTAATTCTAAATTCAAATCACTTTTCAAATCCAGCGACTCCGATAAGGAGGTGGGTTTGGAAGTTCAAGGTTCTTTGCCCAAAGAAAAAGATGAGGGATGGTTGGAATCAGAAGGACAATTAACGATTGATGTCTACCAAACACCGCAGGAAATTATCATTAAATCAGCCGTGGCCGGAGTAAAACCAGAAGATATCGATATCTCCATTGTAAATGATATGGTCACCATCAAGGGCCAAAGAAGCCAGGAAGAAACAGTTAAATCAGACGATTATTTTTATCAGGAATGCTACTGGGGCCGATTTAGCCGCTCGGTAATTCTGCCGGTGGAGGTGGATAGCGACCGGATTAACGCCTCGCTTAAAAATGGCATCTTAACCATTCGGATGCCGAAGCTTGATAAGGCCAAAGTCAAAAAAATTAAAATAAAATCCGAATAAAAATTGGGAAGCTGACTAAAAAGTCCATTCAATATTGAATGGACTTTTTAGTCGTAGAATTACCGCACTATCTTTTTTATCAGCCAAGCGGAAAAAACGCCGATAATTATTCCTCCCAAAATATCTAAGGGGTAGTGAACGCCGACAAATACCCGGGCCAGGCCAGCCAAAAAACTTAAGACAAACAATAGCCAGCCGATTTTTTTATTATAAAAATAAACGACTGCGGCCAAAGCGAAAATAAAAGTCATATGACCCGAGGGAAAAGAGCCGCTGTTGTCGTGGTTCAGCAATAAATTGGTTGAATGAGAAATAAAGGGCCGCGGCCGATGCCAGAAAAAGCGAATTCCTTCGGTGATAATTCCCCGGCTTAAAATCGGGGCACTAATCGCCTGCCACAAAACTTTCCAATTTTTGTTTCTGACGACCCAATAAATAATGAGGGCTAACGCGCCAGCAGCGATTAAATATGGCAGATATTCAGCGAAAAATATTCCGATTTTGTCCGAAATTGGCTGTTGCCCCACTAAACTATTAATTTTTTGGAAGAGCCAGTAATCAAAATTCATATGCTTTTAAATTATAACCCTTTTTTAATTATGAGATTATAACTTTTCTTCCTTCTATTTTTATTAGACCTTCGACCCAGGCGCTGATGCCCTCGCATAAAATTTCTTCTTCCTGCTGGTGAATTTTTTCTTCCAGCGATTCCAGTGTATCGCCTTCTTTAATCTCCACAACTCTTTGAAAAATAACCGGGCCGGTATCAACGCCTTCGTCTGGCACAAAATGCAAGGTGCAACCAGTGATTTTTGAACCATACTCCATTGCTTGTTTGGGCGCTTCCAAACCCGGAAAAGCCGGACAAAGCGAGGGATGGATATTAATAACCGCATTGGGAAATTCTTTCAAAAAACCGCTGGATAAAATCAAATCCCAGCCAGCCATTACAACCAAATCAATTCCCCTTTCTTTTAATATTTTGGCCAATTCCACATCAAATTCTTTCCTATCTTTGCCTTGGGCTTTCCAATCCGACAATCTAAAATAAAAAGCTTCTATACCCTGCTCTTTGGCCCATTGTACGCCTGGCGATTCTTTTTTATGAGATATTACCAAAAACAAATCTGCCAAAGGATTATTTTTGCAGCACTCGGCGATTGCCTTTAGTCTGCCGCCCCTGCCAATAAGAGCGGCGATTTTATATTTTTTATCTTCCATTTTTAATAGCGCACTTTATCAAGTTTTTTCAGCCATTTTTTCATCGGTTCTAAACACGCTAGGCGATCAATTTGTTTGCTAGTCACTTGTTTTTTGGAAGCAGTGCCTCTGATGACATCATAAATAAATTTATCATCAAAACCGATATTGGCCGCGTCTTTCCGGCTGCAGCCGTAATACATTCTTCTCAATTTCGCCCAATGAATTGCGCCCAAGCACATCGGGCAGGGTTCGCAGCTGCTATAGATTATGCAATCGGATAAATCAAATCTTTTTAATTTGGCCGTGGCTTTTCTGATGGCGACAATTTCTGCATGGCAGGTCGGGTCATTGGTTTTAATTACTTCATTGTGGCCTTGGCTAATAATCTTATTTTCTTTAACGATCACTGCGCCAAACGGCCCGCCATGGCCCAATTTAATTCCTTTGTTCGCCTCTTTTACGGCGATCTTCATAAATTTATTCATAGTTTAATAAAAATTATTTCTCCTTGTCGGGAGGCGGGAGGATTTTCCTCGACATTACTCAGGATAAATCTCCCGAGGGCGGAGGAGGTGAGATTTGAACTCACGAGGGGATTGCTCCCCAACGGCTTTTCGAGAGCCGCGCCTTAAACCACTCGGCCACTCCTCCTTTTGGAATATCTCTGCTTCGCCTCGGTCAAAAAATTGTGTGTCCTCGGGTTCCGGGGTTTCTTTTGAAACCCGCTGAATCTTACGCACTGCTCAGATTCAACCCACTCGGCCACTCCTCCAACGAGTATCTTATCCAATTATTCCAATTCTGCAATATCTAAATAATTCGGAACTTCGGCTGCAATCGTGCATAAATCCCGTATTTTTTGCGCCAAGGTATGGCTGGACTGCTCCTCGCCTTGCACCACAAAAGCTTTTTTCAAATTGAAGCGCATTGGTTTAATCCAATTTAAAAGCATTCCCTGGTCAGCATGAGCGGAATAAGCGCTGATTTGGCGAATTTGAGCTTTGACCTCAATTTTTTCATTATGGATTTTTACCAATTTTTCGCCCTCTAGCAATCGCCGGCCGAGCGATCCCGCCATTTGATAACCAACAATTAACAAGGTGCTATTTGAATCCGGCAAATATCTTTTTTCATGATGAAGAATGCGGCCGCCTTGCGAGGAACCGGCACCAGCCACAATAATTTTCGGCGCTGGCACATTATTAATTGTTTTTGACTCCTCCGTAGTTAAGGTAAAGTTCAGGCCGGGAAAATTAAAGAAATCTGTGCCTGATTCCACCATTTTGAAGGCCTCAAGTCGAAAATAGGTCAGATACTTTTCATAAACTCCGGTCAGCCGAATTGCCAATGGGCTGTCAATAAAAATCGGAATTTGAGGAATGCGATGATAGGTCACCAGTTCGTTTAATTCAAACATCAATTCCTGCGTCCTTTCCATGGCGAAAGCCGGAATCATCACCACTCCGCCGTTCCTAACGGTCTCTTCAATAGTGTCTTCCAACATATCCTTGCGCCTGTCCGGTTCTTCATGCAAACGGTCGCCGTAAGTTGATTCAATCAAACAATAATCGCCTTCGGTCAAAACATCGGCTTCGGGCAAGAGCACATTTTGAGGATTGCCCAAGTCGCCGGAAAAAACAACTTTAATTTCTTTTTTGGGAGAGGGTTTAATTTTTAGCATTACTATTGCCGAGCCCAAAATGTGGCCGGCATTATAAAAAATAAAGGAAAAATTTTGGGAAATTTTTGTTTCTTTATGATATTCCGCGACTTTCCAATCGTTCATAACTTTTTGGAGGTCTTCCAGCGAATATAAAACATTTTTCTTTTCTCTTTCTGCTTCTTCGGCTAACAGATGCTGGGCGTCAACTAAAAGTAAATCTGACACATCGCGGGTCGGCGGCGTGGAATAAACCTGACCGCGAAAGCCGTTTTTATAAAGCAGGGGCAGGCGGCCAGTATGGTCAATGTGGCCGTGGGTGATAATCACCGCAGTAATTTCAGTGGGATCAAAAGGAAATGGTTCATAATTCAAATGATTGGATTCTGAACTCTGATGAAGACCGCAATCCACCAGAATTTTCTCATTACCGCACTCAATTAAATAACAAACACCATCAAACTCTTTGGTGCCGCCAAAAAAATGAATTTTAGGCGAAGACGATACTTTGGAAAAATTTTTAACTGGCATTAAGTATGTTTTGTTGGATAAACTCGACTGCCGCTTTAAGAATTTTTTTAGCATCTTTAAAAGTTAAAATATCTTCTGCTGCTTCACTAGACAGCCATTTTCCCTCTAGATGCTCAAAGGAGATTTTAATTTCTTCTTCTTTGGTTTCAGCCAGATGAAAAACTACTTTTTTAAAAACCATCTGCTTCGTTGAAGAACCGGAATATTTGGCGGCATTAAAAAAATATTGAAGAGGCCTTTTAAATTCCGGGTAAAATTTCAAATCCTTAATTCCGGCCTCCTCTAGCACTTCACGCCGAGCAGCGTCAATCATGGTTTCGCCTTTTTCAACGTGACCCTTGGGAAAATCCCAGTGGCCAGCAGTATAATGAAGCACCAACCAAACAATTCCTTGATTGGTCCGGCGAAAAACCAAGGCACCAGCCGAAAGTTCAAAATCCGCTTTCGGTTTTTTTGCCACTTCCGATTCTTTTTTAATCTTAGCATTTTTAACTGTCATTATTCAATGTTTGAGTATTTTAAGCAATTCTTGCCAAGAACGAGTGTTAATAATATCCTCTTTCGTCGCCCAGCCACGGCGAGCTTGCGCAATGCCGAACCTTAAATAACGGAGATGGCTGGCAGAATGGGCGTCGGAATCAATCGCCAATTTCAGGCCGGCTTCAATGGCTTTTTTGACATGCTCATCTTTTAAATCCAGACGGTCAGGATAGGCGTCAATTTCCAAATGAGTTCTGGTTTTTTTGGCACTTTTGATAATTTCATCAATATCCACTTCATAAGGAGGCCGCCTCAAAATGACTCGGCCAGTCGGATGGAAAATAATATCAACAAAAGGGTTGGTCATTGCCCGGCAAATTCGCTCGGTCATTTCCTGTCGCGCCATATTAAAATGCGAGTGAACTGCTCCGGCAACAATGTCTAATTTGGCCAAAACCCTGTTATCAATATCCAAACTGCCGTCTTTTAAAATGTTAACTTCGGCGCCCTTCAAAATTTTCGGCTTGCCACCAAATTTTTTATTCAATTTATCAATTTCCGCCATTTGCCGCAATAATTTTTTC
>Ga0172364_10001396_pt1 | contig 18473 bp, 20 predicted proteins | sample LakKivSesite10cm_FD_114545 | JGI IMG/M metagenome (GOLD analysis project Ga0172364, IMG submission 114545) | Sediment microbial communities from Lake Kivu, Rwanda - Sediment site 10cm | ecosystem: Environmental > Aquatic > Freshwater > Lake > Sediment | place: Rwanda: Western Province, Lake... | reverse complement strand
TCATTCCGGCATATCTCATAATAAAGGATGGAGATGTTCCGTTGTAATTTATAGCCTCAATTACCAAAGCCAAAATCTCGAAGTGGCTTCTATATTTCTTGTGCAGATTGAGAAATTGTGAAGTTTTGTATTTCTGATTCAGAAGTGGACGACTTGAGCCAACTCCTTTTATGTAATTCGCCATGGCTGTTCTCCTTGCATTATATTATAGACGTTGAATATATTACGGGTTTTTTCCGTAGACTTAATTGAAAAAGTAAAAGGTTAAAACGGAAGCATTTATGTACTTTCAATTGACACTATTGAAAGGAGAAGCAGCTTGTCTCATGGCAAATTAACGCCCAGTGAGATACAATTTTTAGAGGAAACCTTGAATGCAGACTATAAAATAAGCAATATACGTTTGCGAGAAGGCGAATATCAATATAACCTTGCCAAAGCGATTGCATCATTTCAATTGGAACTCCATTTTCCACACGTCAAAAGCCTAACAAAAAGACTATTCGGGGAAGAAAAAGCGGATGACATTCAGTTTATTCGTAAAATTCAGACAATTTTAAAAAAAATGGAGAAGAGTGATATTGTTAGGATTCTGCCAAAGAAGAAACCTTGGGATTTGCAGCGATATGCACTTTCAAGTTTCAAGTTCCAAGACGTTGACAAAAATCTTGTGCTTTTTGCGACAGACGAGCAAATAAAAGAAACGAAAAACATGCTGCACTCTATATCCAGTCAAAAAGAAACATCCGTAGCTAAACTACGTAATAATACTATCCAAATCTGCATATTGGTTTTGATGACAGTTGCATCATACATTGCAGGTGTATTGTCTCTCGTACAGCCCACTATTGATCCAATAATTTTCGTTTTTGCCTTTTCCATCTCAGTTGTGTGCTCTATTATTCTGGGGAAAACGTTCTCTCGGAGTTGATTATTGTGCATCCCATAACGTTTAATAATTCTATATCTAAAAAGAGAAAACGTGGTTAAATTGAAGAAAACAGTTTTTGCTTCATTAACTATCGTTTGTTTATTGTTTCTTATGTTTTCAACGAAATGTAAAACCACCGTAAAAGCAAATGATTACATAATCCATGTACAGCCAGGGCAGTCGATCCAAGAAGCCATAAATAACGCAAGCGCGGGCTACACTATTTTTGTGGAAAAAGGAGTATACACTGAAAACGTTGTTGTTAACAAGAGCATAGCACTCATTGGGGAGGATGTGGACTTAACCGTCATTGATGGCAAAGGAACTGGCAATGTTATTCGCGTAAATGTTAGTTATGTAACTATCCATGGGTTCACTATAAGAAATAGCGGTACAGGCCAAGACGATAGCGGTATATACGTAGATCATTCTATAGGCAGCAATATAAGCGGCAACAAAATTTTGAGCACCACCTCTAACGGAATCAGTCTATACTACTCTAGCGACAATCTGATTTCCAGCAACGTAATATCCTCCAGCTACTACAGCGGTGTTGCTCTTAGTGCTTCTAGCAACAATGTGATTGAATATAACATTCTGTTCTCTAACCGCGATGGAGTCTCTTTCCTTCTTTCTGGTGGCAATATAGTTTCAGATAACATCGTATACTCCAACTACAACGGATTCTATCTAACCTCTTCTTCTAGCAAGAACGTAATTTCTGGCAATAACATATCAGCCAGCCTAAACGTTGGAATCTATTGCGTCTCCGACAGCGCAAATAACACTTTCTACCACAACAACATGATTAACAATATTAACGATTCGAAGAATGTAGAAAGTAATACTATAAATGTTTGGGATTATGACGGTGAAGGCAACTACTGGCATGATTATGAAGGACAAGACCTTGACGGAGATGGAATAGGAGATACTCCCTATACTATAGGAAGTATCAGTCAAGATAACTATCCTCTTATGGGACCATTCTCTGATTTCAAGATCGTTTGGGAAAAAGAAACGTATAGTGTTACTACTATTAGCAATTCCACAATTTCTGATTTTAATTTTCAAATTGGCAAAGAGACAGGCAACAAAATAATAAGTTTTAATACTTCCCGCATAAACGGTGTGACTGGTTTCTGCCGAATCAAAATCCCTACTGCATTAATGGATTACCCAAATATTATATTAGTTGACAACGAAGAGGTTGTTCCAACCAAACTTGATGCCCTAAACGAGACATACGCTTGCTTATACTTCACTTATTCACATGATTGCGTTGTTACAATAATCTCTTCCGAATCATTGCGCCAATACTATGAATTGCTTGATAAATATCTTGAATTACAAGAGTCGTTCTCCGAATTGAATGAGACGTATAATAACCTTTTAGCTAACCTTGCCACCTTGCAGTTTGATCTGTATGGTTTGAACGAAACATACCTTGCCCTTCTAGCTGACTTCACAGCTTTGCAGTCTAATATGTACATTTTGAATGAAATGTATAATAGCCTTAACAACAACTACGACATTCTTTCGGGTAATTATAGTCAGCTTCAGAAAAATCTTGAAGAATTGAATATATCCTATCAGACGCTTTACAGCTTGAACCAAACGTACTACGTCCTTATCAATAATTATAGTCAGCTCAAACTAAGCTTCGACGAGTTGAACAATTCTTATCAGGAGCATCTATTAGACTATTCTGAGCAAATAGAAAATACTCGAAACTTGTTATACATTTTTGTAGCCACAACAGCAATATTCTTAATTGTAACTTTTTACTTGTCAAAACGTGTGCATGCAAACTCAACAATAAAGACCAAGGCAATCGAGGAAAAATTCGAGGAAAAATGATGCGAATAAACTGGGTTTTATGTAACGGCTTTTTGGGTTAGCTCTTGCCCTTTTTTATAGGCTTGCTTATTTATATCTGAAGCTTTTTCTCCAATGGTATCCTCTATTGCTCTCTCTATGGCTTTTTCACTTACTATATTAGTTATTTTTGCTAAGGCACCAAGCATAAACATGTTTGCATAGATTTTTGTTCCAAACGTTTTTTCAGCAGTTTCTGTTGCTGGAATCTTGAATATCTTTGCTTTAATTCTCGGAATCTTGTTTAGATGGGTGCTGTCAATTATTAGCACGCCGTCTTTTTTCAAATCTTTAAAGTGTCTGTCGAGAGCCTCTTGACTCATGGCAATTAATATGTCGCATTGTCTGACTTCTGGAAAACCTATCTTGCCTTCTGATATTATTACTTCGCTTTTAGCTGCACTTCCTCTAGCTTCTGCACCGTAACTTTGGGTTTGAACAACGTTTTTTCCATCGTAGGCAGCCGCTCTGCCTAATATTTGTCCAGCTAAAACCACGCCTTGTCCGCCAAGCCCGCTTATTCTCACTTCAATTTTTTTCAATCTCTTTTTGTGCCTCCTCAATTGTTTTGTATATTGTTTCTACGAGTGTTGGTCGCTGTCTCTGGACAAATTCGCCTACGACGATTTTCTCCGTTAGCTTTTCTTCTTTCAAGCCCTCTGCTTGCTTAACTGTGATGGCGTTTTCTTTGAACCATTTAATCATTTCTCCAACGTCTTTAAATCCTGCTCTTCTTCCGAAGGCTGTTGGGCATTGGCTCACGGCTTCTATAAATCTGAAACCCTGTATTTTTAACGCCTTTTTTATAGAATCTTTGAGTTCATTTGGGTGGGCTGTTGTCCAACGTGAAACATAACATGCTCCTGCTGCAACAGCTAATTTCGCAGCGTCTAATGGGTGTTCAAAGCTTCCGTAGGGTGTTGTTGTTGTTTTTGTTTTAAATGGGGTTGTTGGGGCAACTTGTCCGCCTGTCATTCCGTAAACCATGTTGTTAACCATTATGACTAAAATGTCCAAGTTTCTTCTCGCTGCGTGTATGAAGTGGCTTAGGCCTATTCCAACGATGTCACCGTCTCCACCAAAAACAACAACGTTCAAATCTGGGCGCAGAAGTTTGATTCCAGTTGCTACAGGTATGCTTCTACCATGAAGAGTGTGAACAGAGTCTGCCATAAAATGTGGTGATGGAATCCATGAGGAGCAGCCGATTCCGCTACAGAACACAAAATTGCTCAGATTCTTGTGGCCTAATTCGTGAGTTGCTTTCAGAAATTCATTCATGACTGTTAGTCCGCCGCAGCCTGGACAGAAGGGCAAGGGTATTGGTCTTAAATATTGTCGAATTGAAAAGGGTTCACTCATTTTTGACACTTCCCTGAATTTTTTCGAACAATTCTTCGGGTGTAATTAATTCTCCGCCACCAATCTTGTTGAGGGGAATCACTTCTGTCAAGCCGTTTGCAACTCTTTGAACTTCGTAGAATATTTGCCTCAGATTCATTTCAGGAACAATAATCTTCTCTGCCGTTTCCGCCAGTTGCCTGACAGCTTTTTCTGGAAAAGGCCAGATGGTTTTTAGGCGAACGTATCCCACTTTTATTCCTTTTGTTTCTGCAATTTCAGCAGCTTCATAAATTGCACGCGAAGTACAGCCGAATGAAACAATGCCTATTTGGCAGTCATCAATACTGCAAGTTTCCACTTCAACTATTTCTTCTACGTGCTTCTGTATTTTGTTATTGAGTCTCTCTACAAGTTGCCTATGCACCATAGGGTCTGCTGTGAAACGTATTCCATATTCGTTATGCGTTGATCCTGTGACAGCTATGTTGAATCCTTCACCAACAGATGGCATTGGCGGGATTTCTTTTAAACCAAAGAACGCCTTTTCATCTGATTTTGGTTTTCTTCTATTGATTATCTCTATGCTTTCTGAGGAAGGCACGGTTATTCTTTCTCTCATGTGTGCAATGACTTCGTCTGCTAAAAGTATAACTGGCGTGCGGTATTTTTCGGCTAAGTTAAATGCTTTGATTGTTAGTTCAAACATTTCCTGTACGGAATTTGGTGAGAGGGCAATGGCTGAATAGTCGCCATGCGTTCCCCATCGCGACTGCATGACATCGCCTTGTCCACATTTAGTTGCCTGGCCTGTGCTTGGACCTGCCCTCTGAACATCAACTATGACGCATGGAGTTTCTGTCATAAACGCCCAGCCTATAGTCTCTTGCATTAGGTCAAAACCTGGTCCAGAAGTGGCTGTCATTGCTTTATTGCCTGTCCAACTTGCACCTACAACTGCTCCTATAGAAGCCAACTCGTCTTCCATTTGAATGGCTATTCCCTCAACCTGTGGGAGTCTTTTCGAGAGGTGTTCTGCTATTTCGCTTGCAGGTGTTATTGGATATCCAGCAAAGAATCGGCATCCTGCTGAAAGTGCCGCTTCAGCGCATGCTTCATTTCCTTGCCAAAAGTATGCATTTGTCTCTGGAGACTTTCTCAATTGGCTTCTCCTCTGTTGTTTGGGTTTGATTGAAACTCTAGGCTTTAACCTAAAAGGTTTTAGGTATATAAAAAAACAGAAGATAATGAATTAACAAGATGTTTCACGTTACACTGTTGAGTGCATGAAGTGAATTGCAGAATCAATCGAAGATTCTTCCACAAGGTATAAAACTCAAGAAAGAGACATATTACATGATGCACAATGGATGAGAAAGTGGTCTCTGTTGTAAGCCTCTTCGTTTTGTTATCTTGTTTAATGAGTGTAAGATTTAATCTAGTTGAAGTCAGAGCTCCTAGTGACTATCCAGTTCACAATCTTGACACTGGCATGAACTATAGGACAATTATAGAAGCGGTAGAGGCTTCTGAAACTTTGGATGGGCATACGATTTTTGTTGAAAATGGTGTATACTTTGAACTCATATTCATAGATAAGTCGATTTCTTTAATTGGAGAGAGTAGAGAATCAACTATTATCGATGGAAGTAATGTCGGCACGGTAGTGACTATAATGGCAAATAACACTGCAATAAGAAACTTCACGATCCGTAACAGTGGAACCAAACCTTGGCATTTCGGAATTGATCTCCAATCTGTTCAAGATGTTAAGATAGAAGGAAACGTAATCACAAACACAGGTGGGGTATACGAAATTTCCTCTAATGACATTGCGTTTAATGATAATATAATGAACTATAATAGGTATGGCCTTTATGTTTTATTATCTAACAACAACGATATCACTGCAAATGTGATGGAAAATAATCATTATGGTATGTTAATAAGTGAGTGCAATGGCAATATTTTGAGCAATAATACTATGAAAAATAATGTTTATAACTTCGGTATTCTCGGCTATTCACTTCAAGACTTTATACACGATATAGATACTTCCAATACCATCGATGAACATTTTATCTACTATATCTTAAATGAGAAAAACGCAGTCATTGACTCTTCAACATTCCCAAACGCAGGGTATGTTGGAATAGTCAACTCAACATACATCAAAGTCAATGGTTTGAATTTATCAAATAACTGGTGCACGCTTTTACTTGCATTCGTCAACGACTCTACAATAACAAATGTAAACATAACCGACAACCTTGAAGGCATATGCCTAATAGCTTCTAACAACAACACAATAGAAAGTAGCAGATTAGCTGGCAACGACCGTGGTCTCCAACAGACAGCATCGAACAACAACACGGTCATTGGAAACGAATTCGCAGAAAACATAGACAGCATCTATCTACATAGGAGTAACGGTAACATTTTTGTTGAAAACATCATCGAAAACAGCAACCGTGGAATTTATTTAGATTATTCAAATTCATACAACAATGTGATATATCATAACAATTTTATCAGAAATGCAGTTCAGGTCTTTTCAAGCAATTCTATTCCTAATGATCTGGATAATGGTTTGGAAGGCAACTATTGGAGCGACTACAACGGCATAGACTCAAACCAAGACGGGATAGGAGATACATCGTATACCCATATCCTAAATATGGACAACCAAGATCATTATCCGTTAATGGGCATGTTTCACAGTTTTAATACATCTCTTGGAGAATATGTGAATGTAATTTCTAACTCCACTATTGAAGACTTTGAATATTTCGTGTCTAACAGCACAATTAGAATGCACGTCTCTAATACGACTTCGAATCAGACATTTGGTTTTTGCAGAGTTAGAATTCCGTATGCTTTCATGAATGAAGTGATCTCTATCACTGTCCTTGTCAACGGAACAGAACCTTATTATTGGAACTACACATTATACGATGATGGAAACAGCAGATGGATATACTTCGAATATGAACATTCAACACTTGAAATAATAGTAATTCCAGAGTTTCCATCATTCCTTATTCTGTCACTATTCATGATAATATCACTTTTTTATGTTGTTACTCGGAAACGATTCAACAATAAACTAGAAAAGAAGTTCAACACCCAGAAATCGATCCTCTCCGAGCGTTATTGACAAACTGAAACATAAAAAGGAAATAAACGCGCATCCATAAGTCTGTACATAAACTTTATTTTGAATTATTTGCACCTAAAAGGTTTTATCTTTTGTTTTATGAAACTGTACTTCTAAAAGGTTGGAAGAGAGATGGAAGAAGACATTGTTGATTACACTTTAGAGTACGCGAGAAGCAAAAACGTTGAATATGCCGAAGCGAGGGCGCAGAACCAAATCCAAGAGAGGCTGTTACTAAGAAGTGGCATTCTAGAAACTTATGCATCTGCAATTGACAGCGGATTCTGTGTACGAGTTATAGCCAACGGTGGAATAGGTTTTGCTTCAACCAACAAATGGACGAAGGAAGAGGCAAAAGAAATAGCGGATTTAGCGTTCAAATATGCCAAGGCAGCCAATAGAAAAGACAAAATAAAGTTTGCTGAGGAAAAAGGGATTGAAACGAAATGGACTGTTAACCAGAAAGAAAAAATAGAGAACGTTTCACCAGAAGAAAAAATATCAAAATTTGTAGAAATTAACAAATCCTTGACTTCATGCGGAGTAAACATCGCAGCAACAATATCTTCATGCTCAACAGATTTAACATCAAAATATTACGTCAACTCAGAAGGTTCCCGCATTTCCTCTTTTGTCCCAAAAATAGCCGCTTTCGTATTTATCACAGTTGCTGAGCAGGGAAAAACCGAACAAGCCTACGAACAATTTGGATACAGCGGCGGATGGGAAGCATTTCAAGAATGGAACGCCACCGAAAAAATGATTCACAACGCCAAAGTTCTCAAAGACGTTATAACAAAGGGAAAAGCCGTAAAACCTGGAACCATGGATCTTATATGCGGTTCCGAGGTCACTGGAATAGCAGCGCATGAATCTTGCGGTCATCCTATGGAAGCTGACAGAATTTTGGGGCGTGAAATGAGCCAAGCTGGAAGATCTTTCATATTCAAAGGCGGCCCATATTGGATTGGCACAAAGATTGGAAGTGATGTTGTGACGGTTGTTGATGATCCTACAATAGAGCACAGTTATGGCTATTACGCTTATGACGACGAGGGTGTTAAGGCAAGACGCAGATTCCTATACAAAAATGGTTTAATAAACGAGTTCTTGCACAATAGAGAAAGTGCTGCAAAACTGGGAACAAAGAGCAACGCTTCTTCAAGGTCAGTCAACTACGACAGAGAAGCAATTGTTCGCATGGCTAACACGTTTGTTTTGTCAGGCAAAATGTCTGAAGAGGAGATCATTGAAGGTGTCAAAAACGGAATTTACATGAAATCTTTCACAGAATGGAACATAGATGATAAACGTTTCAACCAGCGTTACGTTGGCAGAGAAGCTTACCTGATAGAAAACGGAGAACTGAAACATCCTGTTGCAAGACCAGTGATCGAGACTACTACCCCAAAGTTTTGGACAGCGGTGGACGCGGTTTCTAAAAACATTAAATTTGATGCTGCTACCTGCGGAAAAGGCGATCCTGGACAAGGTATTCCAGTCTATACTGGTGGTCCGTGCATCAGACTTAGAGGAGTGTATATAAAATGAGCGACGTACTCAGCAAGACCGAAGAGATAGTTAAGAAAACGAAAGCGTTAGGTGCAGATGAAGTTATTGCTAGAACTACTTTTGGCAGATATAGACAGGCGCGTTTCAGCAATAACCAGATGGATATCACCGTTGCATGGAATGATTATGTTACAGATGTTAATTTGGCTTGGAAAAAACGTGTGGTGGCTACGCAGATACACAATTTTCAAGAGGTTGACGCGAGCATCAAAAAACTATTTGAGTTGGCAAAGGTTTCTAAAGAAAACCCAATGTTTGGAGGCTTTGCAAAAGGCAATTTTAAATACACAAAAAGCAACGCCGACAAGAAACTTCAAGGTTTGGAAGATCCCAGCGAGTATGTTTCTGAAGCGATAGGTGCTGCAGAAAAGGAAGTTGGGTCTCAAATTGACAGTGGAGGCATACTCTTCACCAAATTTGAAGATGTTTATTTGGTGTCTTCTGAAGGACCTGCTGGCGTTGACAGCCGATCAGCAATTGAGTTTTCGATACGGGCTTTCTCTGAGAGAGAGGCGTCAGGGCACAGTGTAGAATGCAGTTCAACGCTGAAAGATTTCAAACCATCCAGAGCTGGGAGTAAAGCTGGGGAAATTGCTAAGCTAGCAAAGAATCCAAAGGTTGGTGAGGAAGGTGTATATGATGTTATCTATGATCCTTTGATTTTCGGTTCACTACTTGGCGTCTGGGGTTCAATGGTCTCAGCTTTCAATATTCTAATTCAAATGTCAGTTTTCATCAACAAGCTTGGCCAAAAAGTAGCACCTGAAAACGTGACATTGAAAGATAATCCGTCTGCCTATTCTATGGCTAACCGCATCTTTGACGATGAGGGTGTTCCAACAAAAGAGAATGTCTTCATCGACCATGGCGTGCTTAAGAAATATCTTCATAACACATCTACGGCTAAACTATTCAAAACCGAAACCACGGCTAATGCTGGATTGATTGCGCCGAATGCTTGGAGTATTGAAATGGACTCTGGAGACATGCGCAGAGAGGAACTCTTCAAACAAGTAAAAAGAGGGCTTTATCTGACAAACACTTGGTATACGCGGTTCCAAAACTATGCAAAAGGTGACTTTTCAACAATTCCTAGGGACGGCATTTTCCTAATCGAGAATGGAGAAATAAAGCAGTCGCTGAAGGATTTGCGCATAAGCGACAATGCTTCAAGTTTGCTAGGCAACATTGCTGGAATTTCTAAGGAAAGGCAACATGTACATTGGTGGGGCGAAGCTGATCCGCCGTCGTTGTCTCCGTATGTTCTAATCAAAGATGTGCATATGACAAAGTCCAAATAGAAACCTCTTTCTTCTTTTTTTATTTTCAGAGAACTGAAGAATGCTAAGTTTTAAGACTACACTAAAGGTTATGGTTTAGTAGGTGATAAAGAATGTTGGATATACCATCTATTTCAGCAATAGCAGCAGCAGTAGGTGTGATAATAGGAGTTTTCTACTACATTTTAGAAATTCGCCATCAGACCAGAATTAGAGAAACAGATATTCAATTGAGAATGAATCCATGTTCAATCTGACTGGCATTGACTTTGTACAAGCAAGGTCCAGAGTCTTTGCTCTTGACTATAAGGATTATGATGACTTTGTGAAGAAATATGGTTCATTCATAGAGACTGAAACACCAACATTGATGGCAATAGCAACGATAAACAATTATTTCGAAGCAATCGGATATCTTCTGAAAAGAAACCTTGTAGAGATTGGCTATGTTTGGGACTGTTATGGTGTACTTGCCATCAGCTTGTGGGAGAAAATTGAGCCTATAGTAAAAGGGGTTAGAGAACAGTATAATATACCCAACGCTTGGGCACCATTTGAGTATCTGTACAATGAAATGAAGAAAAGAGAACAACAACTAGCAAAAACCCAGTAAGTATGTCTCTTCTCTTTTTCTAATCTCGAATTCATAAACGTTCTAAAAACAGATAATCTTCTGATTCGATACTCTTCTTCTTGGACTCCATAAAACTGTGTGAAAGATAGCTTTTCAATCTTTGAACAGGCACTTTTTCTCAATTAATTGAATCTGCAAAGTCAAAAGGTTTCAATGTGAACAAACTCATCAAAACCAACCATAAAGAAGGCTGAATTCATAATCGTGGTTGTTGTTGGGTAAAACTTCCCAAAAAATCCCGAAATTGGCATGAATATTCCCCTTATTTTTACGTAAATAAGGTTCTTGGAGCGGTTATTAAAGAGCATTGAGACTTAAGAGACATTGGAGTGTGTCAGGATTTATATGCTCTGGCAGTGCGGGGGATTTCATGCCTCTTGGCAATGCTAAAAGACTTAGAAAAGTCCATAGCTACCTAATCTTCTTTCTTTTTTCTATGCGTTGGCTTTGTTAGGTTTCGACTACCGTGTAAGCTACCTCAACCTCTTCACCAATATCGGCGTCCCTCCAGTTGAGGTCTATGCCCAGAAACTGAATCGTCAAAGTGACATTTGACACAGACAATACTGGGTCAACCACTCTTGCTGGGTGGCCTTGCACGTACCCTATACTACAGTAGACAAACACTGCAGTCGCAGCTAAGCTCATTTTGGAGGCGTTCGTAAACATGTCTTGAGGAAAGGCAATTGTCACTTCACCATGTATGCCCGTGATAAGGTACTCAATTCCTGCATAAACACGGAACGAAGTTTGGTCTATCTGCTCTTGGAGCAGTGCCACCGTAGTGTTCAGCTCGTCCACTCTAGCTTGAAGCTCCAGCAGCAGTTCTGTCTTGTTTATTGGTGTTCCTTTAGAACCATACATGGTAAGAAGTTCTACTGCATCATAAAGGTCTATGTCTCCATCATCATCAGTGTCTATCCAAGGGTCATATGGATGAGTGGTTTGACTTCTTGTGGGCACTATCATAAACAATGTAGATACTAGACAGAAGGTAGACAGTACAGCAATAACCAAATCCTTTCTTGTTACCATTACATCACCTCCCTTTCTCCTACTGAACAAACTGGAAATATACATTCAGTTAGGTTATCTGTCTTTTGAAGAAATCTTCTATAAGCAAATACAGAAGTTTCAGTTTCTCTTGAAATGTGTTAGTAGTAACGTATTGGAGAGATTAGCATGTGACTATAGTGAGCAAGGACTATCTGCATCACAACTGACCAAACAAACAGAGCCGTGGTTATGTAAGTTTGAATTCTTAGTCTCTTCCAATAGCAAATAATTCCCATAGCTAGATAGGCGTATGGTGAGAACAGAAGGGCTAAGAGCCTAAGACCTTGGGCAAATGGGTTGTAATCATAAGATGTAAACTGCCACATCGGAGAATACCAGATAAAAACTATGGGAAGGAAGAAGAAAACCAAATAGAAAATCAACAAAATGTTGAGACATATTTTCTTCATTTCCATATTTTATCTCTCCTCTTTCTAGGTCTTAATAGTGCCAGTCTAATGATTTAGTTCTATGTATCAGAACAGACTGTTCTAAGAGTAGTACACACCAACACATACTAACACAATAACGATCTTCTACAACAAATAGAAGACTTCTCGCAAGTGCTATTTTTCTAATTTAGCTACCGTAGACAGGAGAAAGGACATCGTTGAAGAGAACAGTCTTTGGACCAATGTAACATTGACTCAAAACTTAATAATCGAAGCTTCTTTTCTAAAAATGAATGTAGCGGTCGTAGTCTAGTTTGGCTAGGACATCAGCCTCCCACGCTGACGACCCGGGTTCAAATCCCGGCGACCGCATCACACACTATTCCGTCTTGACAGACTGATTCTAGAGCAATCTTGGAAGTTTCGAAGCTTATTTTGTGACTTATGTAGCCACACTTCGAGCCGAAGTCACATAGCAGGTTTGCTAAACTGGACTTGACTGCAAAAAAGAAGGGTGGAGATGTGTATTCTCCCTTGACAGGCTGGTTTTAGCCTATGTAGAATTTGTTGGAGGTGTCGCCGTCGTATTGCTGTGGTTCGTCGCCGCCTCCGTATGGATAGGCTGCGTGGGCATAGGTGAAGATGTCTTCCATCGCGGTGTGCGGTGCAGCGCCATAGTGGTTGATCCACGAGTATTGTAGAAAGTACCACGTCCATGCGCCGTTCTGGTGGCTAGAGTCATCATAGCCATAGCCGTTAGCAGTGCAGGTTGTAGTCAAATATACCTTTGCTTTGTTGCTCATAGCCATCAGGTCTGGTCCAAATCCTCCGCTGTAACAGTGATCAAGAAACACGAAGATTTTTGCGGCAACCGAGTTTTTCAATATGTTCGCCAGCTCTGTATCATACAAAGCACCGTCTTGACCGTTTTCGCCACTTCCATAATCCCACATGCACAGGAAAGATGAACCTGCACCGTTGCCTGAACCGTGGCCTGACGATATGAAACAGATTATGTCATCGCTGTCAGCTGAGCTAACCATGTTTGTAAGAGCCTGCTTAACGTTATATTCTGTAGCGTATCCGTCGTACTTGGGAAAGTTGGCGGTGTGTCCGTCGCCATAGACATAAATGTTGTCGAAGCTCATAGTGCCATAAAGATGGTTGTACCAGTCTGTGGCGTCCTCGTCGCAATAGGACAAATCGCTAATGGCTTTGTAGTCGCTGATGCCCACGATGACTGCGTATGTTACAGTACTTGGGGCTGTGTTTACGGTGAACGTGTTTGAGTCTGTGGCGCTGTTGCCTGCCACATCCCATGCGCGTACGTCAACGGTGTGAGAGCCATCTGCCAGACCCGCGTAGGCATAGCTTGTGGAGGTGCCCACATTATTCCATGAACCGCTATCCATCCTCGTCTCATAATAGCTAATGCCGCTTCCAGAATCAGAGCCAGTCCATGTGACTGTCACGCTGGAACTCGTTACCGTGCCGCCGTCGGCAGGATATGTTATCGTTATCGTAGGCGGGGTCGTATCTGGACCGCTCGCTGTGACTGTTACCGTGATCGTATATGTTCCTGAGCCAGAATAGGCATAACATCCTACTTTCCATGTGCCTGTGGTTGTGGGGTTCGTCACGGTAATCCACTCAGGGTTCGCGGAGACTCCGCTGTAGACGGAGTTTGGTATGTTTGTTTTGACAGAGTGGTCGCTGCGTGTCCAACCTCCTGTTCTTTTGCTATTTTTGTCCCACATGGAGAGATCAAAGTCTGCTCCACTTGGCATTGTAAGCGTCGCCTTGATTGTTCCTGTTCCTGAAGGTACGGTAAACGAGTGCTTTGTGCTGTCTCTGCCTCTGCTGACGGTGCCTGTGAAGGTTGTAGTGCCTCGCGGTTCACCGCTTAGTTCTGCGACGGCGTTACGTGTTGCCGTAGCGGATTGTGTCGAGGCATGTATCAGTGGCATTGTCGACATGGCGAAACTGAAGATCAGCAAGACTGTCAGCATCAACTTTGTCTTGTTCATTTTTTCTCATCTCTTCAATTGTGCTAATCTAAAGGCTTTTAAAGAGCCCTCGATTGGCGATAAGCGCTTCCAAACAAGTACTATATAAAACATGAGGGTAACCCAAGAATACACTTAGTAGTTGATTCAGCAAGTGCGCAGAAAAACCAATGCTAAACTGCGTCGACCTATGCGGGTTCGAATGTCACATCTGTGCTAACAATTGTTAAACTTTTTATTTTGATGTTTGATTCCATCTGCATCTGGAACAGAGTGAAGTAATGGTGTGTTCGAGAAATGCTAATGAGCGGACGACGTCTGTTATGCTTAAAAGCCCTATGAGAACGTTGTCTTCAACTACAACAAGTTTTTTGATTCTTCGCTCGTTCATGAGTCTCACGGCTTCGCGAAGGTCAGTTTCAGGTGTTGAGACCATAAGTGGCGTTGACATTATGTCGCTGACTCTTGTTATTCTGGGGTCTCTAAATTGAAGCAGAACTCTCTTAAGCATGTCTCGTTCAGTTACGATTCCAATGGGTTTTCCCTCTTCCACTACGATTAAACATCCTATGTCGTGTTTGTCCATGAGCTCTGCTGCTCTCTTTACCGGTTTCGAAGGTTCTATTGTTATTACGTTTTTAGTCATTACCTCTTCAACAAACAATGCCATACCATAACGCCTCTCATTTATTCTTTCGAGTCATAAGGCATTCGAGGATTTGAGGACAGCCAAAGCATTCGTCTGGAATTGGAGCGTTTTTTCGAAGACTTTTCAAGTATCCAAATTTATGGGGGCATCCTTCAAATTCTCTCTCGCCAAACAGGAAGAAAGACTTCTTTAATTCTTTATCTTTGTCATCCTTCTTTTCGGTTTCTTCCACGTCACTGTTAGGCATGTTTACTTCTGGCTGATTAGTTTCAGCGGTTTCTTCTTGCACAGTTTCTATGACTTCTTCGCTTGTGTTTCCGGTGATTTCGTTTGCACTGATTCCGGTTGGTGTTGTTGGTTTTTCAGGTTTCTCAAGTTCGACAGAGTCATTCTCGGTTGTTTCAACGTATTCCTTTGACGGTTTTAATTTGATAAGAACCAATGCGTAGAATACTAAAATGGCAGCTATTACTACTAATGGAATGATAGTAAAGGGTGAATCGAAAGGAAACACGATTTTCACTATGGTTTGAATTCAGTTTTCTGTAATATAGATTTAATGAACTGTGCGTATTTAGTGTGAATATGTAACCTTGATTCGTCTAGTTTGATTTATTTTTCAGCGTTTGTCCTTTTACGTGAACTCAAACGTTAAGATGTATCTGATGTATGTTGTTTTGTTTGGTATGAGAATTTCCAGATAAACATTAATGTATGAAACTTCTGAATCGTTAGCTTCAAGTGTAACTGCTATGTACCTTTCCGCTGGAGATGCTGGCAAGTCGTACCAGGAGCCAGTTTGCTGTGTGTAGTTGCCGTTCAAGATGTAAACTTGGCCTGAGAAGTCGTCTGAGGAGTTGTGAAAGTATATTGTGCAGTTGTTGAGGCGTCCAATGTTTGATTGAGAATAGGCCTTTAACCTAATCTTCCATAGGTCAGAGACTTCGTTAACAACTTTTAAGACATAATCGTAGTTTGCTGGTGTTGAAGTAGGTGCAACTGCGCTGATTTTGGCACTCGTGTTATTCATATAAATAGTGCTGTTGCCAGCTATGCCTGTCTGCAGGACGACAGGCGGCGAACTGACCGTTGTGCGAGGTCCCGTTAGTAAAGCAAAATAAGTATTTCCATACGTGTTCGGAAACAAAAAACCTAACATAACAAACAGAGTTACAACTAACCACGTTGATTGGCTTATTTTCTGAGTGTAAATTCTATACTTTTGCATGAACGCATCTTCTTTTATGTTTGAGGCTAGAGAAAAGGGGGACGACTTCTATTGCACATCGACTGTTATCTGTATTCTGCAGACTTCGCCTTCTGTTGCGGCCGCTGGTGAAAGCGTTTCAAGCCTAATTGACCAAGATGTACTTGCTGGTATAGAGTAGTAAGCTGTTTGTCCACTGGCTGGCGCCAACACCCAATTATTGCCCGACACTGTGAAGTTCAAAGAGAACACGTAGTCGCCTGTGCTGCTGTATACCAAGAATTTTATGCTAGTCCAATTTCCAACATTTGCACTGCCATTAGCTGGAGTAATGCTGATGTACGTTAACCTAAACAAGTGTGCATTTACGCTGTCAGTGTTTATGAGATTTACCGCTTGCTCATAAGTCAACGTAGCGTTTGGATACGACTTCGCAGTAAGGCTGCACCACGCATCGTCCACTGTTGATCCCGCAGGTTCATCATCAGCGTGGTCAAACTTTATGACTGGTGTAGAAACAATCACTTGAGGTTGCATGGTCAAGCTATAAAATATAGCTGCGTTTGCTGTTCCGACAAGAATTGATGCCAAAAGCAGAATCAAAAATTTCGATGACTTCTTCAGCTTGATGTTGCTTATTATTTTCAGGTTTTTCACCTCCGCCTCAACAATTTTGGACTGAGAAGAACCGCAACGGTGATTCCCAAAATAACCACCGCAAGCATAAGGATTAGATCCACAGTCAACATTGGAAAAGTTGCTCCTTGAAGATAGCCATAATTGTATATGAAGAATATTGAAATGAACACTGTTGGAAATGTCACTGAAGCGGACCAAACCTTAGCGAGAATCCACGTTTTCTTTGATACAGCGAGATAGAGGTTGACTGCAACGACATTAGCCAAGCCGACTGCTAGATAGAAGAAATTGTACCAAAAACGCAAGTCCACATCGAAAACGGTTAAAAACATTTTACTAACAGCAAGGTGTCCAAACCCCATTAGAGCAGCCACCTGATAGATGTAAGGTACAGCCTTTGGAAATCGTTCTTCCAAGAGACAAGTCAATAGGCTAAGCAGCAGAAACAAGTCGCTAGATAGCAATGCAAATAGCTCTGGAAGTAACACTTCTCAATCCTCGTTGGTTGGATGTCGAATCGGATTTTGAAATATTAAAACAATATGAAACCAAAATATGAATTAAAAATCCAAATTACAGCATCTATGTTAATCAAAACTTGTCTTGTAGATTCTCAAAGTTGATGGCTAAGCAATCACTTCTAAGCTTACTTCAATTCATCAAGAGCTTTCAGCACTTCTTTAGAGTGCAGTTTCACATCAACCTTCGAGAAAACAGCGGCTATCGTTCCATTTTTGTCAATGATAAAGGTAACACGCTTTGCCAAGAATCCTCCAAAGCCGAGAACGCCATAGGCTTTAGCTACTTCCTTTCTGTTGTCGCTCAGAATTGGGAAAGGCAAATTGTGTTTCTCTGAAAACCTTTTATGAGACTCAACACTATCCAGACTTACACCAATTACAACTGCGCCTTTTTCTTCATAAGCTTTGTAGTCGTTGCGAAAGCCATAGGCTTCTGTGGTGCAGCCAGATGTGAAGTCTTTAGGATAGAAATACAGAACAATAGGCTTTTTTCCCAGAAAGTCTTTCAAACTTACTGGTCGTCCATGCTCGTCCATCAACGAGAAATCTGGAGCCTTGTCTCCAACTTTTAGTTCTACCATACGATCAGACCTTCACCGTTCAAGAATCAATTTTCTAGTGAAAATTAACTGTTTTGGATGGCTTGCCAAAATGCGTCATTACAGGTTGACAAAACCAATATGTCTGTGGCATAATCGTAAACGGGCGGGGTGGGATTTGAACCCACGACCGCCGACTTAGGAGGCCGGTGCTCTATCCGTACTGAGCTACCCGCCCAACCGAATAATTAGTGAATGCAGATTTTAACTTAATGCATTGTCTAATGCAAAAAACTTAAACTGCACGCATCTGAACAGTATTTGCTGTTGCGGGGGTACCCGAGCCAGGTCTAAATAGGCAGTGGGCCAGACTAAGCCTAAGACATGGGGGAGGACTTAAGATCCTCTGGCGTAGGCCTCCGTGGGTTCAAATCCCACCCCCCGCACTTGAATTTAGGGCATGTTTCGAACTTATTTCAGCTAAACAAACTCAATTCAGGACGTTGTGGGTAGGCGTGTGCGGGGGTTAAGAATTGAACACGCGTTTACCGGTAAAAATGTTAGCCAAGAATGGCGGGATAGCTGTACCGCCTGTGGACAGGTTAGCTCCTGTTATGTGCTGATTCGGGTTTTTGTTACAAGCTAAGCAGGTTTGCCGCGTTGCCACCAAG
>Ga0172364_10001395_pt1 | contig 18484 bp, 17 predicted proteins | sample LakKivSesite10cm_FD_114545 | JGI IMG/M metagenome (GOLD analysis project Ga0172364, IMG submission 114545) | Sediment microbial communities from Lake Kivu, Rwanda - Sediment site 10cm | ecosystem: Environmental > Aquatic > Freshwater > Lake > Sediment | place: Rwanda: Western Province, Lake... | reverse complement strand
TCCATCCCGGCTGGCTTCGTTGCTCGTCGTCGCAATACGTCGAGTATTCCTCCTCCTCGCGCCTCGCCAGCCGGGCGCCTCGACCGCCCAAATTCACACATCTATCTTCTCGCGGGTCCTTAGAGACGTTCGAGGAAATGGGTGTCGAAGCGTCCGCCGACGAAATCCGGGTGATTCACCACCCGGCGGTGCAGGTCGCAGTTGGTCTTGATGCCCTCCACCACGACTTCATCCAGGGCTCGCCGCACGCGGGCCAGGGCCACGTTGCGGTTGTCGCCATGCGCAATCAGCTTGGCCAGGAGGGAATCGTAGAAGGGCGGCACCCGGTAGTGGGCATAGATGTGCGTGTCGACGCGGATGCCGATGCCGCCGGGCAGGTTGAGGGCGGTGATGGTTCCCGGCGAGGGGGCGAAGGTCACCGGATCCTCGGCGTTGATGCGTAGCTCGATGGCGTGGCCGCGGGGGCGCATCTCGGCCGGCAGGCGCAAGGGATCGCCTGCGGCGAGGCGCATCTGCTCGCGGACCAGGTCCACGCCGAAGACGGCTTCCGTGACCGTGTGTTCGACCTGGATGCGGGTGTTCATCTCGATGAAGTAGAACTGCCTCTGCTCGTCGAGCAGGAACTCCAAGGTGCCCACCGTCTTGTAGCCGATGGCAGCGGTAGCCTTGCGCGCGGCCCGCAGAAGCTCCACCCGCCGGGCGTCGTCGAGGGCCACCGAGGGCGCCTCTTCGATGAGCTTCTGGTGCCGCCTTTGGATGGAGCATTCGCGCTCGCCGACGGCGAGGGCGGACTGCCCGTCGCCCAGCACCTGCACCTCGATATGGCGGGGTTTGCCGATGTAGCGTTCGAGGTACACGGCGGGATTGTTGAACCCGGCCTGGGCTTCCGAGCGGGCGGCCGCGAGCTGGGCGAAAAGCCGGCTCTTGTCCTCGACAATCTTCATGCCGCGGCCTCCGCCGCCGCCTGTGGCCTTGATGATGACGGGCAACCCGATGCGCTCGACGGCTTCCTCGGCCTGACGGTCGGTTTCGATGACCGGGGTACCGGGCACGACGGGCACCTCGGCGGCCTCCATGGCCCTGCGGGCGGAAACCTTGTCCCCCATGGTGCGCATGACGCTCGGCTGGGGGCCGATCCAATGGATGCCGCACTTCTCGACCACCTCGGCGAAGTCGGCGTTTTCCGCCAAGAAGCCGTAGCCGGGGTGGATGGCGTCGGCGCCGGTGACCTCGGCCGCGCTGATGAGGGCCGGGATGTTGTTGTAGCTCTGCCGCGAGGGCGGCGGGCCGATGCACACCTTCTCGTCGGCGAAGCGGACGTGCAGAGCGTCGGTATCGGCGGTCGAATGTACCGCCACCGAGCGCAACCCGAGATCGCGACAGGCGCGGATGACCCGCAGGGCGATCTCGCCTCGATTGGCTATGAGAACCTTCTTGAACACGCGTGCACCGTTCGTAGTCGTTGGTTGTTGAACCCGGGGGTCCCGCGGCGGGGGCGGCGGTTAGCCCGAGCCTTGGCCTCCGCCCAGAGCCCGCCTCTAGGCCTTCTCGATGCGGAACAGGGGCTGGCCGTACTCAACGTGCTCCGCGTTCTTCACCAGGATTTCCAGGATCTTGCCGTCGGATTCCGACTCGATCTCGTTCATCAGCTTCATGGCCTCGACGATACAAACCACCTGGCCCTTGCGCACGTTCTGCCCCACCTCGACGAAGGGCGGCGCTTCCGGTGCCGGGGCGCGGTAGAAGGTGCCCACAAAGGGCGAAGTGATAAGGGTACCGGTCTCGGCCGGCTTGGCGACCTTGTCCGCCGCGGCTACCAGGTTGGCGGCCGATGGGGGCGGCAAAGGGGGCACACTCGAGGCGGCCACGGCCCCGCCCGTGCGGCGGGACACGCGGACCCCGCCGCAGCCATCCAGCTCGATCTCGGCCAAGTCGAATTCAGCAGCGATTTCGGCCAGCTCACGCACTTTGTCAAGAGTCACGGGCTGGCAATCACACGTGCATTCTGCACGGCTTGCCGAGGGTGTCTTCTTGGCAGGGGCAGGCTTGCTTTTGCTCATTTCTTCGGGGTTCCTTTCTTCGCTGAGGTCGCCTGTCGCGACACAACCGGAGACGGGTCTGGTCGGGAGATCCGTTTGGGCTGCGGTCCTGGCTCGAGCGCCAGTTCGGCCAGCGCTTCGAGCGCCAAACGGTAGCCGATCGCGCCCAACCCTGCAATCTGCCCGAGACACACGGGGCCGAGCAGGGAGCGGTGCCGGAACTCCTCGCGCGCATGGAGATTGGAGAGGTGAACCTCGACGGTGGGGACTCTGACGGCGGCGATGGCGTCACGCAGGGACACGCTGGTGTGGGTGAGGCCGCCCGCGTTGATGATGAGCCCGGCCGCCTGGCCTTGGGTCTTCTGGATGCGATCGACCAAGACGCCTTCGTGGTTGGATTGAAACGTCTCCACGTTCACGCCGAGCTCGGCTCCCCGGGTTCTGAGGTCGGCATCGATCTCGGCCAAGGTGGTCCGACCGTAGACCTGCGGCTCGCGCGTGCCGAGCAGGTTGAGGTTGGGTCCGTGGAGGACCACGATCACCGGTCTTGCGCGCGCGGATCGGTTCACAGCTCGGCCTGGATCTGCGGTGCCAGAAGTCGCATCAGGTAGCGTGCCTTGCCGAAGCTGGCCTCGGGCTTCACCGCGCAGGCAACGAAGTACTCCTCATTGAGCAGGATGACCAGCACCACCAGATTGTCGGCCTTGAGGGTCAGCTCGCGCAGTCGCCCCACGTCGAGCTGCTCGGCCGCCTTGCGCATCTGGGCGACGGCGTGGGCGAGCTCCATGCCCACGGTCTGGATGTCGACGTTCTCTTCCCCCGGCTTGGCGTAGGACTCGACCGCGATGCCGTCGAAACCCATGAGAATGTCCGCCACCGCCCCCGCCAGGCGATCCACCATACGCTGAAGACTGTCGCGGAACATGGTCGTCTCCCGGCTTCTAGTCGCAGTGCTTCGGTTGTGTCAATAGGGGCAACGGCACCGCAATCCCGCGCTGGCCGCGGAAGGTCGAGGTCGTGGCCGTGGCCGTGGCCGGAGTTATTTCCGTCGGCCACGACGACGAAGACGTCTACGGAGTCGACCACGTCAACGACCACGAGCCCCCCGCCGGTCCCATCGGCTGCGAGCCTCCATCATGGAAAGGCGTCCCCTTGGGCAGCCTTCTGCGAGGTCGCTGCTAGGGCGGCGAGCCCTACGGACCGCCCGTCGTGCCGGTCGAGCCGCCGGAGGCCGGGAGGCCCGTGAATACCGCCGGGCAGAGAACATTCACGGTACCGTCGGATTGCGGCACCCCGCAGCACAGGATGGTCTTGTCCTGGCCGGGATCGGAGCAGCGGTCGCCCTGGTAGGGGTTGCTCCCCGTGAGCGCCGCGCAGTACGGGTACTTGGGGTGGTTGTACTGGGCGTAGTTGGGGTCGTTGTAGACCTGCAGACAGCCGGCGCAGACCTCGACCGAGAACAGGAAGGGTGCGCTCTTGATGCTCGTGCCGCCGTGGACGCCCTTGGCCCAGATGGTCGCGCTCAGCATGAGGCGCGAATCGCGTTGCTGGGCGACGGTCGGATAGAGACAGGGGGCATGGTAGGGGGTAATGATGGTCACGCTGGTTCCGAGCGATGCGCCCGGTTCGAGCAGGCGGGTGAAGGAATAGGTGTCGAAGCGCGCAGGACAGGAATCCGACCACACCACACCGGGCGCGGAAAGCTCCACGCTGAAGTGGGTGACGGTGATGTTGTTCAGATCGGTGGCCTTGCTGCCGCCCACCGATTCCAGGTTGTTGGCGACGAGCAAGGGCAGCTTGAAAGAATAGGAGTGGCTGAAGAGACCGGCGCTCGATCGGGGGAGATCGATGTCGAGTGTCCCGCGATCGCGGGTCAGCGTGGTCTTGGACCGGGAGATGGTGCAGTCGGATTCGCTCAGCACCTGCACCTGCACGATTTGCAGCGCGGTATAGGCATTGGTGGCATCCATACGCGCGCAGGCAGGCAGGATGAGCAGAACCGGGACCAACCCCAGGCCCAGCCATCGTCGATGTGGCCTGCCGGGGCGCATCGCGTTTTCCCTGAAGAATGGCTGCATCATGGCGATCCTTGCTCCCTATTGCCCAAGCGATCGTGAGCGATTGACGATTCGTGGAGTGATGAAGACGAGGAACTCGACGCGGTTGTCGGTTTCCTTGCGGCTGCGGAAGAACCAGCCCAGCACCGGTATATCGGAGAAGTAGGGGACCCGCGTGTGGCTGATGCCGCTCGTGCGCGTGTAGATGCCGCCGATGACCGCGGTATCGCCGTCGCGCACCAGCATGGTGGTCTTGGTTTCCTTCTTGTCGATGGTGGGCGTGCCGTTGGCGCTGGTGTTGCCGAAGTTGGGGGCGTTGTTGGTCACGCTGACATTCATGGCGATGGTGCCTTCGTTGGTCACGTGGGGCTTGACGAGGAGGCTCAGTTGGGCGTCCACGAACTGCGTCTGCGCGCCCATGGCGCTGACCACGGACACCGGGATCGAAACGCCCTGCACGATGCGCGCCTCCTTGTTGTCCATGGTGGTGACGCGGGGTGAAGACAGCACCCGGACTTGGCCGGTGCTCTCCATGGCAGAAAGCCGCAGATTCAAGTTGAACGCGCCCGCCACCGAGCCCAAGGTGACGCCGATCGCGGAGCCGGTACCGAGGCCCGCCGAGGCCGGCATGTTGACCAGGAAGTTGGGACTTGCGCCGGTGCCGGTGCCGGTGCGTGGACCGGGCACAAGGCCCTGCACGGGGGCGTTGCTACCATCGGCCCCACCCCCGATGCCGACGTTGTAGGGGAACACAAGGCCCGTGGGATTGCCGTGGGTGGTGTCCATGAAGCTCGTCCCGCCCCACTGCACGCCGATCTGGCGCGCGAAGTTGGTCGACGCCTCGACGATTCTCGCCTCGATGGTCACCTGCGAGGTCTGGGTGTCGAGGTTGCGCACCAGATCCTCGACCAGCTGCAGGCTCTTGGGTACATCCGAGACAATCAGGGTATTGGTGCGATGATCGACCGAGATCTTCCCGCGTGGGGTCAGAAGGTCGCGCGCCTTGTCCTGCAGCTCGCTCGCCTCGGCGTAGGAGACGCCGATCAAGCGGGTCTCGGTGGGCAACACGTCGGCGAGCTGCTTCTGCCGGGCGATTTCCGCCTCCAGCTCCTTTTCCAGCACGGAAAGCGGGGCCACGCGCAAAAGGTTGCCCTCGCGCACGGAGCCCAGGCCCTTGGATCGTAGGACCACGTCGAGGGCCTGGTCCCAGGGCACATCGCGCATCTTGATGGTGACATCGCCCTTCACCTCGTCGGCCACCACCACGTTGACCTGGCCTACGTCGGCGAGCAGGCGCAGGATGTTGTGGATGTCGGCGCCCTTGAAGTCGAGGTCGATGCGCCGCCCGGTGTAGCGTTTCTTTCCCAGGGCGCCGAAGCGACCGCCTGAGGCGGGTGGACCGCCCGCTCGACTACCCGCCGCCGGTCGCGCGGCATCCGCGGCGGGAGCCGCCGTCGGCGCGGACGAGGCGGAATCCCCGACTGACCGGGTGGTCGAACCCGGCGGAACCAGATAGGGCGGAACGGCCTGGGCCACCCAGACCCCGTCCGTCAGCCTGGCGGCAAAGCCCGCCACCTTGCGCGCGGGCACGAAGAGCACGGCGGGCGGCGGCACCCACATGGCGGGCAAGCTCGGCACCTTGGCTTGCGCCTTCTGGAAGTCCCAGAACAGGCGGCTGCCTTCGACGCGCACCCGGTTGGGAACGTCCTCGGCCAGGTCGACATCGACCCGCACCGTGCCGCGCAGGGTGGGGTCGCGGTACGCGCTGATGACCTTTACCGGGCCGAGGTACTCGGTCGCATCCAAGCTGCGTTCGAGGCCTTCCGCCAAGTCGCTGTGGTCGAGGCGCAGGCTCAAGCGCCGCCCCGCCAGCCGCTCCACGGTGAAGCGAGCGCCCTCATCCACGCCGACGATGACCGAGGCATGGCTGGGCTGGTCGACGAAATCGACGCTTTGGATGCGGCTCGGCGGCCGCAGCGTGTATGAGCGCGGACGCATGGGGTGGCCGGTGGCCTGCGGCGCCTTCACCACGGCCGGCCCGGCCCGGGGCGCTTCGCTCGGCTTGGCAGGCAAGGCGGGCTTGGGCGGCGCGGCGGTCGCGACCGGGGCCGGCGGCCGGGCGGGCGGGCTCACGGCGGGCGTGGGCGCGGCCGCGGCCGCACTTCGCAGCCGCTCTACCTCGGCCAGCAAAGCCGCGCGCGTGGTTTCAAGTTGGGCGCGCTCTTCCGCGAGCTTCTTGCTCTCGGCCGCGATGCGACCGCGCTCGGAGCGGGCCTCTGCCAGACGCGCCTCTTCGGCCCGGCGCAAGGCGACGGCGTCCTCCAACCTGCGCTCCTCCTCACGGCGGAGCTTGGCCCGATCCTGCTTGCGTGATTCCTCCTCTTTGCGTGCGGCCACCGCCTGCGCCAGATCCGCGCGCGACTCTGCCGCGGCCCGCGCCGCCGCTTGGCGCTTCTGCTCGGCCTCGGCCAAAGCCGCGGCGGCTTCGGCCTTCTGGGCGCGCGAGGCATCGCGAGCCAGGCTGTCGTGTCGGGCACGAGCAGCGCGCGACTCCTCCTCCCGGCGCGCGAGCGCGGCTGCCAAGGCACGCGCGGCTTGCTCGCGTTCGGCCACGAGTCGCTCGGCGGCCGCAAGCTTGGTCCGTTGTTCTTCCTGGCTGCGAGCGATGCTGTCCAAGGCCTTCTGGCGCGCATCGACCTTCTCAGCGGCGATGCGCAGGGCCTGATTCCGCTCCGCCTCGCGCTGCTGTGCTGCTGCCGCCTCGTCTCGGGCGAGATCGGCACGGCGGCGGGCTTTTTCAGCCTCGGCTTGGGCCTCCTTCATCCGCGTCTCTGCGCGCGCCATAGACGCCCTCTGACGCTCGTTCTCCTGGGCGGCGGCGTCGGCTCGGGCACGGGCCGCGGCGGTTTCCTTGTGGGCTTTGGCCAGTTCCTGGCGTAATCGTTCGGCTTCGACCCTGGCGGCAGCCTCTGCCCGCTGGTGCGCTTGCGCGCTGGCCTGGGCCGCGAGGCGCTCCTTGGCCTCCGCCTGGAGCCTCACCTCGGCCTTCCGCTGGCCCTGGGCCAAAGCCTCGGCCTCGGCCTTGGCCTGGGCGGCCAGCTTGGCCTGCGCCTCGGCCCGGGCCTGCGCCTCGCGCCGGGCCTGGGCCTCGGCCCGGGCTTGCGCCTCCGCCTTCAGCTTCGCCTGGATCTCGGCCTGCGTCTGTGCCTGGGCTTCAACCTTGGCCTGGGCTTCGGCTTTGGCCTGGGTTTGGGCCGCGATCTTGGCTTGCGCCTCCGCCTTGAGCTTGGCCTGGGCTTCGGCTCTTGCCTTGGCCTCCGCCTCGGCTTGGGCTTGCACTTCGGCTTTGGCCCGCGCCTCGGCCCGGGCCTCGGCTTGGGCCTTAAGCTTGGCCTCGGCTTCGGCCTGTATGTGCGCTCGCATGTCGTCGGGGGGCGTCGGCCGTACCCGCGGAACCACGCGCAGGGTGATTTCGCTGCCCTTGCTCTCCACACGATAGTCGGATGCCTGGCGCAGGGTGAGGACGATGCGCGTGCGCGGACCTGCGCCTTCTTCCTCGGTGACGCTCGCGGAAACCAGGCCCACCGCGTAGGTTGCGGCGTCGATGGGAACATCCACGTCGCCCAGGCGGGCGCCGCTCAGCTCGACCACCACCCGGGCCGGCTGCTCCAGTTTCCAGGTCGTGAAGGTGGGACGCGCCGAGGTGGCGATGGTGACGGCGGTGTCGCCGCCCGTCTCGGCCACACGAATACTCCGCACGCGTACCGTGTCGGCGCGGACAGGAAGGGACCAAGCCGCTAGAGTCGCAGCGCCCAGCACGCTTGCCCACAACTTGGCTCGCTCTCGTTGACAGCTCATCGATCTGTTCCTTCCGGATTGACGAGGATGGCCCGTTCCAAAGCCTTGGTGGTGCCGCCCGGCGTAACCTCTGTAAGCTCCAGCACCACGCGATCGGACAGGATCTTGGTGATGCGCGCCCCCGACTTCGACAGATGGTCACCCCGGCGCACGGGCTGTCCGAGGCCGGTGGGATCCCGGAACATGGCGCGGGGGCTGGCGTCGCCGGTTATGACCGCGATCAAGGTCAGCTCCTCCAGGGCGTATTTGGCGAAGATCGCGGAAACGGGGCTGTTGGCGACCTTGGGCGCGCGTTCGATCCAGGTGTCGAGATAGGAGCGGAAGGGATCACGGTTGCTGTCGTCGTTCTCGGCGAAGTCCTCTTCGCGCAAGACCTTGCGTCGCAGAACCGCAAGACGCTGGGCCAGGGCCTCGGCCGCGGCGGTCGCGGCCGGATTGGGCGCGGGCGCGGGCTTGGCAGCCGCCTTGGCACCCGCCTTGGCGCCCGCCTTGGCGGGCGGCGGGCCATGCCCGCCGGCCGCCTTGCCGGCTTGCGCCGCCCATGCCGAAGACCAACCCACAACGATCAGGGAGGCGAGCCAACCAGCGATCGTCGTCAGCCTCATGTTCCACCCTCCGAGCCAGCCTGTTCACGATAGCGGAAGGTCGCGGCGACGAAACGCGCGCGCAAGCGCGGGGACACCCCGGATTCGCCCTTCTCGACCGACAGCGAAAGGCCCTCGACGTTGACGATGCGAGGCAGTTCGCTCAGGTTCTTGAAGAACTTGGTGACGGTGTGGTAGGTGCCGCGAACTTCGATGCGGATGGGAATACGAATGTAGAGATCTTGCGGAGTCTCGGCGTCGATGGTGAGGGAGACGATTTCGAGGCCGGAGAGCTCGGCCTGTTCCTGGATGTTGGACAGGAAGGTGGGGATTTCCGCCCTCTTGGGCAGGGCCTTGAGAAGCTCGCGCTGCTCCTGCTGCAACTGGGTCAGCTCGTTGCGATAGGCCTGGTACTCGCGCTTGCGCTTCTCGTAGTTCTCCTTTTCCGTCTTGAGCTGCTGTTGTTTGGTGCGTGCGGCTTTGATCTGGTCCTGGATGTCGAGATAGAAGAGGCCGCCGTACGCGCCGAGAATGACCGCAACCACGCCGAAGGTGGCGGCGATCTTCACCGGGGTTTTGAGACGCAGCAGTTTCTGGAGGAAGTCGTTCATCTAGTAGATCACGGTGGCAGAGAGGCCGAAGTTGACGTACTTGACCGAGCCCTTGGAGGCCTGTGCGGTGGCGTCGAGGTTCACATCTTTGAAGAACACCGAGGCATTGAGACGCTTCAGGAACTCGGCCACGTCCTCGTTGGACTTGGCCGAGCCGCGCAGCTTGACCTTGTGCTTGTCCTCGACGTACGAGTCGAGCCAGGCGCGCTTGGGTTCCCAGTTCGAAAACCCGGCGTTGGGATCCCTACGCAGGGTCTCTTCGTAGGTCACGCGGTCGAAGGTCGGTCCTTTGCCCGGGCTCAGGATCTCCGACAGCTCGCGCAGCAGGTACACCGGACCGGCGCGTGCCGCTTCCAGCGATTGAATGGTCTTGCGCTGCTTGAGCAACTCCTCGCGCTGCGCCCGGACCTTGTCGTAGTCGCCGAGGTCTTGCTTGAGGCGGGCCACGTCCGCCTGGATGATGGTGTTTTCGCGCTGGACTCCCTCCAGATCGTTCGTGGCTTCGAGATGGACGAAGACGACCACGCCGATCGTCGACAGGATGGCGAGCCCCATCAACAAGAACTGGCGCTGGCCGGCTTCTTGCCGTTTGGCCCTGCGGGTGGGCAGGAGATTGATGCGGATCACTGCTTGTCTCCCGGCCGGCGCAGGGCAAGTCCCACGGCCACCGCGGCCTCGGCCGCGTGCTGCTGCACGAACTCGACGTCGAAGCGGTGCTCGTCCACCGCGACCTTGCGGAAGGGATCCATGACCTCGACCGCGGTCCGCGACTTGGCCTCCAGGGCCTTCAGCAGCGCCGGCACCTTGGCCGAGCCGCCGCACAGGTAGATCTTGGAGATGGTGGCGTCACTCGACGAAGCCAGATAGAAATCGAGCGAGCGCTGGAACTTGCCGGCCACCCCGTCCGCCACCGAGGCGATCACGGCTTCGACCTCCTGCGGGACAACCTCGCTCGATTCCTCGCCGGTCGCACCGATCTTCCAAGCCTCGGCCTCTTCCTGGCTGACGTTGAGGCGCTTCTGGATCTCTTCGGTGAAGGCGTTGCCGCCCACGGTGACGTCGCGGGTGAACGCGCTCGATCCCTGGGCGATGATGTTGATGTTGGACAAGGTGGCGCCGACGTTGATGACCGCGACCGCCTCCTCGGGCACCACCGGGTAGTTGGCCTCGAATGCGTTTTGGATGGTGAAGGCCGCCACGTCCATCACCATGGGCAGAAGCTTGGCTTCGCGAATCACCATGCTGTAGTCCGCCACCACCTCTTTCTTGGCCGCGACCAGGAGCAGCTCCATCTGGCCGCCGGTGGCCGCGTCGCTGCTCACGAGTTGGTGGTCGATCTCGACGTCGTCCTTGGAAAAGGGGATGTGATGCTCGGCCTCCCACGGGATCTGCTCCTCCAGCTCCTCCGGGGTCATGGGCGGCACCTTGATCTTCTTGATGATGACCGAGTGCCCGGAGATGGCGGCCGCCACCTTGCGGCCCTTGATGCCGAGGTTGTCGCGCAAGGTACGGATGGCCTCGACCACGGCCCCTTGGTTCATGATGGCGCCGTCGACGATGGTCTGGGACGGCAGGGGTTCGAAGCCGAAGTTGACCAGTTGTAGCCCCTTCGAGGTCTCCTTGATCTGGACGACCTTGACAGAACTCGAACCGATATCGAGCCCTATGCAGTTCTTGGGCATCCTGGTTGTCTCCCTTGCAGACTGCGCATTGTCGTATGTTTACCTACATTGTGCGCTTCCCCATCTGGAAAGCAAAAAATCGACCCACAGCTAGATATCGTTCACTTCGCCTTGAAAGTTGAGTCGGTTCCCGAACTTGGCGCTGGGGTGGGTGTGACAGGGGGCGGCGTAAGGGGTGGCGGAGTGTCCATCCGACCGTCGCCGAGGGCGGCCCATTCGCGGGTATCCCGGGCCATGCCGATGCCGTACTCCTTGATCTTGTAGAGCAACGCGCGGTGGCTTATCTCGAGCAACTCGGCGGCGCGGGTGCGGTTGCCTCGGGTCTTCTGCAGGGCTCTGCGAATCAGCGCCTCTTCCGAACGACGCGATGCGCGTTTGATCGACAGGTCGCCATCGTCGGCCGGTTCGGTGACGGCAGGCGCTGGCGTCGCCGCGACCTGCAACCGCTCGGGCAGGGAATCGACGTCGATGCGCGAGCCCTCGGCAAGGACGATGGCGCGTTCGATGCAGTTTTCCAGCTCGCGAACGTTTCCCGGCCAGTCATAGTCGACGAGCAGGCGCATGGCCTCGGCCGTGGTGCCTTCGACCGCAAGCCCCATGCGGGCGTTCATGCGGGCGAGGAAATGTTCGACCAGGATGGGAATGTCCTCGCGGCGCTCGCGCAAGGCGGGCAGGTGCAAGGCGAAGACGTTGAGGCGATAGAAGAGGTCTTCGCGAAACCGGCCTTGCGCCACTTCGGCGGCCAGATCGCGCGCCGTCGCCGCCACCACGCGCACGTCGACCTTGATGTCCTGGCTGTCGCCCAGACGGCGGATCTCGCCTTCCTGCAGGACGCGCAGCATCTTGACCTGCAGGCCGAGGGGCAGCTCGCCGACCTCGTCGAGGAACAGGGTGCCGGTCGAGGCCTCTTCGAAGAGGCCCTTGCGGTCGCGGTTGGCGTCCGTGAAGGCTCCCTTGCGATGCCCGAAGAGCTCGGATTCGAGCAGGGTGTCGGGGATGGCGCCGCAGTTCACGGCGATGAAGGGGCCCTGGCTGCGCGGCGAGAGGCGGTGGATGGCGCGCGCGATGAGCTCCTTGCCGGTGCCGGATTCGCCGCCGATGAGCACCGTGGTCTTGAACTCGGCGATCTTGCGCACCGTGCGGAAGAGATCCAGCATCTGCCGGCTGCGCGCCACCAGGTCGCCGAGCGCGGCCTCCGGCTCTTGTCCCCCGGCCTGGATCTGCCGGTGCAGGAACTGGTTCTCGCGGAACAGGCGCTCGCGCTCTTCCGCCTTGCGGAGAAGCAGGACGATCTCGTCGGCCTCGAAGGGCTTCGAGATGTAGTCGTAGGCCCCGCGCTTCATGGCCTCGATGGCGACATCGCGGCTGCCGTAGGCGGTCATGACCACCACGGTGATGCCCAGGTTGCGGCGCTTCACCTCGTCGACCAGCTCCATGCCGCTTCGATCCGGCATGCGCAGGTCGGTGATGACGATGTCATACGGGCGATCCTCGATCTCCCGCAGGGCTCCGTCGACGGAGGCCACGCCGACGGGCTCATAGCCCTCGCGCCGAAGCAGGGTCTGCAGCATATGCCGCAGGTTCTGCTCGTCATCCACAATCAGCACTCGACGCATAGGGTCCCTCGGGCGCTGGCAAGTCTCCACAAGCGGGAGCCAGCCCCGATTCCATCGTAACAGACGGCGCGATCTCGGCAAAATTCAGCGCATCGCGGCCGGAAGAGGAGACTCACCACAGAGGACACAGAGGACACCGAGACGGATGGGGGAGACAGGGGTTCGGATCTGGATCCGGCAAACCTCTTCTTCTCCGTCTCTGTGTGCTCTGTGTCCTCCTAAGAAAGAACCCTGGGAGGGTTCTTTCAATCTCCCGCGGCGGGCAACGCCGGGCGAAGCCCGTCGTTGCCCACGCGACTCTGTGGTGAAAGAAGAACCGCAAGATCCCCGCCGGGAGATCACCACGCCGCTAGGGCGCGGGGGCGGCTTCGAGGGCTTCGGCGTCGGCGAGATCCTTGGCCCGGCCGCCCTCGCGTTTGGCCAGGATGAGATCCTTGCGGCCGATGACTTGCACGGCAACGCCGTCGATGGTTGTGGTCTCGCGCTGGGGCCACGCCTCGGCGAAGTCGAGGCCGTAGATGCCCTTGACGAGGTCGATGCGATGGGGTGGCACGCCAATCCACACCACCTCCGGGGGCGGCGCCGCATTCAGGTGATCGATAGCGATGGCAGGTGCGCCGAAATCGGTGAGGGCGCGATACACTCGCTCCAGGTTGTCGGCCGAATCGTCGAGCCACAGATCCATGTGGCGGCTCTTACGGGGTTGACCGTAGTACTCGACCGCGAATGCCCCTACGAGCAGGTAGCGAACCTCGACCCTGGCGAACGCTCGCAGGAGCCTGATGAAGTCTTTGTTGATTTCCAAAGTGGCCTCCAGCACGGCGGGCATTCTAGCTTGTTTGCCTGCACGCAAGAGGCAATATTCTTTGCGCGGGCCTGGCCCGCAACCGGAGAGGGCGGCAGTCTTCAGGCCTCAGCTTGATCGGTCGAGAGCGGCCTTGAGCTTGTCCACGGCGCGAAGGGTATCACCGTGACGCGCCTCTGGGGGATCAGGGCTTTTTCCCCGGCACTTCCGTCCGAAGCCCGAAGCCTTCAGCCTGAAGTCTGAAGCCTGAAGCCTCATAACGCGGCTGCTGAAAGGATCTTCGCACCGAGCGAAGATCCTCGAAGGCAGTAGATCAGGGCTCGCCCACGCCCGCGTCATGGCGGAGGGACTCGATTTCCTTTTTGGTGAGGTCGCGGAAGCCGCCCATCCTCAGGCGTTCGAAGCTCACCGGTCCGAGCCGCACGCGCGAAATCTTGAGCACCGTGTGTCTGATGGCCTCGCCTGCCGCCTTGAGCACGCGCGGCCGGCTTTCGGCCACCACCATCTCGATCCAGGTGTTCTTGCCGGTCGTGGCGATGGCCTCGACGCTCTTCGGTCTGACCAGCCGCCCCTCCCACTTCCAGCCGCGCCCGAGCCGCGCCATTTCCGCGTCGCCGGCCTTGCCCTGCAGCTTCAAATGGTAGGTCATGGGCACGCGCCCACCGCCGCGCGACATGCACTCGGCCAAGGCGCCGTCGGTGGTTAGGAGGATCACGCCTTCGGCCAGAAAATCGAGCGGCGCCACCACCTGCCAGCCGACCTCCAGGTCGGGAACGAAGCGCGCCAGGGTTCTACGTTCCGCGCTGTCGGCCGCGGAAGGCGCCAAGGTGGCGAGGCACCCGCGCGGCTTGAGCAGCACCCGGTACTGCGGCGGCTCGGGCCGAACCCGGCGGCCGCCCACTTCCACGCGTTGCCTGTCCCCGTCGACCTTGAGGCCGAGCTCGGAGACCACCCGGCCGTCGACCACGACCTCGCCCTTGCGGATCATGTCCTCGGCCCGCCGGCGCGAGGCGATCCCGGCCTGGGCCAGAAGCTTCTGCAAACGCATCAGGGCCACGAAACCTGCCTACTCACTCGGCGGAGCCGGGCCCCGGGTCGGGTTTGGCTGCATCGTCAGGATCCGTTTCTTCGGGCTGGGCGGCTTCATCCCCTGGCGGTCCCAAGTCGCCCAAGGCTTGCTTGGCTTGACGTGAGGCCCGGTCCAGCTCCTCGAGCAGCGGGTCGGTGTCCTCGTCCTCGGGTGCCAGGGTGGCGCGGGCGATGGAGCCGAGCCCGACCTCCGGGCCCGGGGCAGCGGTGTCGGGCTCTGGTCCGTGCTCGGCCTCGACGTGCGACCTGTCTTCCGCGGTCAGCTCGTAGAACTCGCGCAGGGGAGGCAGCTCGGCGAGATCGCGCAGATTGAAGATGCGCAGGAACTCGGGCGTCGTGCCGTAGAGCAGGGGGCGGCCGACCTCTTCCTTCTTGCCGATGATGCGCAGAAGGCCCCGGTCGAGCAAGGTGCGCAGCACCGGCCCGCAATCGACGCCGCGGATGTCGTCGATCTCGGGACGCGTGATCGGCTGTCGGTAGGCGACGATGGCCAGGGTTTCGAGCATGGCGCGCGTCAGGCGCACCGGCTTGCCGGCGAGAAGGCGCGCCACCCAGGTCGCGTGCTCGGGGTTGGTGCGCAGATGCCATCCGGACGAGAAGGCGATCACTTCGATGCCCGAGCCCTTGCGCCGGTCTGTCAGGGCCTGTAGCGCGGCCGAGATCTTCTTGCCGTCGCGCTCGCCGAGCAGGCGCTTGAGCTCGGCAAGCCCGAGGGGCTTCTCGGCGGCGAAAAGCAGGCTTTCGAGGATGGCCTCCAGGCGCGAGCCCTCCGGCGCGGCCTCCAGGATCGGCTCCACCGCTTGCAGACCGTCTTCATCCTCCCTTTCGGTCGGACCAGCCGCAGTCTGGCCGTCGTTCTGCCATACCCCGGCGAAGTCGCTGGTTTCGCTCGCGGCTTCCGCCTCGCCCCCGGCGGGAAACGCGTCCGCCGGGACCTCGGGCCAGGCCTCGTCCGAAACCGACGCCGAAGGTAGGCTGCCGGACTCGGCAGGCCGGGTGGCGTCCACCGCCACCGGCAGCGCCTCCCGGATCGCCGCCGGGGCTTCAGCCTCGACGGTGGAGGAAGAGACATTCTCCGCCGACTCCGGGGACGTCATGCGCTCCGAGGCCCACGTCGCCCCGGCCGCGGCGAGCGGCTTATTCTGCGCTGTCTTTTTGCTCTTCTTGGTTGGGGCCATCGGGTGCTTGCTCGCCGTTTTCGGCAGAGGCAGGGGAAGGTACGGAGCTTACATCGTCTTGGCAAGGATGTAGGCCGGGATCGCCGGCCGCGATTGCGCTTGCGTGGCTCCGTCCATCGGCGAAAGCGGTTTCGCGTGCCTCGGCCGTAGGCGCCTCGCCGGGCTCGGCCGGGGCCCGGCCGGGCTCCTTCACCGAGCTCACGTACAGGTTGCGTGCGTCCGCCAAGGGGGCTCCTTCGACCTGAGCTAGGAAGAAGGTCCCGCTCGCCTCCCGGTGTAAAATGCGAATCACGCGCAGGCGGGCCAGCTCCAGGACCGCGAGCAGGGAGACCACGACCTGGTGTCGCAGCTCGAGCTCGGACAGATCCTCACCCACCAGATCATCGAAACGAACCATCCCCCGGCCGGCCTCGAGCAGGTCCACGATGTGATTGACCTGGTCCGCGATCGAGATGCGGTCGATGACCACGTCGTGCGTGTGCTGCGGCTTCGCCTTTTCGAGGATGCGGGCCCAGTGCTCCAGCAGCTTCCACACCGAGTGCTCGGCCAGCCCGGCCTCGCCCTCCCCTGCCAACGGCATGCCGCGCACGAAGACGTTGCGGCCCTCGATGGGACGGTTGCCGAGGTCCTGGGCCGCGTGCTTGTACTTCTGGTACTGGAGCAGGCGCCGGATCAACTCCTCACGCGGGTCAGAAGGCTCTTCTCCGGCCTCGCCGGCTTCGAGGGGCTCGGGCGAAGGCACGAGCTCGCGCGACTTCAGGTATGCCAGATGCGCCGCCATGACCAGGTAGTCGGCCGCGACCTCGACCGACATGTGCTGCATGAGCTCCAGGTACTCGATGTATTTCTCGGCGACAAAGGCGATGGAGATGGTGAGGATGTCGAGCTCGTGGGTCTGGCAGAGGTGGAGCAGCAGGTCGAGCGGGCCTTCGAACTCGGGCAAGCTTACGCGGCAGGCGCTGGGGGGCGAGCTGTCACCCGAAGGCGATGCTTCATCGAGGGACATGGGTTCGCGGCTCATGCGCCGATCGCCAGGTTGAGGCCTCGCACCCAGTAGAAGGTGATGAGGTCGATGGGGTAGCCGATCATGCGCATGAGGGGCAAGCCGAGGGCGGGGCTGATGACGAGAAAAAGCAGGATGAAGGCGCCGTAGCGCGCGAGGAAGTCGACGATGTTGTGCATGGAGCGGGGGAGCACCCAGGCCAGGACCGCGCCCCCGTCAAGCGGCGGGATGGGAAGCAGGTTGAAGACCATGAGGGAGAGGTTGAGGCGGACCATGTAGTGGAAGACCGTGGCCAGCAGCGTGCCGGGCGCCTCGAGCCTGGCGGCGACGACAATCATGAGCGAAACCACGAAGGCCAGAAGGAGGTTCATGAACGGGCCGGCAAGGGCCACCATCATGCGTGCCGTGCTCATCGACAGGCGGTGCGTGTAGGCAAGCGGGTTGGTCTCCACCGGTTTGCCCCAGGCCAAAAGCGGCAGGGCTGCGCTCGAGGAGAAGGCCATGAGGATGGGCATCAGAATCGTGCCGATGGGGTCGATGTGTCGCTGCGGGGCGAGGCTGATCCGGCCCTGCGAGCCCGGGGTGGGGTCGCCCAGCCGATTCGCTACCCAGGCGTGCCCGAATTCGTGCACGCTGATGCACAGGATGAAGGCGATCAAGTACATGATCGCGTGCTGGACTTGGTCGATTCCGATGTTCAAGGCGAATCTCCGCGGCAGCGCCGCCTCGTGGGGTATAGCCGACCCACTCCAAGGCGGTCAACGCGAAGTCACGCAAGCCGCGGATCATTCTGCTTTCGGCGCTCGGCTTCCAAGGCCGGCAGGACGTCATGCGCGGGGGTGGAATTTGTCGTAGACGCCGCGGAGATGAGCGCGCGACATGTGGGTGTAGATCTCGGTGGTGCCGATGTCGGCGTGTCCGAGCATGGCCTGGACCGAGCGCAGGTCGGCGCCCCGTTCGACAAGGTGGGTGGCGAAGGAATGGCGCAGCTTGTGCGGCGAAATCGCCTTGAAGATGCCGGCCGCGCGCGCGGTGCCGCCCAAGATCTTCCAGAAGCCCTGCCGGGTCATGCGCCGGCCGAGGCGCGTGAGGAACAGGAAGTCGACGCTCGCGCCGGCACCATCCCTCAGGAAATGCGGGCGCGCGGATTCGAGATACGAACGTAGCGCTGTCACTGCGGCTTCGCCTAGGGGCACGATCCGCTGCTTTTTGCCTTTGCCGAAGGCGACCAGGTAGCCGGCCTCCAGGTTCACGTCAAAAAGACGCAGTTTCACCAGTTCGGAGACGCGCAGCCCGGTTGCATACAGGGTTTCCAACATGGCGGAATCGCGCAGCCCCCTGGGGGTGGAGCGACCAGGCGCGGCCAGCAGGCGGTCCACCTCGTCAAGGGTGAGAAAGACCGGGAGCTTGCGTCCGAAGCGGGGCAGGTCGATCTCCTCGGTGGGGTTGCTTTCGCAGATTCGTTCGTGGCGTAGGAACTTGAAGAGCTGGCGCAAAGCCACCAGGGCACGGGCCTGGGTGCGCGCAGAGAGGCCGTCGCCGGTCAGGGCGACGAGGTAGTCGAGCACGTCCACGGGGCGCACCGCGGTGGCGGCGGCCACGCCGCGGCCGGCGGCAAAGCGGGCAAAGGCGCCGAGGTCATGCCCGTAAGCCGCCACCGTGGCCACCGCGAGCTCGCGCTCGACACGCAGGTGGTCGAGGAATTGCTGAATCGCGAGATCGAGGGTGGGGGGCACGGCCTTGATCGTCGGCGGAGAGGCGCCGTAGTGCAAGTTCCTTGTCCTGGAGGGAACAACCACAGAGGACACAGAGGTCACAGAGACGGAGGGAGAGGAAGAAGGGGCATAGGCGTTAAGCGAAAAAGTTGCGCTGGAAGCGCAGTTGGGTGCTTATGTTGATAGCCCTCTCCCTTTGGGAGAGGGTTGGGTGAGGGCGACTGCACCAAGCTCCGGACAACTTGCG
>Ga0172364_10001393_pt1 | contig 18496 bp, 23 predicted proteins | sample LakKivSesite10cm_FD_114545 | JGI IMG/M metagenome (GOLD analysis project Ga0172364, IMG submission 114545) | Sediment microbial communities from Lake Kivu, Rwanda - Sediment site 10cm | ecosystem: Environmental > Aquatic > Freshwater > Lake > Sediment | place: Rwanda: Western Province, Lake... | reverse complement strand
CCGGACCTTCGCGGCGCGGCGATCTACGCAGCAGACGCAGGCAAGGGGAAGCTGGCTGAAGATCTGCAGCGTGGCCTGTTTGATCTCGATGAGCACAAGCGCTACGAGACCGTCCGCCACTTCCTCACGGTGCTCGCGCACGAGTGGGGCGAAATCGACGAGGGCACGCGTCAGGCGATCTTCGACATCTTGCGCAGCTCCGGCACGAGGGAGGAAGCAGCCCGACTCGCTGACATCGCCAAGGCACCCGAACGGGTCTTCGAGTCGACAGAGCGCCAGCTTGGCACGCGGCTGAACGCGCTCGTGATGCCGACGATGGCCTTCCTCGTCTTCGGCTCGCTTGCGATAGTCGGGGCGATCGGACTCTCGCCGATTTTCGGGATGATCGGGATGAACGTCGTAGATCTCAAGTTCTTCGTGCTCGTGATCGCAGCGCTCGTGGCGACTTTCATAGTTTTCACGACCTACATGAGCAAGCGCCGACCCATCACCTTGCCGCCTCCGGAGATTCCGCAGGATGACCCGAGGTTGCCGGCGAAGGGCAAAGTTCGGGTGCTGGGCAAAGCGGTGCCGATGTGGCTGCCTTCACTGATCGTCTTCGTCGCGATCGCGTGGCCGGGCGTGCTCTACTTGATCGGTTTCACATCGGGCATCGCCGGCTCAGTTGCGCTCAGTTTCACGACGCTCTGGCTGGTCTGGGCTGCCGCCGCGGCAATCGCAGTTTACGCTTACCTGTATTCAGCTCGGCGCATGAAGCTGCGTCAGGAGGAGCGCAAGAAGCTCGCCGAGTGGGGGACCGCGCTGAACACGATCGGCTCGCGGGCGCTCGACGGGAAGCCGATGGCGCAGGCGATGGTCGAAACGGCGGAACTCATGGAGGGGTCGTCACTCTCAGAACAGCTCAAGCAGGTGAGCTCTACGATGGACCGCTTCGGCATAGACCTGCACGGCGCGCTGTTCGAGCGGGGGCTCGCCAAGCGCATATACAACCCGCTCGTGACGAGCTTCCTCGCGATAATCACGCGCATCCGACGGGGGAGCGAAGCCGCGGCCGGTCGGGCTTGCATGCTCGCCGCGGAATTTTTGGGAGCGCTCCACCGCGTGGAAGCCCGCTTCAGGGAAAAAATCGACGAGGCGGTCGGCAACCTTTGGCTGGTGGCTGTCTTGCTCCTTCCAACTGTCTGCGCGATGTCGATCTGGGTAATGGAGTTCATGTCCAGCGTGAGCCTCATCACGGCGGCGCAGGCTGGAGGCGCCGGCATTGCGGGCATGCCATTCCTGTTCGGGGCGATGGAAGCGCGCGAGCTGGCGGTGTTGAAATTGCTGATGGGGATAACGACGATAGCTCTGGCCCTGATAATCGCACACTACATCGCCACGATTCGCGCGGGCTCTGACAAGCTTGAGTTCTGGGCGACGGCTGGCAAGTCGGTCCTCTTCTCGACGCTCGTCTTCACGGCGGCTTACCTCTTATTCGGGTCTATCAAAGGAGCATAACTTTTGGTTGTCTTATTTACGACACTTTTAGAGTGGCACTCGCCATGGTGTGGGTAATGAACGCCATCTTCGCATAGATAAAGCGTTTCGATGCCCCTTTTAAGGACACAGTGAAAATACAGTGGGGGTTAACTTGAATTACTCCATCGTGACCGAAAACCTATGCAAGTACTATAACGGCTTTCTGGCCCTCGACAATCTCTCGCTAAAAGTAAAGAAAAACGAAGACGTTGCCTTGCTCGGCCCAAACGGCGCTGGCAAGACGACCACGCTCAAAATACTATGCGGACTCATTCGCCCATCTTCCGGCGCAGCCTACATCGACGGCATAAATGTTGTTGAAGAACGCGAGCGGGCCATCTCTGAAATCGGCGCCATAATAGAAACACCAGAGTTCTATTCTTTCTTCACCCCGGCGGAGATTCTCAGCTATGTCGGCAAACTCCGCGGAATGCACGAGCGAGAGTTGAAGCACAGAGTGAAAGAAGTTCTAAACGTCGTTAGGCTCGATGAATGGATAAACGTTAAGATAGAAAAATTTTCAAGAGGGATGAAGCAGCGGCTCGCCCTCGCTCAGGCCTTGCTCCATGACCCACCAATTCTCATTCTCGACGAACCATCGTTGGGTCTCGACCCTCGCGGCATGATGGAAATGCGCGAAGTCCTCAAAGAGGAGAGAAAAAAGAAGACCGTTTTCTTCGCCTCGCACCTTCTCACCGAGGTTGCCCAGATTTGTAAAAAAGTCGCGATTATCGACCGCGGAAAACTTCGCGCTTACGACGACATCTCTCGCCTGAAGACGAAATATCGTTCTTTCGAGCGGGCGTACCTCAAACTAACGGAGGGAACGATTTGAGCGAGTTCGAGAAGCTAAAGGTAGTCACGAGGTACGAACTCCTGAAGCAATTCCGGAGGAAGCGGTTCTACGGTGGATTGGCGATCACCGTGCTGGCCGTGGTTTTGACCATCGGGCTCTACCTAGGGTTGGACCTTCCGAGAAGAATCGGCATTTCAGAGAACATCATAAACCAACAGGGAGCAGAGATCTTCGCGATATTCGTGACGAGCATGGGTGCGCTTGCAATTTTGGGCGCGGTGTTTTTCGCGGGCGACGCAATAGCATCCGAGTTCGAACAAAAAACAGGCTACATCCTATTTCCAAACCCCGTGAAACGGAATACCATCGTGATCGGGAAGTACCTCGCCTGCTTCATCGCCACGGCCACGATATTGACAATAGCCTACCTGATTTCGGCGTGTGCTTTGCTGGTTTTTTACAGACAAATACCCGTTGGGATACTCGGTTCGCTGGCTATCGCGCTGATGCTGGCGTGCTTTGTGATAAGCTTGGCGTTTGCTTTCAGCTCTGTGTTGAAGGGAGGCATGGGGGCAACCATAGCTACGCTCTTGACTTACATGGTACTTTTCTCAGTCATCTCAAGCAGCTTAGCTTACGCTGGATACAACCCTTGGTTCATGCCTGACCGAGCAGGAGACGCGATGACCGCGACCTACGGGGTTCCCCTTCAAGAGGTATTCCACGGAGGAATGATGGGCGGAGGGCAGGTTGGGACCGGAATGGTACAGGCCAGCCAAAACCCGACCCTGAGTTTCTTTGTGCTGTTGGTGTACGCAGTCGTCTTCTTTGGAATAAGCATCTGGATGACCAAACGCAAGGAAATGACTTAGCGCAGGCAGCTCAACCAGCAAGCTTTAATGTGAATCATGTATTCCTTGAATTTGTCGAAGGTGATGATTACGGACCCGACAATCGAAGCCATCGCGTGGACTCTGGTGATTTTCTTTGCAAGGCTCACGGACGTCTCGATGGGCACGGTTAGGCAAATCCTCATCATCAGGGGGCGGAGGGGGGTAGCTTCCATCTCTGCGTTTTTTGAAATCTTGATTTGGGTGGTTGCGATAAGTCGTGTGATCAACGAGCTGGATAGAATTTACTACATGATCGCTTTCGCCTTGGGTTTCGCATCTGGAAACTACCTCGGGAGCTACATCGAAGAGAAAATCGCGCTCGGCTACATGTTCGCCTACATCGTGCCGAAAAAGCGCACCAACGATTTAGCCCACGCGTTGAGGTTGGCGGGATTCGGTGTCACGGTGATACACGGCAGTGGGTTAAAGGGCCCAGAGCCAATCTACAACGTGCTCTTCAGGCGGAGAGACACGCAGCTATTAATAGACACCATCAAAAAGCACGATAAGAACGCGTTCTTCACGCTTATGGATGTCAGGAGCGAACGTGGTGGCTACGTGAGGGCGGCGGCTAAAAGAAAGTAGTGGCAAATGCCCGCCCACATCGACATCTTCGAGTTGATTCCTGCCCTTCTCAAAGAAGGAAAAGGGTGGCGCTCCACACCGTCGCCGAAAGGATAAAAGCCCCGATCGGCCTCGACATAAGCGCGAGAACGCCCGAAGAGATTGCCGTGAGCATAGCCGTCGAGCTGATAAAAGAGAGAAGAAGATCCTAGTTGCTCTTTAAAAATTCCGCGATCCGCTTGCCCAAACTCTCGCCAATCCCTTTGATCTGCTTCAGGCTTTCCATACCGCGTTTTTGAAAAATCTCTTCAACGCTCTCCTCTAGATCATCCAAGCTCCAGGCGGCTTTCCTGTAGGTCCATTCCCTATATCCCCCCTCGCCCGACAACTGCAACTCGCGAGCTTCCAGATAAAATTTCTCGGCGATTTTTTTATTGATCTGCAATTTCGCTGGGTAAAATTTCACCGGCCGCGGGATGTATGGAGTCAACTTGTATTTTTTGCAATAGTTCAAAACTGATTGGTGTACCCGTCGCTCGTGCTCTGCCAACGACTTTGGATTTCTATAGAGCTCGTCGTATTTTGCGATCAAGGTTGAATCATATTTTTCGAGCGCTTTGTAAAAGTGAGTTTTGCAATATCCGTCGAGAGTCAGTCCCCCATCCAAAACATATTGCCCGCCACACTCTTTCGTCTTTTTGATAACTGCTTCGATATTTTCCTCCCCGCCGGAAACGAACGGTAGAATAGGCATGAAGACCGTACCAGTTATTATTTTATTTTCCGCCAATTTTTTCATAGCATCGAAGCGGGCTGAAACCGGTGGCGCATTGGGCTCGAACGCCAGCCGAGTCTCATCATCCTTCGCAGCGATGATCGACCAACCCACATTCAGGTGAGATTTTTCACTGATTTTTTTCAGAATGTCCAAATCACGGAGCAGCATCGGGGACTTTTCGTTGATGAACACCGGGAAACCGAACTCCCAGCAAATTTCGAGTATTTTTCTGACCAGTTGAAACTTGGCCTCGACTGGCTGGTAATCGTCGAGATAAATCAAATCCTTTGGTTTGTTCTTCAGAGCTTTTCTCAAGAGTTCTGGCGCGTTTTCTTTGACCTTGATGTATTGGGAAAAAGGATCTCCGAATTTCAAAACTTCCGGGTCTCGGGCGGGACGGTGGGGATTGTATTTTTCATCCCGTGAATAGCAGTACTCGCAGCCGTACTCGCAGCCCAAATATGCGGAGGCTGAATATTTGCTCCAAAACCAACCCCCGTCGCAGTGTTTGTGGACGTTGAGGACGGTCTTAGCCTTGTAACTTTTGTACATGTTTTCTAACCGTTATAACTTTTGAAGATCCTCTGGAGAGTCCAAATCCATCACCGCCCACTCTCCCGCCTCCACCAGCTTGAGCCCCTCGCTGTGGCGGTGAATGACATCTCTGATCATCTCATACCTCTGAAGCGACAAAATCTCGTCGAACAGGCTTTGGTCGAACAGCACCGGGTGTCCCTTCTTGCCTTTGTACACTGGGCTCACTATTTTCGCCCCGCGCTTCCAAGCATCGATCGCGTCGGTCAGATAATCCTTGTCCACGAACGGCTGGTCACCTAGGGCCAAGAAGACCGCATCGCAATTTTCGAGCTCCCGCAAGCCCTCCTTGAATGACGAAACCATCCCCTCACGGTAGTTCTCGTTTACTACCCACCGCACCCCGAGCTTCTCCAGCACCGGCTTTACGGCATCTGGCTTGTGCCCCAGCACGACGATGATGTCCTCGGCCGGGCCCTTGAAGGAATTAACCACCCACTCGATCATGCGCTTACCTTTGATTTTGACCAGCGGCTTCGGCTCACCCATCCGCCTCGACTCTCCGGCCGCCAGAATAACAGCACCGATCATCACGTAAAGTAAAGCACGACCCCTAAATAGGGTTTTTTAAATATGGAGAGTTCATTTGGGGAACACTTATTTTACCCTCGATACAACTACACATTATGGTGTTCGGACAGATGGTTCTGATGAAAGCTCTGTACAATCTACATTTGAAGAGTTTGGGTGATAGGATAACTAATTTGAAAAATCCATAACGCTTCTTATTACTAGTACCTTCTTCTGCCGCCGCCTCTGTACCCGCCTCCGCCCCGGTACCCGCCGCCTCCGTATCCGCCACCGAACCTCGGTCTGAACTCCCTGCGCTCCCGCTCGTGCTCTGCAGCGCTGACATCGACCTCGGTGTTGACATTTGGAATATCTTGGTCAGTTTTCGTCATTTTGCCGTATTTCCCAACATTGAGGCGCATGTGCCCTTGGACAAGCGAGATGTATCCGTTTTCTATGGACAAAACATCCCCCTCGCTGACCGACCCGATCTGGTCCTGCCACAACGAGAGGATGACCGTTCCGGTTTCGTCGCCCACTCTGGCCTCCGCCACTTTCTTCGATTCTCCCCCGAATCGGCTGGGGATTTCTTTCGGTTCCCCAACGCCCGTGACCTTCACCAAAACATTTACCCTCTTCAACTGTGGCGTCAGGTCTTTTACCTTCACGCTCACTGGGGCGCTTTCTGGTTCACTTTCCATAAGGATTCCTCATTGTTGTATGGTGCGCCACTATAAATAGTAATGTAAGTGCTACCCCCGCTCGAAACCGTAAAAAATGTTCAAATATGTGCTACCTACCTGCTAAATTTTTAACTATAACAAACGATTTCAAAACGATATTCATGTCGCCACCAAAAATCAAACAGCTCATCCACAACGGGATCATCGTCCCAGTCTACGAACCGAAGGGCTTCAGCATCCGCTACAAAGGAAAGGAACTCAAACTCACGCCGGAGCAGGAAGAGATGGCGTTGGCGTGGGTAAAGAAGCTGGGAACGGACTATGTGAAAGACTCAGTGTTCGTCAAAAATTTCACGAACGATTTCTCCAAAGCTCTTGGGGTCGAAGCTTCTCAAATAGAGGACTTTGACTTCTCGGAGATCAAGCGCTGGGTCGACGAAGAAAAGGCCGCGAAAGAAAAAATGCCGCGAGAGCAGAAAAAGGCGGCGGCCGAGGCGAGGAAGAAAATCCGCGAAGCGAACAAGGAAAAGTACGGGTACGCCATTCTCAACGGCGAGCGCGTGGAACTCGGCAACTACACCGTCGAGCCGCCCTGCATTTTCATGGGTCGCGGAAAGCACCCGTTCAGAGGCAGGTGGAAGCAAGGGGCCAAGTACGAAGACATCATCCTCAATCTCTCGCCCGACGCCCCGACCCCCGAACCGCCAAACGGGGGGCACTGGAAAGAAAGAGTTTTCGACCCCGAGGCCCTCTGGGTGGCTAAGTGGCAGGACAAGCTGGGCGGCGAACTCAAGTACATCTGGCTGGCCGACACCGTGCGGCACAAGCAGGAGCGCGAAATCGAGAAGTTCGATAGGGCGGGGGAGCTGGAGGGACTCATCGGAAAAGTTCGGCACCACATCGAAAAAAATCTGACCTCTGAAGACATCGCCCGGCGCAAGGTCGCGACGGTCTGCTGGCTGATAGACAACATGATGATGAGAGTAGGCGATGAGAAGGACAAAGATGAGGCCGATACGGTTGGAGCGACCACCTTGAGGGGAAGTCACGTCAAGATAGAGGGCGAGAACGTGAACTTTGATTTTCTGGGAAAGGATTCGGTCAGGTGGGTCGAGACCATCAAGCCGCCACCCCAAGTCGTGGAAAACCTGCGCTCGTTCATCGGGGGCCCGCGGGAGGAAATCTTCTCGGGAGTCCGCTCGGAGAAGGTGAATACTTTTCTGGGCGAGGTGATGCCCGGGCTCACCGCGAAGGTCTTCAGAACGTACCACGCATCGCGGGCCGTCAAGAAATATCTGGAGGCCCTCGACATCAAGCCCGATGCCCCAGAGTTCGAGAAAAAGTACGCGGCGATGATGGCGAACCTCGAGGCGGCAATCCTGTGCCACCACAAGCGGAAGCTCCCCAAGAACTGGGCAGAGTCGCTCAAGAAGAAGAAAGACAGGCTGAGGGCGCTGAAGGAGAAGCTGAGGGAGGTCGGGAAGAGACCCCATTCATCCATGCGCAAGAAGAGGATAGAAAGCCTGCTGAAGAAGATAGAAGCGACGAAAATTAAGGTGAAGACCGCCAAGGCCACGCGCGACTACAACCTCGGAACTTCACTCAAGAGCTACATCGACCCGCGCCACTACGTGAGATGGGCTAGGGAAGTGGGGTATGACTGGAAGAAAATTTATCCGAAGACTCTGCAGAGGAAGTTCACGTGGGCTGAGGAAGCTTGATCTGGGCTACTGACACGATGTCTGTGCGCCAAAAGCTTATTAATACTAAGTAACATAATTGTTACCAAAAGGAACAAAAATGATACTTATGCAAACACCGAAATTTGGAGTCGTGAAAGGGGTAGTCGAGCTGAAAAAATACCGGGGAAAGGAATATTCTTACGCCAAAGTAGCCCTCGGAAGACATGTCAAAAATGGTAGTGCGATTAAAGTCAGCAGAGGAGTATACTTTGTCCCATCACCAGAAAACGTTTCCAAAATGCTCGCCCTCGCTGACAGAAAAATCATTTATCAAGTCGTGAAATCGGTATATGAAGAATTTCACCGAAATTTGAAGCTAGTCCTAATATATGGCTCCTACGCGAGGGGAGACTTCGACCCCAAAAGCGATGTAGATGTTCTAGTTGTCGCCGATGGAAACGGACGCGGTTTGGCAGACAGGTTGAGCAAGAAACTGGGCGTAAAAGTCGACCTCAAAGTCATCTCCGAGGGGTATTTCAAGAGGTTGATGGTGATCGAGCCAAAAATACATTTCTGGTTAAAGGAGGGGATAACGTTCGACGAAGCGGGGATTGCGAAGGATGTTTACCCGATAGGGCGAATTGGCGTCTACGAGGCCCTTCAAAACGCACACACGCAAATCGAACTTTCTCAAGAGGCGGATATTTCTGAGAAAGGCTATTACCTGCTCGTCGCACTAAGGGAACTCCTGACCCTAAAACATGCTTTGAATCTGGACTTTGACTACAAAAACGTTAAAGATGAATTCGTAAGAGTGGCGGGGAGAGACGCATTGGAAATACTTAGGTCAAAGAGGAGCAAGGGGGTCGTCGGAGAGCAACTACACATGTGGGAGAAAAGAGTTGGTGAACTATATTTGGAGCTTGAACGGGCATACGAGAGCTTGGGGGAAGGTCTTGGAGACCTTTACATGAAAAAATTTGTGAGGCAGATAGCGTGAGCAAACACAAAGACATGAGAGCCATCGGTAACCTGCTCGGAAACTCGGCGGCCCACTACGCGCTTTACGGTGAAAAGCAAAGAGAAATCGGCACGTACACCGATCAAGCTGATGAAATTGTCAGAAGAAGATCGTGGAATAAAAGTGATTTAGAGGAAATAAGGAAGATAGCAGTTACGCGGGCGCGGGGCGAAATCAAGCGTAGGATGCCACTGCTCGGGCTCGATGAAAGGGACGAGAATCAGTACGTTGAAGGGGCTGAGGGGTTCATCAATGATTTCGTGTCCAGAATCGAGAGTGCTCTTTAGGACCACTTCAATCTAGGGAGCCCAAAGACCCTGCAGAGGGAGTTCACGTGGGCTGAAGACGTTCGGGAATAGTACACCTTCTAGCATAAATTTTGCCACGCCATTCCCCCTTGTTTTCGCTTTATAAAGGACCTCCACCCAAAGCATCGGTGGGATGGATGGGGAGGACACTTCACTACCGAACGAAAGAGGCCGCAACCGCCAAGGAGTTCGAACAAATACGAAAGATCGCAGAAAAGTACAACGCGGGGCACAAATGGGCCCACGAAAACATCAAAATCTGGAGGGAAGCAGCCGGCACGCTCTGGGGATTCACAAAAGTCAACGACGACGAGCGGGACAGAAAACTGGTAGTTCGGGCGATAAAGGAGATGTCCAAGACGACGCCGCGGCTGACCTGGCTGTTTTCCGATGAGGGCTGGCCGAAAGACGAGTGGGTGAAATTCAAGGGTGGAAAGCCGAAACGGCCTGTTTAATAAGATCAATCGCTTTTCAATCTAATTTATTTCACCGAACAACGAAAATGAAGTGCGCACAGAGTGGCGCGAGGCTTGAAATTGAAGGTGCTGACGGACCCCAGCTTCGAGGATGCGAAAGAACTCTTAACCGCAGCAATAAGCGACAAGCGGTTTGCCTTGCTTGTTGGTTCCTGTGTTGTCAACTACGTGGGGAGGGCTGGCTCGGTGCTCCCCGAAGGCGAACGCGTGGTGATACTCAAGCCGGACGGGACATTGCTCGTTCACCAAAGCGAGAAGAGGGAGCCGGTGAACTGGAACCCGCCCGGCTGTAAGGCGAGCGTGCGTTTGGGCGGGGAAGGCCTGCAACTCATCTCCAAGCGGGAGAAGCCGAAAGAGCATCTGCTAGTCCTGTTCAAGGGGCTGAAGCTAGCTGCATCCTTCGAGCTTGTCGACAGAGGGGAACTATACCTCGTCGGGTCCGAGCGCGACCTGATCAACATCGTGTTCAACGAGCCGAGCTTGATCGAACCTGACTTCAAGCCCCTCGAGCGGGAGAAACAGACGAAGTACGGCATGATCGACCTCTACGGCGTCGACCGGGATGGAAACGGCGTGGTGATAGAGTTCAAGCGCGGGCGGGCCGGGCTCGCCGGGGTAAGCCAACTCGAGCGATATGTGGGGGAGGTGAGCGAAAGGCTCGGAAAACGCGTCAGGGGTATCTTGGTGGCACCTTCGATAACCTCAAGTGCCCTGAAGCTCCTAAAAGAAAAGCAGCTGGAATACGTGAAGATCAAGAAACCACCCGTCTACACATTTGAGCGGGTTGTGGTTCGGGAGCGAGGGCAGAAGAAGTTAGGGGAGTTCTAAGCTTGCGCCAGAAAGTCAACGATTCAAGATCGGGACACCAACAAATTATCCAGCATCATTTAATAAAATCTGATTTCAATCACTGACCAATCAACTTCTTCACGAACTTCTCGGGCTCCGACGGCGTGATTAGGTAGCGCTTCCCGCCCCTCGCGGTTACCATCACCGCATCTCTGAGATTTGTGATTATCGACCTCACCCACCCGATGTTCGGCACGTAAAACCACCCGCAGTACAGGCTCGCCCCGATCCTGAAGTGCACTGGCACCAGCAACCGCTCGGCCTTATCGATGTCCTTCAGCCTCACTTCTATCTTCGTGAACGGCGAGCACGAGCGGAGGACCCCCTGCTCTATCGTGTACTCGGTCTCGTAGAAGCTCACCGTGACCCATGACAATAATATGCTGACGGCGCACAAGGCGGCTAGGGTGACGGCCTTCACCGCCAGCGGGGGTGGGTGAAAGTAGAACCAAGCACATGCACCGAAGAAGAACGCCAAGACAAATATCGTCACAGTTATGTACATTCCGCCTATCCACTTGCTTATTTCTGGCTTGTTGACGAACTTGAACATGGCATCACCAACCCCTGTGTAAACAAACTGGTATCAAATAAATTTTTCCAACTTCCAGGCTGAAGGTGTGCCCGAGAATTTGTAGGGGCTATAGGACAGATGCCGCTCGCTCGGCAGTCTTTATAAGAGGTTCTCACGATTTCTATCTGATACCTGAGGAAACCGAGGGGGGAAGTTGGTAACCAAAAGTTTGGGGAAACCCTCGAAAAGATGGTGAAATGGTACGTGGAGAACCAATTGTGGTGAAGGGCGAGGTCGTGTATAAAACACTAGGATCCGCACTTTCGGCGATACCAGATACAATCCTCGTGGTCATTTCCACTCCCGGGGAGTTCGCCGCGCGGGAGGCTATGCGCGGGCTCAACGCTGGCAAGCACGTCATAATATTTAGCGCTGTGCCCTTCGAAGACGAAATCAAGCTGAAGCAAACGGCGCTCGACAAAAGGCTGCTCTTGCTCGGCCCCGAAGCCGGGACTTCAATCATCGGCGGCGTCAGGCTCGGCTTCGCGAACGCCGTCAAACGTGGCCCGATCGGAGTGGTCGGGGCGGCTGGCACGGGCATCCAAGAGATCACGTGCTTGATCGATGTTGAATCTGGAATCGCCCACGCGCTCGGCGTTGGCGGCCGTGACCTCTCGCAAAAGGTTGGAGGGCTGGGCATGCTCGGTTCTCTCAGATTTCTCGCCGACGATCCCGAAACAAAAGTCATCGCCCTCGTCGCGAAGGCCCCGGTAACGAGCGTCGCGGAGAATGTGCTCAAGGCGGCGAAGGAAACACGCAAGCCAATCGTTGCTTGCCTGCTGGGCGCGCCCAAAACACTCGTCACCCGCCATGGGGCAACATATGCGGCCACGCTCGGTGATGCGGCCGCCAAAGCCATCGCCCTCGCTCGGGGCAAGAAGCCGAAAGAAATCACGTTCGCCGCCCCGCGAAAGCAAATCGATGCGATAGTCGAGCGTGAGACCAAAAATTTCGCCCCCGGTCAAAAATACATCCGCGGGCTCTTCTCCGGAGGAACGCTTTGTACAGAAGCCATGCTCATCCTGCGGGAGTTGGTGGGAGACATCTACTCGAACGTTCCGCTCAAGCCGGGACTCAAGCTGCCAAGCGCCAGCAAAAGCAAGCGGCATACGTGCGTTGACATGGGCACCGAAGAGTTCACCCGCGACACCCCTCGCCCGATGATTTTCTTCAAACCCAGGTGCGAGCGCCTGCTGCGCGAGGCGAAGGACTGGGATGTCGCGGTCGTGCTGCTAGATGTGATTCTCGGCTATGGAGCAAACCTCGACCCGGCAGGCGCTCTCGTGGACGCGATCGCAGAGGCCAAGAAGATAATGGAGAAGTCGAACGGTTACCTGTCAGTCGTCGCATCGGTCTGCGGCACGGCACGCGACCCGCAGAACCTCAAAGCGCAGCGGAAGAAGCTCGAAGATGTCGGCGCCGTGGTGATGCCGAGCAACGCGGAGGCTGCGAGGATTGCGGCCTTGATAGCCACGAAGGGCAAGGCATGGGGGAAGTTGAAATGAAGCTAGATCGGCAGAAGCTGATAAACGTCGGGCTGCGCTCTTTCTACGACAGCACGCACGCCCATGGTGTGGACCTCGTGCAAGAGCTCGGAAAAAATTCGATTGATCAAGCGATGAAAACGACTACAACCTCAATGCCGCACTCTGTTTTCGTAACTGGTTATCCTACTTTTTCTTCTTGACCTTAGCGATCTCTTCGATCCGCTTCAGTCGCTTGCTCCGATCGCCCAACTTCCCGCGCACACTGTACATCTGCTCGGTCTTCCGCTCCGCCTGCTTCCTGCTTACCCTCAGTTTCCCTTTCGTGAGCCGCAGAGCAGCTGCTTTCCGCTCCACCTCGGCCTCTTTCTCCTTGAGCGCGATCGTCTTCTGCCTCAGCCTCTGGGCTTGCTCAACCTTTACCTGTTCGAGCCTCTCGACCTTCTTCGCGTACACCCCAAGAACTCTGCGCGCGTAAATTCCATACCCCAACAACAGCAACCCTATGACTATCCCTATGGATCCAACGACGTAGTTGTTAATCCATGAGATAATCCAAGACTGATTCGGTGTGTAGTTCAGATAGGTGAGCACGATGCAGACGATTCCGAGCGCAAACAGGAAAGCCCCGACGCCTATGCTCGCAGTTCCTACAGATTGTTTTTTCACCATTTTGATCTCAAACCGATATTGGGTGTAATGATATTAAGCTTAGTTCGACCGCCCTTTTGTATCGGCCCTCCCGAATTTTGTCATGGCACAGCCGATAATTGCGACATCCCTCATCGGCTCACCAATCTTCATCTAACCATCTTAACAGCGATTAGTAATATGGATTAATAACGTGTGCGCGAATTAACATCGTGATACAATGAGGTTGGGTCGCGATTACACAAATTGCCTCGTCTTTGATTACCTGTCAGACGAGGAGAAGAAAGCGACGTTGTCCGGCGAGCTAGACTCGAGCGCCATGAACGTCATCGCGCTGCACAAGGCCAAGCTAGATGTCGCACGCCAGATCGAGGTCACGAGAAAAATCGGTTTCGGCCACATCGAGCTGGACACCGACCCGCCGAACCCATACTTGAACCTCCCGCACGAGCAGAGAGAAAAGATAAAGCGCCTCGCGGAGTACGGCGGGGTCACGCTTTCTCTGCACCTGCCATACTCGTACATCGGCGGGAACGTATGCTGCATGCAGGAGAGTGACCGCGAGGTCGCCGTCGAGCTGCACAGGCGATGCATAGAGTTTGCGGCAGATATCGGGGCGAAATACGTCAACATGCACCCGGGAAGCGTGCCCTTTTACCACACGATCGGCAGGTACAGGGAGCGCACGCGCAGGGCGCTCGTGCAGAGCTTGGTCGAGTTGGCCGAGTTCGCGTCGCGGCGGGGGGTCGATTTTTGCCTAGAGAATAACGTCGCGTTCGACAACATCTTCAGTGAGATAGGAGATTGCATCACCGCGATCGAGGACGCCCGGCAGCAGGGCGTGGACGTTTACTTCAACTTGGACATAGGACACTGGTTCACCCGCGCCGACGTTGGTAAAGAGATCCCATCGCCGCCAGAGAAAGTGATGGAGATTCTGCCACCAGATCTTATCAAAGAACTGCATCTCAACGATTACATCCCTGGCAAGCGGATGTTTCACCCGCCGCTTCATCTGGAGTGGGGCCCGCTAAAACGCGAGAACTTGAGGCGCTACGCCGAAATCGTCAAGCGGAAGGGCGCCGAGGTCATCGTAGTCGCGACTACGCTGAAAAACCTTGAGCAGATACAAACGCGACATGAGCTGCTGGCCGCGGAAAGCGAGTACCTGCGAGAGATTTTCGGTGTTTGACGATGTTTGGTTACGTGTTTTTGCTGGGCCGCCCGGACAGCGGCAAGTCGGCGATTTACCGCAAGCTGGGACGGCGAATTCGGAGGGAGGCCCAGCGAGCGAGGTCATGCGCATTGCCGATTTCCCGTGCTCAGAGAACTCCTCGATCGTGATGTTGAGTTCAAGCGCTACTACCGCAAAGAGGGCGGCTTCGTCGCCACCGATTTCACTCTCCTCGACGATGTGCTGAGAGAGATGAATTCTAAATTGAAGAAGCTGAGAAAAACGGGCGAGGTGATTTTCGTAGAGTTCGCCCGCGACAGATACGCCAACGCGCTCAAGAATTTTGACCGAGACGTTCTCGGCCGGACGCTGCTCCTTTACATTTACTGCCCGTTCGACGTGTGCGTGGCGCGAAACGTTAGAAGGTTCAAGGAAGCTAAGGCGAGAGCGTGACCGACCACCTTGCGCCGAGCGACATAATGGAAAAATATTACCGCTACGACGATTACGGAGAGCTCTTCTTGAAATCTGAGGCGGAGCTGAAGCGGCAGGCCTGGCGCCTCTCGTGGTAATACGAAACGACACCGAGGGTTTGGAGAGATTAAAGTGAGAGTTGGAAAAAGTCGTAGAAGTGTATAAAATTTAGGTCAACCAAAACTTTATAAATTTAGGCATACCTAAATTATAGCTGATGATAACCGAAAGCATTGAAGAATATCTGGAAGCGATTTACCGCATATACGAGCGGGGGCAGGCAGCCACTACCACGAGCGTAGCCAAGGAACTCAAGGTGGCACCCGCTAGCGCAAGCCAGATGCTGAAAAAACTGGCCAAGCAAGGGTACATAAAACACGCTCCCTACCACGGTGTCGCTTTGACGCCTAAGGGGGAGATGATAGGGAAAAAAACGCTGAGGAAACACCGCGTGATGCATAAGTTTTTGAACACCATGGGCTTGCCGAAATCTAGGGTTCACAAAAATGCGTGCGAGCTCGAACATCATATCTCTGATGATCTGGAACAGGCCATATATCAAAGAGTTGAAGGCGAGAGACCCCTGCCTCCGGGAGTCCCGAGAAACGTCATGCCACTAACCGGCCTCCTGGACGGCCGGAAAGGCATCATATCGCACATCTCGGGCGGACGGGGGGCTTCGCAGAGACTTGCCGACCTCGGACTAACGCCTGGCACAGAGGTGATGGTCGTCAAGTCTGCGATATTCCACGGCCCGCTCATGGTTCGCGTGAGGAGCACGACGCTGGCGATAGGACGTGGCTTGGCGTCCAAAATTTTTGTGAGGGCCAGATGATATGTCGGCAGCCGGGAAAAAGCCTATGAGGATGGCTCTAGCTGGAAATGCGAACGTCGGCAAAAGCGTGATTTTCAATTACATCACCGGACTGCACCAGCATATCGGGAACTGGCCTGGCAAGACCGTCGAGAAAGCAGAGGGGACCCTGCACTTCAAGGGGCACACGATAGACATCATCGACCTGCCCGGGATCTATTCGCTGTCCGCGTTCTCCATCGAAGAGCGCGTCTCCAGGGATTACATTGCGGTCGAAAAGCCGGATGTCGTAATAAACATAATAGACGCCTCGGCGCTCGAGAGAAACCTCTTCTTCACACTCCAGCTGCTCGAGCTGGGGGCGCCTATGGTCGTGGCCCTGAACCAGATCGATGTGGCTAAAGGAAAAGGGATAACCATCAACGCGGGGGAATTGCAGAGGCTCCTCGGCGTGCCGGTGGTTCCGACCATCGCCACGAAGGGCGTCGGGATAAGCAAGTTGGTGAAAACTGCCCTGAAGGTCGCGAAGGGCGGGGCGAGACCTAGACAGATTCCATACGGCAAGGAAATCGAGGAAAAAATCCGAGATGTCGCGAAGCTCGTCGAGGAGATAGAAATCAAATACCCGGCGAGATGGGTCGCGATCAAACTCCTGGAGGGCGACGAGGAGATCAGGAAAATCGTCGGAGGGATCGACCCGAAAATAGTCCGCGTTGCCGAGAGACATGCCAAGGTGCTGGAGCGGATTCACGGTGAGCGATGTTCGACCACGGTGACATCCGAGCGCTACTGCGTCGCAAACAGTATCGCCGGGAGAAGTCAGCGGATCGCACCAGCCAAGGCACCGACCACCACGGAGAAACTGGATGCGGTGTTGACGCATCCTGTCATCGGCTATCCAATACTGATAGGCGTCATCTTTCTAACTCTACTCGCGGTTTTTACCATCGGGGGCTACCTGAGTGGATTTTTTGAAGACGCGATGGAGCCAGTTCGGGGCGCGTTTGGAGGTGGCGCGGGAGAGTTGATTGGGGAGGGACTCCTCGGCGGATTGATAGCCGGGATCGCCATAGTATTGCCTTTCATCCTGCCGTTCTACCTGATCCTGACGATTCTTGAGGATTCAGGATACTTGCCCCGCGCTGCGTTCATGATGGACAGCCTCATGCACAAGATGGGAATTCACGGCAAAGCCTTCATCCCGTTTATACTGGGCTACGGCTGCAACGTCCCCGCATGCTTAGGCTGCAGGATAATGGAGACCGAACGTGAGCGGACGATTGCCGCGTTCGTCGTGACGTTGGTCCCTTGCGCAGCCGTGACGGTAGTGGTTCTGGGTTTGGTCGGGGCCTAAGTGGGGATTCACTGGGCGCTGGCGCTCTACGCGCTCAACATAGTCATCATCTTCATTTTGGGGAGAATCGCGTTTAAAGTGCTCCCTGGCGAACCCATGAGCCTGATTATGGAGATGCCACCATATCGGAAGCCGCACGCGCGCACAGTGCTGAAGGAGACTTGGGCGAGGGTGAAGGATTTTGTCTACATCGCGTTCCCGCTGATAATAATCGGCAGCGTTGTACTCACCGGGCTAAAGATCGGGGGGCTGCTGGAGCCAATTGGGGACGCCCTGAGCCCAATCACGGTTGGATGGCTTGGGCTACCCGCAATAGCCGGGATCCTGCTCATCTTTGGGGTTCTCAGGAAGGAGCTCACGCTAGTCATGCTCGCGACCCTCATGGGCACGGCAAATTTTGCGACAGTTCTAACCCCGACCCAAATGATCGTCTTCGCCATAGTCGTGATGTACTACATCCCCTGCATTGCAACCATCGCTGCGTTGGTGAAGGAGCTGGGGTGGAAGAAGGCGGCTTACATCACTGTGTTCGAGATAGCGTTTGCCCTACTCTTGGGTGGCATCGCCTTCAGGCTGCTGACTCTAGTATAAGAAGGATGGTGGTCATGGTGCTGAGCATTTCTCTCCTGTGAATTTTGGGCAGAAAAAGAGGGTTTAAATATTCTGTGCATAAGAACATAATCTGTTGGAACCATGCTGTCAGAAACTCCGATTGACCTAAAAAAGATAAAGAAGGAAGACTTAGACAGGGAGATACTCAGGGTCGGAATAATCGCTGAGTTGGACGCCATAAATCTCTACGAGCAGTTGGCGGCCATGACTGATAATGAAAACCTCAAAAAGATCCTTTTGGACATAGCAAAAGAAGAGAAGACACACATGGGAGAGTTCCAAGCACTGCTGTTGAAAAAAGACAAAGAACAGGAAAGAGAGCTAGAAGAGGGCAAAAAAGAAGTTGAAGAGCTGACGGGGAAATAATTGCCTTTCCCAAACAGAACAGACATTGATTAACATGCGAAGAAGATGGTGTCGTCGGTGGTCCGGCCCGGGGAGACCTATGAAGCCCAGGTTAGTGCGGGTGATGCCGGGGACCGCACAATTTGGCCCGATAGATTTAGTCGGTTTACCCATGCCCGCAGGCGAGCCGATTTACATAACTTATGACGAGTTCGAAGCGTTCCGCCTTATTTACTACGAAGGGCTGAATCAGGAAGATGCCGCCAAGCGGATGCAAATCTCACGTGGAACGGTGTGGCGCTGTTTAGAGAGCGCCAGAGAGAAGGTCGCCCGCATGCTAGT
>Ga0172364_10001391_pt1 | contig 18546 bp, 22 predicted proteins | sample LakKivSesite10cm_FD_114545 | JGI IMG/M metagenome (GOLD analysis project Ga0172364, IMG submission 114545) | Sediment microbial communities from Lake Kivu, Rwanda - Sediment site 10cm | ecosystem: Environmental > Aquatic > Freshwater > Lake > Sediment | place: Rwanda: Western Province, Lake... | reverse complement strand
GACGGGCAACCTGTGCGTGGAGACAGGGTATGACGAAGAGACGGCGCGCGGACTGGTGGAGGATGGCGAGCGGGCTGGCGCGGTGATCGTCCCCGCCGGGTTCAGCGAGGCCATCATGTGCCGTCAACCCACGTCGCTGGAGCTGGTCATCGTCCCCAGCGGGCAAACCGCCCCACTGCTGGAGGGGATGGTGCGCGGCGTCACCAGCGGCTTCGCCAACGTGCAGACGGTGGTCGAGGTGGCCGTCGGCGAAGCCCGGCGGGCCGCCGGAAGCCATTCCCCGGACTATGCGGATGAGTACATCCGAAAAGAGACCATAGAGCGGGCGGTAGCGACGGCCCTCGAGCGGCTGCACCATCCTCTGGTCGCCACCCGCGTGACGGTGGTCGGCGCCGACGATGAAGGGGAGTTCGACGCCGGCAGCCAGATCGTTCCAGGCTACGCGGTGATGTTCGCGATGTTCACCGTGCTGTCGGCGGCTGGAGGCATCCTGGAGGAGAAGGAGCGGGGCACCTTCAAACGGTTGCTGATTTCTCCCCTGCCCAAGTGGGCCCTGCTGGGTGGAAAACTCGTGGCCCAGTTCCTGGTGGGCGTGGCCCAGATCGCGCTGTTGTTCGTCTTTGGAGTGCTCGTCTTCCACCTCGACCTGGGGGATTCACCTCTGGGGCTGCTGCTGATTACGCTGGCCACCTGCTGGGCCACCACCAGCCTGGGTGTCCTGCTGGTGGCCGTGATCCGCTCGCGCAGGCAGATCCATCCGATCACGACTCTGGTTATTCTGGGCTCCTCAGCCCTGGGTGGTTCCTGGTATCCGCTCTTCCTGATGCCCAAGGTCGTACAACAGGTTGCTCGCATCACCCTGGTCTCCTGGGCCATGGAGGGGTACAACCGGCTGATGATCATGGGCGGAAGCCTGGCCGACGTGTGGGTGAACATTGGGGTGCTGATCCTCTATGGCGCGACCTGCTTCGCTATTGGACTGAAGCTGTTCAGGTTCAAGGAGACATAAGCACGGCCAGACAGCAGCGGTCCCGCTCGCGTCGCTGGTTCGACTTGACATCCTGGGCTCTTCCGCTTATTATGATGGGAGAAACACGCCAGGTGGGAGGTGGAAGGTGACCGGGCAGGAATCGAGCAGGCGCAGGCGCCCCAGTATGCGCACAGTCCTGGAGACTCTCCTGCCTCTCTTTGCTTTCACCCTGGGGTTTGGCCTGGCGACCGGGCATTTCCTGATCGCCCTCGTTACCGGCCTGGCCATGATGGCCTCGATCTCCGTCCTTTACAAGCTGGACGAGCGCTTCATCCGTCCCCGGTTGCGGACCCTGTCGCAGGACTGGCTGCAGTTGGGACTGGAGATGACCTTCTCGCTGTTCGAGCACATCCTGGGTGCAGTGCTGGCCCTGCTCGTCTGTAGCCGTATCTTTGACTTTGAGGCCATTACTCTCAGCACCTGGATCGCCCTGGGGGGGATGTTGGTCGCCTTTCCCCTCATCCACGGCACCGAGACCGCGCTGCGCTACTACCGCCAGTTGAGGGAGAAAGAGCGCCTGGAAGAACGGTTGCGGTCACTGGCGGCACAGGCGGAACTAACAGCCCTCAAGGCGCAGATCAACCCCCATTTTCTCTTCAACACCCTGAACACCATCGCCCAACTGGTCCACAGCGATCCCGCACTGGCCGAGGCGACGGTGGAGCGGCTGGCCGGGCTGCTCCGCCACGTGCTGGCCGGCAGCGAGCGGGGCCTGGTGCCGCTGGAAGAGGAGCTGGCCTTCGTGGAGGGCTACCTGGAGATCGAGCGGGCTCGCTTCGGCGAGCGGCTGCGCGTCACCCACCAGGTCGCGCCGGAGGCGTTATCCGTGCCGGTGCCCAGCCTGCTCCTCCAGCCGCTGGTGGAGAACGCGGTCAAACACGGCCAGGGAGATAACGGCAGCATTACCCTCGACATCCGAGTCGAGTCCGCTGACGACGGAGTGAGCATCGCCGTCGCCGACCGAGGGCCAGGGATGCCAGCAGGCTATCGGATTGGCGACGGCTCTGGCCACGGGCTGCGCAACGTGGACGAGCGGCTGCGGAAGACGTATGGACGTGGGTTGGAGGTGGAGGAGAACGAGCCGAGGGGCACTGTGGTGACCATTCATATCCCGGTATAAGAGTGTGGGGGTGTGGGGGTGTGGGGGTGTGGGGGTGTGGGGGTGTGGGAGTGTGGGAGTATGTGGGCATGGGAGGCGTATAGATGGCACTTGTGAAACACTTCAAGGAGTTGCGGGTGTACAAGCAGGGGTTTGCGGCGGCGTCGCGCATTTACGAGTTGTCAAAACACTGGCCAAAGGAGGAACGCTATTCGCTCACCGACCAGATTCGCCGCTCGTCACGCTCGGTCTGTGCTAACATCGCTGAGGCCTGGCGCAAGCGGCGTTACCCGGCCCACTTTGTCAGCAAGCTGAGCGACTCCGACAGCGAAGCCGCCGAGACCCAGGTATGGCTGGACTTTGCGCTGGACTGCGGGTACATTGACCAGCAGGGGCACGACGAACTCTACAACACCTACGAGAGCGTCATCGGGGGCCTGGTGAACATGATGGCCAACCCCGACGCCTGGTGCGGCCCCTCCCAACTGCGTGAACACTCTCCCGATTACGCCCCCCACACCCCCACACTCCCACACCCTACATGCGAGGACCCCCAATGCGCATCCTAATCGTTGATGACGAAGCCCCCGCGCGAGAGCGACTCAAGCGGCTCCTGGCAGACATCGAGGGCGTGGAGCTCGGCGGCGAGGCCCAAGACGGTCTCCAGGCGGTGGAGTTGATCGAGCGGGAACAGCCTGACCTGGTACTGCTCGACGTCCAGATGCCGGGATTAGATGGCTTCGGCGTGCTGGAGGCGCTGGACGAGCCGCCGCCGGTCGTCTTCGTGACAGCCTACGACGAGTATGCCATCCGCGCCTTTGAGGTCAACGCACTCGATTATCTCCTCAAGCCCTTCAGCAGAGAGCGACTGGAGAAGGCCATCCGCCGAGCTCAGGAAGCGCAGGTCGAGGAGCAGGACCTCACTTCGCGGCTTGCCCCATTACTGGAGAACTTGGTCGCCCAGGGTCACTATCTGACCCGGCTGGCGGTGCGCGATCGTGATCGCATCCGCGTGCTGGACGTAGGTGAGGTGGACTGGATCGGTGTTGAGGACGAGCAGGTCTCCGTGTACGTCGGGAACGAAGTTTATCCTATCCGCCGCACGCTGGCTGAACTGGAGGCACGGCTCGACCCAGCGCGCTTTTTCTGCGCCCACCGCTCCGCCATCGTCAACCTCGATCGGGTGAAAGAGATCGTTCCCTGGTTCAAGGGCAGCCACAAGCTTCGGCTGACCACCGGCGCAGAGGTCGAGCTGAGCCGGGCGCAGGCGCGGGCGTTGCGCAAGATCCTGGGTTGGTAGCCCGATGGTGGGACACCATCCGAGAGTAGAGGGGTGAAAACGTGAAAGGTAAAGTCAACTACCTGGGTATGGCGGCTTGGGTGCACTGTGTGACAGAGCCTGCTATTCGTTCGGCGATCTGCGCTCTTCAACTCCCTTTGGGAAGTCGGGGTCTCGATGCAGGGTGCGGCATCGGCACCCACACCTTGTGGCTGGCGGAAACCATATCGCCTGAAGGGCGCGTCACGGGTATAGATATTTCACCAGAGTGTTTGGCTCGCGCGGAGGAGGCCGCAGGCAGGAGCGGACTGGCGAAACAGGTTTCGTTCCAATATGGAGACATGAGCGATCTCCCGTTTGACGACGACGCGTTTGATTGGGCATGGAATGCGGATACGCTGTGGCCTGTTGCTGCCAGGGATCCTCGGCCATTGGTGAGAGAACTTGCACGGATAGTAAAGCCTGAAGGAATTGTAGCCACTCTCTTCTGGTCTTCCCAGAGATTACTTCCGGGATATCCCCTGTTGGAGGCCCGGTTGAATGCTACCCTTGCAGCGAACTTCCCCTACACCGATGATACGAAGCCAGAGCTGCACATTTTGCGCGCCATGGGCTGGCTTCGGGAGGCAGGCCTGGACGACCCTCAAGCCCGCACCTTTGTGGCCGGTGTCCACGCCCCGCTAGATGACGCGGCCCGGAACGCATTGACAGGGAGCTTTCAGATGCTGTGGAGGAAAGCAGAGCCGGAGGTATCACCAGAGGATTGGGCGGAGTTTCAGCGGCTCTGTCAGCCAGGGTCGCCGGATTTCATCTTGAATCTCCCCGACTACTATGCCTTCATCACCTATTCGCTTTTCTATGGGAAGGTAGCAAAGTAGTCACAAGATCTCGACAGTCCCCCGTCGCCCATCCACCCGCACCCGGCGCACGTTACCGAGTTGTGTATCCGGGCCCGTGCTGACCCCAGTATCTTGTTCCCGACGAGGCGACGAGCAACACCGACACTCATGCCCGGGCCGGCCGGAATCACCTGAGAATACGCTCATGAATTGTCTGCCTGACACCTGGGGCAGATGCCAAAGAAATCGAGCCGATGGCTCAATATCTGGTAGCCCGAGTTCTGGGCTATCTGTTGAGGAACGCTAGTCAGAACATCCGCCTCCAGATCCTCGATCGTGTTACACCGTGTGCAGATTAGATGAGGATGAGGGTACGGTCTGTTGCCATCGTACCGGTTGCCGCCGTCGCCGAAACCCAGTTCCAATACCTCGCCCATTTCTTTAAGCAGGGTCACCGTCTTGTAAACGGTCGCCAGACTGGTCGTGGGGAAATCCGGCTTGATCTGCTCGTAGATCCACTCCACGCTGGGATGTCCCTTGCTGGCAGCCAGGATCTTGAGCACAGCCATGCGCTGAGGCGTGAGGCGGCAATCCCGTTCCCTCAATCTCGCGACGAGTTCTTTCAGTCGAGTATCTGGATCTGACACGCAGTATCCTCCTAACCACACGCCTGTTCTTGTCTTGAGCGATACTTCAAACGTGAACAGAGAAGGGTTATCTGGTGATAATCATATCACGACAACTGGCAGCGTCAAGCGCAGACCAATTTGTTATCGCCCAGAATGCCGATCAGTGGTGTCCTATCCAGCAAGTCCTCGCCGTGCGGCGCCTGAGCCAGACTGTCCGTCAGATCATGTCCAGCAGCGTGGAGCACCTGGTGTCGCCCTCCCTGCCACAGAAAGCTGTGGGTTACGTCGTATACCCTACCCTTGTAGGCGATGTACGCCGGAGCGCCATCTTTGCCGTTGTAGCGGGCCAGTTCCTCTCTCGTGAACCTGCGCATTTCTGCCACCTTCCTCTCCTGTGCTGCAAGGAAACGGGGGCCTCTGTTGAACAGAGACCCCCCGCCAGTGAGTCCGCGGTTGAACGTGCGCGTCTCGATACAGCATCTGTGTCAGTTCTGGCAACCAGATGCATACCGTGTGCTATGACATAAACGGCCGCACGAAGGGGGAGGTTTCGCCGCGCCGCATAAAGTGACCCGATGGCCCCTCACCCAAGAACTCGGAGAACCAAGATTCGTGTTCGATCTCCTCATTGAGGATAGCCAGGGACAGGGCATAGGTGCGATGGTCTTTTCCCGCGGTCATATTGCAGACGTGCGTATACCCGCGCACGGCGCACCGCTCCGCCTCCACCAACACGGTCAGTATGGCCTTAACGTCTGTCAGGTCCGCCGGCAACCTGGCCGGTGGGCAGGCCGATATGTCGTGAAATTCCTTCATATCCTGCGGGAGTTTGCCTCCCAGTTCGTAGATACGCGGCACCAGCGCCTCAAAGTGATTGCGATCCTCGATACGAGCAGCTTCGGCGATCTCTTTGATCCCTTCGCCCTCCAGACCGATCAGGTTGGCGCGGAGGATGGTGTAGTAATAGAAGGTTGTCAGTTCAGCCGCCGCATTCGCAACCAGCAATTCCAGCAGGGCGTCTACGTCAACGCCTGCCCGTTCTACTACTTCTCGTGCTACTTTAGCCATGATTCGTCTCCTTTCTGACTATTGAAGTTATCTTGGTTTGAAATGCCAACTGCTTGAGGGACTCGATATACGCGGCACGCCCGGGACTCATCGCAGATGGATTCTGATACTCTATAGATAATTATTGTCTACTAGTAATTATAACATATATCTGAGAAGTTGTCAAGCGTTTCCATCGTATGCTCCCCACACCCGGCGCACCTCACCGAATCGTGTATGCGCGCCCGCGCCGGGACGACGGCTTCGACCTGCCGTATCTCAAACAAGTCGGCCAGTGGACGTTCCAGGATGTCTCGTATTTGCTGCTCGCGCAGTTCTTGCACGCGCCGGAGATCCTCCTCGCTGGCCTGTCCCCGGCGCACCCTCTCGTAAAGCGCCTCGTGCTCCGGATTCGGCGGCCCCCAGGGTTCAGGGCGCAGCGCGATGCGGATAGCCTTTCCATCGGAACGACGGATGAACGTAAAGGCGCTCTTACCATAGTCCAGGTGGATCAAGTTGCCCTTGCCAAACGTGCAACCGGTGAGGTACTGGATTGCATCCACAGCGCACATATCGGTCTCGACAATCGCCACAATCTCCTCGTCTTCGGCGTGCCCGCCAATCTCCCGCAGTGCCATCTCCGCGGCGCGCATGCCGATCGCCAGGCCGGGGCAATTGTGCCCGTGAAATCGCCGCGCGCCTTCGATGTCGAGAAGCCCACCTTCTACTATCAGCCAGAGATTGAGCGCCCCGCGCTCCACCCGCACCCGTCCGCCGGCGGTCTCGAACATCCACCGTAGGACCTCAGACGAGTGGAAATGGCTGCGCATCAAGAGCAGCCTTTCTCCCAGGGCGACCAGTTTGATGAGCGGGTGCTCGACGTCGAACTCCTCCAGCACAAGCCGCCCTCCGCGGGCCAGCACCCTCAGGAGTTCGGCTGCCGACGCGGTTTGATCTCGCAGATGGTGGAACGTGTCAACTATCAGAATGCGAGAAAACGTCTCCCGGCGGAAGGGAAGCGCCTCGGCCTCGCCCTGCACGACGAGCAAGCCCTTGTTCCGCGCCTGGCGCAGCATGCCCACCGATACATCCAGGATCACCGCCTGGTCCGGGCCGCGCAGCGCCTGGGCGACCCGCCCCGTCCCCCCGCCTACATCCAGCAGCCATCCGCTCGCAGACGTTCGCAACAACCCTCTTAACCGGTCGGTTCTCAGGCCGGCGAAGATGCGATCGTACAAGGGCGCGATCAGGTGGAAATGGTCGAAGGTAGGCATTGTGTCATCCTTTGCGCTTCATGAATCAAGCGGAATTCAGAGCCGGCTCACTTTACCGAGGCGATGACGATACAATGAGTTCCATTGATGCGCCCGAGACGCGCACCGTCTTCGGCAGCCAGATACTTTTCCTCCAATTCGGGCGGTGTGTAATGGGCGACGACCTCAAAGCCTCGCTCGGCCAGGAACGGTTCGACTTCCCCGGGCTCCAGACCAAAGGTCCAGCCCTCGCCCACCCTGGCGACCGTCTCGTAAATTTCACGCTCACCATAGAAACGGTTTTCGCGGCGCAACACCGAAGCGTATAGGTAGTCAAAAACAACCCGGCTGCCGGCAGCGGCGTGGCAGCGGATGAATTGGAGCGTGTCATCCACTGCCCGCGCTGAGAGATACATGGCCACCCCTTCCCACAGGAACAGGGTCTTTTGCCTCTCCTGGTAACCGGCATTGGACAGCACCTCGAAGAGGTCTTCTTTGTCAAAGTCAATCGGGACAAAGACCAGTTCGGCGGGGACGTCCATCTTTTTCCTGTGCATGATTTCGATTTTCGGCTGCTGGGTGGTGGCGACATCCAGCTCAAAGACCTTCGTACCCCGGTTCCGGTCGGCGAAGCGCAATGCCCGCGTGTCGAAACCAGCCCCCAGCAGGACGATTTGTGCGAAGCGGGCTTCCAGTGCATCAACGAAGGCAGAATCCATCACGTTCGTCCGCGCAATGACATACTCATAGATCCCAGGGGGGAACATCTTGCGCATGAGAAACTTGCGCACAGGCGCAACATTGAGCATAAACCTGGCTCCTGGCGGGAGAATGACCTCCGCCAGGTAGTCAGGCCCGCGCAAGCGGGGGTCCTTCTCGCGCGTAGCGCAGGCGCGCGAGAAACACGTGTACCCTGCCGTTTGCGAGGCCCTGGTTTCAATTCTTCGGTTCGACATACCTGTGTCCCTCCATCAGCAATTTCATCACCACACGCCCGGCAGCAAGCGATAGCGCACCTGCCGCGCATACTCGGCATAGCCCTCTAGTTCATCGTGCAACGTCCGATCCTCCAGCGATGTGCGAACTATGAACACGAGCCCGACCAGTGCGGCGGGGAGAAGCGCCCACCAAGAGCCCAGGGCCAGCGCCGTACATACCCAGGCGACGATGCTGCCCGCATAGCTTGGATGGCGCACGAAGCGATATGGGCCATCGGTGACTACGTGATGACCCCGATCCTGCTGAATCCGCACGACGCGCGAGTAAAAGTTGTTCACGGCTATGGCCCAGCTATCGAACGCAAACGAGATCACAAACACCGCCAGGCCAATGACTTGCAGCCAGAGCGGCACCGTATCGGACCAGTGGGCGCGCCCCACGTCCAGACCCGCCACGACGAATATCGCCATCGCAGGCACCATGTAGATCGAGAGCAAGACCCGATCCCACCTCTTCGCCCCCTCGCCGGGCCGCTGCCGCTCCTTGAGCAGATCGAGGTTACGCCTGAAGACAATGAGCGTCAGCGCCAGGTGCGAGGCAGAGTGAGCGACGACGAAAGCCCAGAACATGGGCAAATCCCAGCGCCCCGCCGTCCCAAACAGCACGGCGCTGACGAGGACCGTCAGAACAATCCACTGACCGTAAACGCGCAGAAAGGACATCTTACCACCTCCCATATGACTTACCACACGCCCGGCAGCAGGCGGTAGCGCACACGCTGCGCGTATTCCCTGTAGCCAGGCAGTTTCTCGATCAGAGTCCGATCCTCTCGCGCCGTCCGGTACACGAACAAAGCTACGATCATGCAACCCGGGATCAGTGCCCACAACGACCCCAACACCAATGGCACACAGATTATAATTACAATGATAGCCAAGTACATCGGATGACGGATATACCCGTACATACCCTCGGTCGCCACCTGGTGTCCCCGGTCTTCTTGTATGCGAACCATGCTCGATAGATATGCATTCACCGCCATAACATGCCATATCACCATCCCTGAAAGGCCCAGCCCCACCCAAGCTGCTATCTGTACGCCAGCCGGCACCCTCGACCATTTGTATCGCCCCGAGTCCAAAGCCGCCACGACGATCAACAAGATCAGAAGCCCAGTGTAGAGTCGGATAACCACTTTATCCCAGTCCTCGACGTTTTTACCTGTGCGACTGCGCTCCGCAAGTAGCTCCGGATTGGATCGGGCCAGCCACCATGTCAGGCAGGCTACATAACCAAAGAATACGGCGAAGAAAAACCAACCCTGAATCCAATTAAGGCGTCCTGCAATGGCAAAAGGCCCGCCAACAAAGACGGCGGACATAACAATCCATCCGATGATTCGCGCCCATTTCGACGGTGCCGGTCTCTCCAGCCCAGATATCTTATCTTCGTTCATCTGCACCTCTCCACTCACCATACATACGGCAGCAGGCGGTAGCGCACCCGTTGAGCGTATTCAGCATAGCCGGGCAATTCCTCGCGCAGCGTGCGATCCTCCGCCGCCGTGCGGATGAAGATGACGCCCACCGTCAGCGCCGCCGGGATAAAGGCCCACAGCGAATCGAGGATCAGCGGCGGGACGATGTTGCAAACCAGCCATCCGCTGTAGCCCGGATGGCGCACGTAGCGGTACGGGCCGTTCGTGGCGACCGCATGCCCCCGCTCACCCTGAATGCGCACGGTCGTGGCGAAGAACGCATTCGACCACATCGCCCAGAAGGCAAACAGATCGCCGAGGGCAAAAAGGACCAGCGCGACAAGCTGCACTGCCAGCGGAACGCCTCCCGACCACCCGAAGTGCATATCCAGCCCGCAGACGAGCAGCGTCGTGATCCCCAGCAGGCCATAGAGTACGGTCAGCACCTTGTCCCAGCCCTTGGTGCCCTCTCCCATCCGCGTGCGCTCGGCCACCAACTCTGGGTTGATCTTGAGCAGCCCGACCCCGCCGACGATCAACACGGCAGCAGAGACCCCCACAAAGGCCCAAGCCATCCCCCAATCCCAGCGCCACGACGAGAGAAACAGGGCTGCCGCCAAGATCAGCAATTGGAAGCCAACCTGGAGAAAGCGCTTCACGATCTTGCCCGTCAGGTTGGATCCAGCATCAGGTTGGACGGTAGATGGATAGGTGCTCATTTCCCCAGCCTCCAGTTTACCACACGCCTGGCAGCAGCCGGTAGCGCGTTCGCTGCGAGTATTCGGCGTAACCGGGCAATCCTGTCTGCAGCATGCGATCCTCAGCCGCCGTCTTGACGACGAAAAGCAGTGCGGCCAGCCCACCGGGAATGAGCGCCCACGGCGAGCCCAGCGCCAGCGGGATCGTCAGCGCAAAGGTGATCGTCCCGACGTAAAACGGATGGCGTACGAAGCGATAAGGCCCGGTCGTCGCGACGACGTGCCCGCGCTCCTGCTGGATGCGGGCGTACACGGCCGCGTAGCGATTGGCCGCCATCGCCCAGGCGATCAGGCCCCCCCCGAGCAAGCCGAGCGCAAACGCAACAATCTGAACCGCCAGCGGGATTTCCGGCTTCCAGCCGAAACGCACATCCAGCCCGGCGACGACGTAACTCGCCAGCAGCGACACCCTGACGACGGCCGAGAGGATCACATCCCAGGTCTGCACCCCCTCCCTGGGCTTGAGTTCAGAGCGTTCCTCCACCAGTTCGGGGTTGCCCAGTTCCTGGTAGACGGCCATCGCCGTCAGCGCCACGGCGAACGCGCCGACGTATACCCACGCCATCACCCAATCAAGCCGCCAGGATGACAGGAACAGCATGGCCGCCAGGGCGGCCACGGCGACGAGTACCTGCGCTAACCTTTTCAGCAGGCGACCGACCTTGATCCTGGCGAGCGCTTGATTGGCAATTGGATCAGCACCCATGATGCACCTCCCAGATTGAGGCATCACATCAGAGTAATCGGCCTACCTGATACACGGCGGTGCCCACGGCGAGCGACAGCGCCAGTTGCAGCGCCACGCTCAAGGCCGTCCATTTCCACCCCCCGGTTTCCTGGCGGATGACGGCCACCGTCGCTACGCAAGGGATGAACAGCATCTGCACGACCAGGAAAGCCAGCGCGGCAGGCGGCGTGAGCATCCCGGCGACTTGCTGCGCCAACCCGCTCTCTGGCTCGCCTGCCCCGAACAGGATGCCGAGCGTGGCGATCGTATTCTCCTTGGCGACGAAACTGGCCAACAGCGCCACCATCAACCGCCAGTCGCCCAGGCCCATCAGCCTCCCCACCGGCGCAAGCACGCGTCCCAGGCCGGCCAGCACGCTGCGCTCCACGTCACCGTCCGGCAGCGTTGAGAGGCCCCAGACGATGACCGAAACCACCAGGATGATCGTGCCGGCTTTCTTGACAAAGGCCCACGTTTTATGCCAGATGAACAGGCCGATGGTGCGCGCGTTGGGCAGGTGGTACAGCGGCATCTCCATGATGAATGCCGTGTGCGCGCCCCTGAAAGCCAGCCGGTTGATCACGATGCCGGTGAGCGCCAGAACGATCAGATTGAGCGCCACCAGTCCCCACGAGGCGAACAATGCGGCGCGGCCGAAGAAAGCCGGGGCGAGAAACGTGAGCACCGCCAGGCGGCCTGTGCATGGCACCAGCGGCGCCAGCAAGATGGTCAACAGCCGGGTGCGGCGGTCTTCCAGGATGCGGGTTCCCATCACGGCCGGCACGTTGCAGCCGAAACCCAGGAAGAACGGTAGAAAGGACTTGCCGTGCAGTCCCATCCAGTGCATGAAACGATCCATCACGTAGGCGGCCCGCGCAAAGTACCCCAGGTCTTCCAGAACACCCAGCACCGCGAAGAAAATCACCAGGATAGGCAGGAAGGTCAACACCGTGCCCGCGCCGCCGATGATTCCGTCCACGACCACACCGGAGAACCAGCCCGGCGCGGCAGTCAATACTGTCCTCAAACCCTCAGACAGTCCATTGACGACCACCCCGTCCAGCCAATTCACGATGGGCAGCGCCACCGTGTAAGTGAGCCAGAACACCAGGCCAAAGATGGCCAACAAGAGCACCAGTCCCCATAGGGGATGCGTGGCAATTTTGTCCGCGCGGTCGGTGAATGTGATCGCGCCGGCTCTGGGACGGACGACCGCCGCGCGCACCATGCGCCCGATCCACTCGTAGCGCCCACCGGCAATGTCCAGGTAGGCATCCTCGTGCTGTCTCAGCAGCGCGTGGACACGCTCCCACACTTCCGGCGCGGCCTGACACAGTTTGTCCGTGATTTCCGCGTCGCCTTCCAACAGCTTGAGCGCGAACCAGTCTTCGGGATACGGCTGCGGCACGTGACCCGCGATCAGGGCGCGGATTTCCTGTAGCACGGGGCGATGTTCGGCGCGCATCGCGGGGCGATTGGGCCTGAAAGCGTCCGGCGCGGCGGCCAGGCGCTCGACGGCGTCCACCAACTCGCGCAGGCCCTGATTCCTGCAAGCGACCAGCGGCACGACCGGCGTGCCCAGCGCGGCTTCCAGCACGTGCGGCTCGACGCGGATGCCGTGCTGCTCTGCTACGTCAATCATGTTGAGGCCCACCACCACCCGCACCGGCAGGGCCAGCAACTCAGCCACCAGGTACAGGTTGCGCTCCAGCGCGGCAGCGTTGACCACGACGACCACCACGTCGGGCTGCTCGCGGATGAGATAGTCGCGCGCGACGCGCTCCTCCTCGGAATTGGCCGTCAGGCTGTAGGTGCCCGGCAGATCCACCAGACGTATCGGCCGGCCATGGTGCGCGAACTCGCCGGTTTTCTGTTCGACGGTCTTGCCCGGCCAGTTACCAACGTGTTGATCCAGGCCGGTCAGCATGTTGAACACGGTGGACTTGCCGACGTTGGGCTGCCCGGCCAGCGCAACGGTGAGCGGGTTTTGGGTTGCGGACTGCGGACTGCGGATTGCGGATTGCGGATTGCAGATTTGCCCGTTCATCAGCTGTGTTTCCCAAACCACATTTTACGTTTCACGCTTCACGTTTCACGTCTCACGCTTCACGTTTCACGTCTCACGCTTCACGTTTCACGCCTCACGTTTCACGCCTCACTTCCACCCGTATCTTGGCGGCCTCGCCGCGCCCCAGCGCCACGCGCGTGTCGCGCACGGCCACGATGATCGGCCCGCGTCCATAGTTCTGGACCACCGCCACCTCGGCGCCAACAGTGAACCCTAACACGGCGAGACGGCCGATGAACCCTCTCCCGCCGCACAGCCCGTCCACCACACCATGCGCCCAACTGGAAGATCACTCAACGTTTTCAGTGATACCTGATGCTGCATTATGACTCACCATATTGCCTCAAGCATACCTCTTCCTCGGCCAGAATCCCAAAATGCTGCAACAGCCTGGACATCACCAGCGCGAACAGGGCCAGCCACGAGCCTATCGCCATACATATCCCCAGGAATATGACAAATCCACGGGTCACCTCCAATAGCGATCAACGCTTTGCTTTTTGCCATGTAATGCGGTGGCCTCAGAGCCATCGCCTGACACGCTGCTTGTAATCGGCAAACTGCATCCCACACAGCCGTTCCATGCTCTTCTCTTCGAGTGGAACTATATAAAAGTTCGCCACCAGGAAGAGAAGGAGCGGAAAAAGAAACGAGACCAACGATCCGAGCAAGACAGCCAGGCCAAGCAGCCACACCAGCATACCGAGATACATCGGATTGCGGCTGAACTGAAAAGGCCCTGACGTTACGAGCGAAGACGACTCTCCATGCAGTTGGAAGCTCGTTCCCGCCTTACGAAACAACATGGAGGCCCAGGTTGCCAGAGCCAGTCCCCCAACTAGCGGCATGATTCCGAGGTATGTATATGGCTTGGGAACTATGATCATCACCGGGATCAGGTAGTGACACAGGAATGGCAATGCAACCAGAAACGAGACCTCCAAAACCCTGGCGATTGCCGAAGGGCCCCTGGTTCTCCTCATTTACTTGCCCCTTTCTTTGTTAGCCGATTCTCACTCACACCCACCGCTGTAAGTGCTTCCTGCCTGCATCCGTACAGCTCAACTGCTTGTCTTCCACCAGCCAGCCACGCTCAAACAGCTCGGCCAGGCTCCGCTCAATGAGCGCGGCAGCACGGGGCTGTCCCTCAGCCAGTTCCATAACCTGCACGGCCGGGACTTGATTGAAATCCAGGGCGCGGCTCGCCCGTGCGATCAATTCGGCCCGCGTCCCTATCCCCTGTCTGTCCACCAGATAGAGCATCCAGTCGCGCAATTGTGACTGCAGAAACCTGTGAAACGGTGCAGCGATCCTGGGCTCGAAGCGGGACAGGTCTATCTCCTCCTCACCCCGGAAACGAATGGCCTCAATGGCCAGTTCAACTGCACTCTTGAGGATCAGGAGTGCCACGGTCAGACCTACCAGTGTGTCTAGCAGAGGGAATCGGAGCAGCGAGGCGACCAGCCCTGCTGTAACGCTGACCGCGACAATGATGTGATTGCGGGAATCCACCGATTGGGTGATCAGCGCTATGCTGCCCCCGCGCAGCCCCACGTAACGCTGATAGGCCCACAGCACCAGACAGATGAACGCGGAGAGGATCGCTGCCAGAAAAGTGTACCAGTCCACCTGGAGCTCAGAGTGGACGAAGAAGCGCCGCACCGCCTCGTAAAACGTCAAGGCGCCAGTGCCCAACATGAACACAACAAGCACCACGTTGACGGCGCGCTCCTTATCGAAGCGGAGGCCGGCATAGACCAACAAACTGGAGATGCCGTCCAGGAGTGTGTCAGTGGCATCGTTGAGCAGCCCCACACTACCCGAAAGAAGCCCCGCTGGCAGTTTCAGCGCCGCTAGCCCCAAATGGACGCCCAGTGTGACCTTGGAGACAGTTTGAGGCTGCAAGAACTTGCGTATCAACGCGCCGGTTTCGCCAAGTTGTGATAGTCTCTTGTTTACCTCCTCACGCCCCAGCGACGTCAAAGCGTATCGCTCACCCTCACAAACGACCCAGCCGCGCTCCATTAACTCCTCAAGCCTTTCTCTCACAGACGTCATCTGGTCACGCGCCTGCCGTTCGGTCATCTTGAATAAGCCCAGAGGTCTGAGGTAGCCGTAAGAGCGATCTACGACTTCCTCAAACGTCCTCGGGCCATCCAGCAAGGGTGCGGCAACTCTGATGCTCTGGACATATTGCCTGTGCCGCTGATCGTCTGAGCGTTGTTTTGACATGCCGTTACAGCCACCGCCTTGTGCTCTGCCGATATTTCTCCCACTCCGCCCCAAATCTCTCTGCCAGCATCCGTTCTTCCACCGTGATGTACATTCTATCTATCAGGATTGCGAATGCGGGGACCACCACGTATGGCGTCAGCGATCTCATGAGAACGGCTATCCCGATCAGAATGAGCACAAATCCAAGATACATAGGGTTTCTGCTGGCCCGAAATACACCGCGCGTAATCAGGGCAGATGATTCTTCGAACGGCTTGACCGTTGTATTCGCCTTATGAAAGGCCTTGTCCGCCACGAGGTTGATAATCACCCCCAAAGCCAAGGGAACGAGGCCGAGGAGATTCCATGGAGGAGGGATGATTCTCATAGCCGGAAACAGGGAATGTAGGACGGTCATAACAACGATGGAAATGAACAGATACGTCGTAGGCATGCTCTTTTTGGCTTGCATAATCACCCCTTATGTGATTCTCCTGTGTTACCACACGCCGGGCAAAAGCCGGTAGCGCGTCTGCCGGGTATACTCCTCATAGCCAGGCAGCTCTTTCCTCAGCGTCTTGTCCTCCAGGTACGTCCGCACCACGTATAACGCTGCCGATGCGACGGTGGGCACCAGCGCCCACGGCGAACCGAGCAAGAACGGCGTGGCTACTTGACTCAGGATCGCACCCGTGTAACCAGGATGGCGCACGTAGCGATATGGCCCGCCCGTCGCGACGGTGTGACCACGTTCTTTCTGGATGCGCACCCCCTCGGCAAAGAAAGCGTTCGATGCCATGGCCCACAAGAACAGCGCCAACCCCAGCACCGTGACCAGTAAGCCGCCCACGTGATAGGCCAGTGGAATCGGTTCCGTCCAGCCAAGCCGCACGTCCAGCCCTGCAACCACCCAGGACGCTACCGGAAACAACCCGGCAGCCAGGCCAGCAACCCAGCGGTCCCAGGCTTTCACCGCTTTGTCCGTGAGCCCTTTCTCGCGTTCAGCCAGCAGCGCAGGGTTGATCGGGATCAGGATCAAGGGATGGGCGGCCAAAAAGGCAGTGAGGACGACCAGCAGCGCCCAGCCCCAGACCCAGTCTAACCTGCCCGCTACGAGGAAAAGAAGCAGACCATAGGCTGGCAGGCCCAAGGCGGACTGGACAATCCACCTGACAATCGCGCGTCGCGTTTCAGGCGAGATTTCGGGTCTGGCGATATGTGTTTGCTCACCTGGACTTGGCATGTGTGCCTCCTGTCCGACATTGAGCGCAATACCCGCTGAGAAGCAGATGCACGTCGGTGACCTGCAATCCTTCGCGTTCGCTCAGGGCGCGCACCACTCGCATGACCTGGGGCGCGTCAAACTCCACCACCTGTCCGCACTCCAGGCAGGTGAAGTGGTAGTGTGGCGTTTCCGGGACTGTCTCGAAATGGGCGTGCCCCTCTCCCAAGGTATGATCTTCCACCAACCCCATCTCTTTCAGTACAGCCAGGGTTCGATAGACCGTTGCCAGGCTGATGTTGGGATCGCTGGCCTTAGCCAGGGCGTACACCGCCTCGACTTCCAGGTGACCTGGGTTGTCTTGTACCACTTGCATCACCAGCCGTCGCTGCCGGGTGAGCCTGCGACCGCTGGCGCGCAGTGATTCGGCTAAACGGTTCGCTTGAGTCATACGGTCCCCCTTAAAATCCCCCGCTACAGCAGGTACGGAACCCCCACCAAAGCCAACAAGATCCCTGCTTCTATTGCGACTGAGTCTCAATATCAATTATACACACTTGGCGATGTTTGTCAAGGGGTCAAATTGCGGGGAATGCGGTGGACTCGGCGTCAAGAGGTTCGCTGCTTGCACAGCCAGCCCAGGTAGCCACACGATCAGGCCCTACGCCACCCGGCGCGCCAGCACCCACACGGCCAGCCCGAAAAACACAGCGGCAAACCCGGCCAGCACAGCCAGGTCGAGCAGGGCCAGCGACACCGCGCCGCCCCTCATCCCCGCGTGCAGCGCCTCGACAGCGTAGGTCAGCGGCAGGGCGCGGGCCACGATCTGCAAGCCCAGCGGCAGCGATGCCACCGGCGTGAACACCCCGCCCAGAAACATCATCGGAAAGCGGAAGGCGTTGGCCAGGGTCTGAGCCTCGAACACCTCCTTGACCGCCACCGAGACCAGCACGCCCAACGCCCCGAACGCCGCCGCAGAGAGGAGCATCGCCGCGACGAGCAGCGGCCAGTTGATGCCGCCCGCGCCAAAGACGAGCAGGGCGACGAGGAGGACGGCCAGGGTCGTCACAAGGCCAAAGACTATGCCGCCCAGGAGTTTGCCCGCCAGCAGCGCCGGCAGGCGCAGCGGGGCCAGCAGCAGCCGCTCCAGCGCACCGATCCGCCGCTCGAAGGTGATCACGATCGCCTCCATACTGCTCGTGCTGAACAAGAGCGTCAGGGCCAGCAAACCAGGCACCAGCCCTCCCAGGTTCCCCGGATCGCGGATTACAAAGGCCAGCACGAAGGCAAGAGGAAAGAGGATGCCCCAACTAATGTTGGGGGGCTTGAGGTAGTATGCCCGCAGGTCCTTGAGCATGATGTACCACATCCCGCGCAGGTCGTCGCTCAGCATCTCATCTCCCCTTTCCCCCCTTTTCGTGCGGACGATTTGTCCGCCCGCATCACATCGGTGCTCAAGCCGGTAAGCTGTACAAAGGCATCTTCCAACGTTGGGCGGACTGTGTTAACCGCCAGCACGCGCCGACCTTCCCTCTCGGCCTGAGCCAGCACCGTGAGCACCCCGGAAGCGACATCCTCGCCGACCACGCGTCGGGTCTCCGCACCGCCCGTGCCACCATCCAACGTCACCTCGACGGCCGCCGCTCCCTGCACCCGCGCTTTCAGCCCATCAACCGTGTCCAGGGCGACGATCTGCCCGCGCACCAGCAGGGCGATGCGGTCGCACAGCCGCTCAGCCTCTTCCAGGTAGTGAGTGGTCAAGAAGACAGTCACCCCCTCCTGGCGCAGCCCGGCGATCATCTGCCGCAGGTTGCGCGCGCTGATCACGTCCAGGCCCGTCGTCGGTTCGTCGAGGAAGAGCAGCGCCGGCCGGTGCGCCAGTGCAGCGGCGATGGTGAGGGCACGCTTCATGCCGCGCGAGAGTTTCCCAAAGGGGGTGTCGCGCTTGTCTGCCAACCGGAAACG
>Ga0172364_10001388_pt1 | contig 18558 bp, 14 predicted proteins | sample LakKivSesite10cm_FD_114545 | JGI IMG/M metagenome (GOLD analysis project Ga0172364, IMG submission 114545) | Sediment microbial communities from Lake Kivu, Rwanda - Sediment site 10cm | ecosystem: Environmental > Aquatic > Freshwater > Lake > Sediment | place: Rwanda: Western Province, Lake... | reverse complement strand
CGTTTCGGCAGCGTCGTCCGTTCCTGGTTGCTGGACTTGACTGCTGCTGCACTGGCAGATGATCAAACACTGAGTGGCGTCAAAGGCTGGGTGGCCGATTCGGGTGAAGGCCGCTGGACGGTAGCTGAGGCAGTTGACTTGGATGTACCTGCGCCTATCATCACTCTGGCACTGCTGATGCGCCTGGTCAGCCGACAGGACGCAAGTTATGCAGCTAAATTGCTGGCCGTTATGCGCAGCAAGTTTGGCGGGCATGAAGTGATGCGTGATGAGTGAAGCGCGATGCGTGAAAAGATACGGGCTGTCGTTTTTGACCTGAACGGGGTAATCACCACGGACATGAACAAAGCGCTGGGCAAGCTGAACGCAGTGTATGGTACCTCGCTGCCCCTGGATCGCCTCCGTGCGATCTGGAATCCCCTGTATATTGAGGCCAGCCTGGGCCGCATCACCCCTGATGAATTGTGGCTACAGCTTCGTCAGAGCATTACACCAGGATCACTGCCAACCGGATACGAGGAGGAGGATTGGCTGTCTAATATCCATTTGCGGGAGCCTCTCATAGCACACACCCTGGCACAACTGAAGGCAAAGTACATGCTTGGCCTGATGTCAAACTATGTTGGACGCTGGGCCCGTGCCTTATTGGAACGCTTCGATCTGATGCGCCTGCTGGATGCCGTGCTCATCTCTTCTGACATCGGCCTGCGCAAGCCAAGCCATGTGCTGTACGAGCGCATCTGCCAGTTCCTGGGAGTGCAACCTGGCGAGGCAGTCTACGTTGCCGACGAGGAGGAAGACCTGTTAGCAGCGCAGGCCGTGGGCATGCTCCCTGTGTTTATTCCAGCCGAGGGTACTCATAGTAGCGTCAGAGTGCACATTGAAAGGGTCTCGGATCTCCTGCCTATGTTGCTGTAAGAATATTCGCAACTGTAGGGAATTGCCTGGCTTCTCACCGTAGGCCGGGTAGGCCAAAACGTCCCAAGCCTGTGGTCACGCGCAGCAGCAATGCGGCCAGCAGCGCCCCAAAACAGAGGACAAGCACGATATAGTCCGCTGCACGCAGCGAAGATTCGTGCCGGTAGGTCCGGTCAGGGCTGCCAGAGAAAGCTTTCGCCGCCAAGACAACCTCGATCTGTTGCGATCTGGTCATGGCGCCCAGGATAAGCGGCACGGCGATGCGCGAGTACACCCTCAGACGCTTGAGCAAGTTCATCTTCTCTACAGCCAGGCCACGCAGGCGCTGGGCTTCGGCAATAGCCCTGATTTCCTCGAACAAGAGCGGTACAAAGCGCAGAGTAGCGGAGAAGACAAAGGCGATCTTGTATGGGACCCGTATCCGCACCAGGCCAACGATGAGCGCGTTCAAATCCGTCGTGAAGATGACCAGAGGGATGACCAGGACCAGGGTCAGGGTGCGAAAGATGACCATGAAACCATAAGCCAGCCCTTCTACCGTCAGTCGCAGCTTTCCCCCAATCAACCACCATGCTGCCGGTGTTATCCATACAGGCGTGCGGCCAACGTTGGTATTCCAAAAGCCATGTGTGACCAGGAGAAGGCCATAGAAGGGCAGCATAAGGCGCAGCACATTGCCCAGGTATGAGAGGCGAATGCCCGCTATAAGGCACAGTACAGCGATCAACAGCGCCAGGCCCCCCATAAGGGTTGGACTTTCCCAGAGAAAGGCCAGGAATGTGGCGAGGAACATGATCATCAACTTGGAGCGGAAGTCAAGTTGGGTAAAGGGTGATTTGCGTACCGAACCGATGGTCCGCCAAGTCATGCTTTGTCCCTCCGGCCCGTGATACAAGCGGCCAGCTCTTCAGGCGTCAAGATGGGCAGGGTAACATTCTCACGTGATGCTATGCCCTGAGCAAATTGCACGATTTGTGGTGGAGCGAGATACGTACTGCGCAGCAGCGCAGTCTCGTGGAACGCCCTGCGGATCGGGGCATCCAGGACGATGACCCCTTTGCCCATGACCACCACGCGTTCCGCATAGCCTGGCATCAGGTACAGATGGTGGGTGATCACAATCACGGTCTTTCCTGCCTGATGCAGTTGACGGCTCACGTCCAGGATGCGCTTCGCACCATAGTAATCCTGACCGGTGGTAGGCTCATCGAAGATCAGGACATCTGGGCGCATGGCCAGCACTGCCGCGATCACCACGCGCGCACGGTCGCCCTTGGGCAACGCGAGCGGATGCCATTTTCGATAATCAGCGAGGCCCATCGTATACAGGCTCTCTTCCACCCGCGCGGCCAATTCTGCTCTGCCTATGCCCAGGTTCGGCAAAGCAAAAGCGACCTCTGCTTCAACAGTGGTATTGAAAATCTGGTTGTCGGGATTCTGGGCGACAAAACCGATGCGCTGGGCCAACTCGCTGACTTCCAAATCGCATACGTCCTGGCCGTTGAGTAGAACCTGGCCGACGGTCGGCTCCAGAAGGTGCAGGAAATGTTTGACCAGGGTCGTTTTTCCTGCCCCGTTCTGACCGACAATTACCAGGTACTCGCCCTCTCTGACGTCGAGGGAGACACCACGGAGCGCTTTTGTGCCATCGGGGTAGACATGCTCAACACCTTGCATAGAAAGCAAGAGGGACCCTGAAGGTTCTTCAGCGGCCCTGTCTGGAGCGGCTAATGGATTGACCTTGATCTGTGTGCGTATGGCTTCATACGTCTGTGTGGCTTTTTCCAGCGTAACAGGAATGGAGGGAGGAGCGAAGCTCCTATCCCTGAGCTGTATGTAAAAGCTGGTGACTTGTGGCGGACGAAGGGCGTATTGGCGTAGCAGATCCGCCCGGGCGAAGATCCGGTCGGGGACGTCAATGTCAACAAACTCCCCATTGGCGAGAATAGCTACGCAGTCAACGAACTCGGCCATTTCTTCACTGGCATGGCTGACCAGGATGACGGTCATCCCCAGTTGGGCATTCAGTTCACGTACTGCAGCCAAGACTTCCTGGCTTCCCACCGGGTCGAGTTGCGAGGTTGGCTCATCGAGAACAAGCACTTCCGGCTGCAAGGCGAGCGCTGCAGCGATGGCCAACTTTTGCTTTTCGCCGCCGGAGAGTTCACTAGGGTGTTTCTTCTCCATGCCATCCAGGCGCATAATTTCTAATGCCCACGGGATGCGCTCTCGCATCTCGTCACGAGGTACACGGACGTTTTCCAGGCCAAATGCTACCTCATCCTCCACTGAGTTCGCGATGAGCTGTGTCTCCGGGTCCTGGAAAACCACAGCGACGCGTTGTGCCAGTATACTAATGGGGAACTCCAATGTGTCCAGGCCACCAACCGTGACGTGACCAAAGAAGCGGCCGCCATAGAATTGCGGCACAATGCCATTGAGGGCTTGACAAAGGGTTGTCTTTCCTGCACCAGTAGGCCCGATAATGCCCAGGAACTCACCTTTGCGAATGGACAGGTTGATGTCACGCAGCACAAAGCCAGGTGAGCGTGGATACTGATAGGAGAGATTCTCAATGCGTACAACCGGATCGTAGCTCGCCATGTGCTTATTCCCAAAGGCAAACGCCTCAACGGGCGGTCGAGGCGTTTGTTCATCTGTCGTTTGACAGCTAGTACCCGGCCTTCGCCGGCTTGACCAGTCCAATGGCCCGCAATCCCGCGATCACGCCCACGCCGATGACAGCACCCACAAACGTGCGGAAGAGCTGCTCAACGGGTATGACCGGTATGAGTATCCGCCATACATTTGCTGGCCAGCCCACAGTATAATAGAGCCACGCATTGGCAAAAGTATGGCCATTGGTGTTCACAATCCAGGAGCCTAACGCCAGCCCAGCCGCCAATCTGGCTGGGTTTCTGTTGGCGATCAAATCCCTGGCCAGGGTGCGGGTCGGCAGAACCCAAAGGATCAGGCCTGACAAGTTGGTGAGAGTGGTCTGTAACGCCAGAGCCAGATCAACATCAATGGTCAAAGCGCGGCCTACATAGCCAAGATACGCTAACCCGAAGACACCCAGCGCCAGCAGCCATTTATGGCCTTTTTTCTCCACCAGGATGCCACCGGCTGCTGCCCACACCATAGCGAACACAACCGAAGGCAGACCCACAGTCGCCGTATGCGGCGCGATGAAGATGCCAATGAGACGACCTATACCTGCTGCCAGCGCACCCGCCCACGGGCCAAGAATAAATCCTACCAGAGCGTACACCGCCTGGCTCAGTGGAAACGTACCGCCGATACCAAAAACGACCGAAACCGGTATAGGTATGAAAGATAATACTGCAAGAACAGCAGCCCAGACAATAATGTAGGCTATGGGTGTGCCATCAATGGCGATACCCCCCACTAACTCGACTCTCCGTTCCTCTCCCTTCGGAGCACCGCCTGCAGCCACTGTCGTTCTCCTTCCCTGGTGAATTTTCCATGACGCGCGAAATGTAACACAGATGAAGGGACTTGTCAAGAGCGTCTCTGTCAAGGTAGAGGAGCTTCCCCGCACGTTTTAAGAACTGGACATTGGCGAATTCTGCCCGTGAATGAGCTTAAACAACTGAACATCTCTGGCCTCTAGGCAGCATGAAGTAACAGTCATTTGGCTGTGTCGCAAATGGCTGTAGGTTCGAGCACGGGTTAAGTGGCGAGGTTGTGGCTAGGGCTGTAGGTGCAAGAAGTGCTGGAAGACGGAATCCATGCTGCCAGAAGCAAGGGCTTCCTGGCAAGCGCCGACTAGCCAGTCGCAAGCGTGCTCGTCTCGATGTTGCCGGATGACATCGGCAGGGTTCTGCCAGCGATGGTTGAGCGGATGGGCCAAACGCCACTGGACATAGGCCCACGTCAGGTGGACGACGGTGCAGAACTTGTCGATGGCCTCGTAGGGATGGAGCCGGAAGTCGCCAAGGCCCAAGCGCAACTTCAGATGGGTGTTGTCGGTCTCGCAGTTCCAGCGTCTGGCATACCACTGCAGCGCCTGTTGGGGGGTCAGGGAGAGATCCGTACTGATAAAGTACACCGGGTGACGATCCCGGCGGTGCCTTCTCGATACCAACCCACGGACGTCGAAGGGGACCTTGCTGAGGCGACCAACCATATCTCGTACCAGATAGGTCGTTTTCGAACCGTCCGCAGCGGCTATGTCCACGCGGGCATACCGCCTGTGCCGTTGGGCCAGATCGCGCTGCTGGATGTGTTGACCATTTAACTTGCGGTTTGGCTCGGACACGACAAGTGGCGTGCCAACCCTGCTTCCGGATGTAGCTGAGCATATCGGCCGAGGCGTACCAGGCATCGAAATGCACGTAAACGGCCATATCTGCTGGGATGAGCGCGCGACAGGCGTCTAGGATCTGCCGCGCCAAGCGGCCCTTGCAAACAAAGTGCAAGCGCTGCTCGGGCCGCCGATGTCGATTGATCCGGCGGACGGTCTGTGCATGCAGATAGGGTTGGATGGCGAAGGTGAAGTTCCAATCGCCAGCGATGATGTTGCATAGCAGATAGGCCAGAGCATTCTGACGACTCGCTCGTTTCCTGCGCTTGGCGGCAGGATCGTAGTGCCAGTCGACTCCTTCCAACTGGCGGGTATCTGCATCTTTGATGGCCAGCGAGTCGTCCAGATTGATCAGCAGCCGACGAGGCTGATCCTGTCGCTCTAGTCGTTGCAATGCTGTCTGCATCAGCAGTGCCGCCAGGGGCGAACGGATGTCTTCCGCGCTCCAAGGAGCGATGCGGAAGGTATCGGCAATGTTGGATGGATCCACGCAACTGACAAATTGCCGCTGAATCTCTGCTAGCGTCTTGTGCGCATCGGTGACCAACAAGGCATCGGCCAAGTTGATCACGTGACGACGTTGTGGAACACTGAGCTTCAAATTGAGTTGATCTACGAATGTGCATAGTTCCGGACTGTTGTGTAGAATACGGGTGAGCATGGGACTTCCTCCTTGCAGATGATAGTTGGGATACTAACATCTTACTCGGAGATCGTCCCATGTTCAACTTTCGCCAGAGTCCAGTTAAGAACTTTGGAGGCTGGATTCCTTCACTACTTCCAACACCATGCCATTACGAGCCGGCACGGTAAGTCCGGCGAGACGCTCATCCTGCACGACAATCGTGCCTTCACCCCCCACACCTTCCAGCACAGTTCCATTTCCCAGATAGCCCTGTACCGGCACATTCAACTCCCAGGGCCTGCCACCTGTGTTAAACACGCCAAGCAATGTCTCGCCGGCCGGCCCCTCAGGCTCGAGGCGGCGCCCAAAGGCGTAGATGTCCTTCTGAGCAAGCAGCCGTCTATACTCGCCACGACGTAGCGCCGGATGCGCTTTGCGCAGAGCAATGCAACGTTTCACGTAATCAAGCAACTTTGTATTCCATCGCCGCTCGTCCCACTGGAAGGCACGGCGACAATCTGGGTCCTTGCCTCCTTCCATGCCCACTTCGTCACCATAGTAGATGCAAGGTGCACCGGGATAGCACATCATGAACAAGATTGCCAAACGCAGAGCCGATTCATCGCCGCGCGCCAGACTCAGGAAACGAGCCGTATCGTGGCTGTCGAGCAGGTTTAATTGTGCCTGTGTGACTTGCAGTGGGTACAAAGCCAGCAAATCGTCAATGGCAGCGGCAAATCCCTCAGCATCCACTGGCTGGACCGGGTAATAGCCCACACCAGAAGTTAGGGCTAAGTTCAGGTTGCGGCCAATGAAAAAGGACAGGCAGGCTTTGGTGAAAAGGTAATTCATTACCGCGTCGAACTGGTCGCCTTGCAGCCAGTGCCGGGCATCCTGCCAGATTTCGCCCACAATATAGGCTTCGGGGTTAATCCCCTTGACACAGTGGCGGAATTCGCGCCAGAAATTGTCATCCTTGATCTCCCCAGGAACATCAAGGCGCCAGCCATCAATGCCCTGCTCCACCCAGTGGCGTGCCACGCCAAAAATGAACTCGCGCACGGCTGGCAAATCCGTGTTGAACTTGGGCAAAGCACGTAACCCCCACCAGGCAGCATAATTGGGCTTCCTCTGGCTGTCATAGGCATACAGCGGCCAGCCGTTGATAATGAACCAATCTAAATAGGGAGAAGCAATTCCATTCTCCAGAATGTGGTTGAACTGAAAAAAGCCACGGCTGGCATGGTTGAAAACACCATCCAGAACAATATGCAGACCACGCCGATGTGCCTCGTCGAGCAAGACATGAAAAGCCGCATCACCGCCAAGTAGAGGGTCCACACGATAGTAATCGTAGGTGTGATAGCGATGATTAGCCGTTGACTGAAAGATAGGGGTCATATAGATGGCAGTGATACCTAGATTTTGCAGGTAGTCAAGGCGCTCGACTATGCCCAGCAGATCGCCACCTTTGAACCCATATTCAGTAGGTGGGCTGTCCCAAGGCTCTAAATTGGACGGCTTATGTACAGCCTCGCTGCGGGCAAAACGATCGGGAAATATCTGATAGAACACTGCGTCCTTGACCCACTCGGGTGTAGTGAACGACAGTGTGACAGGCTTCTCCATTGTGACCTGCCTTAGTATATAGGATTTGAGCAGAATGCATATTCATATTATAGAAGATACCAGTCGTTGTCAAATGCCATTTTAATTGACAAGCGGCTATGTAATAGATCCAGACGAATTTCATTCAGCGATCACCTTGGATGGGTTGCGCAAAGGCCTCTTTGACAAGGGTCCGTATTTGCGCTACAGTTGAAACAGGAGTACCAAACAACACCACTTGTAGCCTTAGACCTGACCCAGAGGATAAACCTGTCTGGACATGGACAAGGAGCGAACTATGCAATTCGACCGCTACACCACTGTCCTGGTAGCTATTATCAACAGCCAGCGTGACCTAGCCATCGCCCGCGATCAACACTGGTATCGCATTCCAATAAAACAGGCGCCGAAGCGAGGTGTGAACGCACCTATTTTAGCTTTCTATCAGACCAAAGCGTTCGGCGAACAGAAATGGTCTATTAACTACTATGCTCATGCCACAGCCTGGGAGATCGTGCCGCGCATAAAGCTCCTCCCAGATGAAGCCCAGCATCCCAGAGCTAATGAGCTTTACTACAAAGTACATTTGGGAGAACTGCACCTGTTGCCTCACCCCGTCACCAGCCGAAAATGGCGACGCGTTACTTTCATCGTTACCCACTGGGGACGGCTCGAAGCCGCTCATGAGATTAGTGAGCTATTACATGGCAGCATCTGGGAAGAGCGCCTGTGGAGAGCATTGCGCAGACTAGGCCGTCTGGCAGAAGAGGATGACTTTGATGAGTGGTAATGCATCAGCCAATTCCTTTGCCCAGCGGCTTCTGACCTGGTACCAACACAACCGACGCGACTTGCCCTGGCGTAGTACTCAGGATCCTTACCACATCACAGTTGCCGAGTTCATGCTGCACCAGACTCAGGTGCGCACGGTGCATCCTTATTACAAGCGCTTTCTAGAGCTCTTCCCAGATTGGGCGTCTCTCGCTAGAGCCTCGCTTAATGATGTCCTCAAAGCATGGGAAGGGCTGGGCTATTATGCGCGGGCGTGTAACCTCCATGTGTTGGCCCAACGTGTATGCTCACAGTACGACGGACAACTACCTGACTCACCCCAAGCACTGCTGGCATTGCCCGGCATTGGGCCCTACACCGCTGGTGCTATCCTCAGCATCTGCTTCGGTCAAGATCGCCCGGCCATAGATGGCAACGCCCGGCGAGTACTGTGCCGTGTGTTTCAGATCACCGCAGACCCAACAAGGCCTGAGGGCATCAGGTGTCTACAAGAAATTGCCACCTCTTTGCTCCCTTCCGGCAGAGCCGGCACGTTTAACCAGGCACTGATGGACCTGGGGGCAATAATCTGCACACCACGGCGTCCCGCTTGCCCTCGGTGTCCATTGAGCGAGCTGTGCCGGGCCAGGCTATTGAACATCCAGGAGTCATTACCAGTACGACGCCCAACCAAGCCGTTGCCACACTATGACATCGCGGCAGGGGTGATCTGGCGTGGCAAGCATGTTCTCATCGCCCAACGTCCGCCCCACGGTCTACTGGGCGGCCTGTGGGAGTTCCCCGGCGGCAAACGCGAGCCAGAGGAGAGTCTGGAAGAGTGTCTGGTAAGAGAAGTCCGCGAGGAACTCGGCATCGAGATTCGAGTTAGGCAACCTGTCACCACAGTAGAGCATGCATACACCCATTTCCGTATTACGCTGTACGCCTACCACTGTCAATATGTGAGTGGGGAGCCCCAAGCTATCGGCTGTACGGCCTGGAAATGGGCCGCGTTCGAAGAGCTTAATGAATATGCTTTCCCTGCGGCGAACCACGCCATCATTGCAGCTCTCCAAACCCTGAAAGACTCGTAGAGCCACGCGCAGTCAACTCAAGTGTTGGCTTTTAACAGAGCTGCGAGCTTGTGCCTGGCTCCGGTTGCGATGCATCCATGCCAGGATGCTTTCTTTATGCTGGGCTTGCCTGGCCTGGATGAGACTCATAGTCGCAATGTAAGCATAGCTCAGCGCATAGACGACCAGCCAGTACGAGATGGAGCGAGCCTCGCCACGTGAGGCCAGGAATGCCAGAACCAGAGCGAAGATGGCGAGCAGCAACTCACACCAGACCAGCCCAGTGCAGCGAAGTGCATATGCGCTATCCTGCCAGTGATCCATACTACCTTTGATGTCAAACTTGGGTGTACGCTGGAATTCCCCTTTGCGGCCCCAAAATGCTGGAGCCATTGCCACCGTATTGTTAAGCGCCAAACCCACACCAAGCAGCAGCAACAGTGGTGCGAACCGCAACTCATGCCACCACCCGGGACCACGTTCGGCCTGCGCCACCAGATATAGCAACGGTAGCCCAGCGGTAGCCAAAAAGAAATAGGGCAGTAGAGCAGACACCCGGCTGTGTGTTAAAACCATCGGCAATGTCAGCAACAACGTGATCAGGATCAGAGGATGCACCATATACCCGGTGAGATGAATCGCGCCTTCAAGTTTGATCGGCCACGGTTGGTCAGAGCGGAGGAGCAGCGGTAAAAGCTTTCGGGCGACCTGGATGCTTCCTCGGGCCCAGCGCGCCTGCTGGCGGCGCAGAGCGTCGAGTTGTGGAGGCAGCTCGGCTGCTGCTGTGACATCGGGAACATAAAGAATGCGCCATCCCGCCAACTGGGCGCGATAGCTGAGGTCCAGGTCCTCGGTCAGCGTGTCGGCTTGCCAGCCTCCGGCTTCCTGGATGCAGACGCGACGCCACACTCCCGCTGAACCGTTGAAGTTAAGAAAGAAACCGGCCTGGCTCCGCGCTTCCTGTTCGACGATGAAATGTCCATCTATACCCATCGCTTGCGCCCGGGTAAGAGTGGAGTAGGCACGGTTCAGATGGTTCCAGCGCGCTTGCACACAACCTACCTTGGGCAACACGAAATAGGGAACGATGCGTCGCAGAAAGTCTGCGGGTGGGACGAAATCGGCATCGAAGATAGCTAGCAGCTCTCCGGTGGCACGTTGCAAACCAACTGCCAGGGCGCCAGCTTTGAAGCCCGCCCGATCGCAGCGGTGCATATATTGAATGTCAATACCCATTTGAGCATACCGAGCGACTGCCTGCTGTGCCACCACCGAAGTTCCATCAGTGGAGTCATCCAAGACTTGAATCTGCAGCAATTCGCGCGGATAATCTAAAGCAGCAGCCGCGGCGATCGAACGTTCTACCACGTGCAGTTCATTATAAATTGGCAACTGCACCGTCACCACAGGCCAGGAACGGGGTAACGGTGCAACCTCTGGTCTACGTGTGCGCACCCGGACATAGACAACGGCCAGGGCCAGAGTGTTTAGACCATACAAGGCCAACCAGGCGGCCAGGAATCCATACGCAATCTCCAATAAGGGCATCTATGTATTCTCCACAGTCTTGTGAGGGCAACTTTTGTATCTTACTCCTGTCACCAGCTTGACGCCAAATTGCTGACGGACCGACAGGAAATATTTGACAAAAACGACGAAATAGCCGAATATGGAGAAGCACTGGCGTACATAAGCATAGCTTTAATTTGAGGGACAGTATTGAGCAGCGAACCTCATACTCTTATCCTTATAACCAATGATGATGGCATTGCCTCACCAGGTTTGTTGGCAGCGGTGCGCAGCGTCCTTGACTTGGGAGAGGTTTGGGTCGTCGCCCCGCGCGTGCAGCAATCAGGCTTTGGCCGCAGCTTCCCCTATGGCAAGGTTGATGTGGAGGAAAGTGTCCTTGACGTAGATGGCGTTGCTGTGCGAACCTTCGCTCTGGATACATCGCCTGCACAGGCTGTACGGCACGGCCTGCTGCGCTTCTTACCTCGAATGCCAGACCTTGCCATCTCAGGCATCAATTACGGCGAGAACCTCGGCGCGTGCGTCACTATCTCCGGGACAATTGGTGCGGCGATAGAAGCAGCCAGCTTTGGAATCCCAACATTAGCGGCTTCGTTGGAGACGGATCGAAAATACCATTTCAGCCACAGTGCAGAGATTGATTTCAGCACCGCCGCCATATTCGTGCGCCAATTCGCCAATTGGCTGCTTACACATGACCTGCCAAAAGGGGTGGACATCCTGAAGCTTGATGTCCCCTATGAGGCCAAACCTGATACCCCATGGAGAACGACGCGCGTCTCCCGCCAACAGTACTTTATTTCCCCAGTGACCATTGATGAGCACGGGAAGAAGCACATATCAAACTATGTGCGAAAGATTGATTTTGACACCCTGGAACCCGATTCTGATATTTACGCTCTGGCCATGGATAAGGTAGTCTCCGTTAGTCCATTGACCATTGACCTGACAGCCAAGGTAAACCTGCGCTACCTACAGAGGATGCTATCCGCAGGCAATAAGGTTCCCTAACGTCAGTAGCTGGAGGGAAGACTTGATTGAGACACACGGATTGTCCAAGCGATTCAATGGTTTACTAGCAGTGGATAGCCTCAACATGCACGTGGATGAAGGCGAAGTCTTTGGTTTCTTGGGCCCCAATGGCGCGGGCAAGACGACTACTGTCCGTATGCTGGCCTGCTTGATCGCTCCTAGCGCAGGGGAGGCCATAGTGAATGGCCTGCGGGTAGGGCAGGATAACACCGCCATCCGGCGTTGCGTGGGTGTCCTCACCGAATCACCAGGACTTTATGAAACACTCAGTGCCTATCAAAACCTCGCCTTCTATGCTGATCTATATGAAGTGGAAAACAGTAAGAAACAGGTTGAGAAATACCTGCGGATGTTGGATTTATGGGAGCGGCGCAACGAGGCCGTCGCTGGGTTCTCCAAGGGCATGAAGCAGAAGCTGGCCATTGCCAGAGCATTGATTCATGAACCTACAGTCCTCTTCTTGGATGAACCTACTGCCGCGTTAGACCCAGAGGCATCAAAAATCGTACGGGATTTCATCGTCGAGCTCAAGAGTGAGAAGCGCACGATTTTCATGTGCACACACAACCTTGACGAAGCCGAACGTCTTTGCGACCGCATCGCCGTGCTCAAGACTCACCTCATTGCTGTAGATACTCCCGAGAATCTGCGCCGTCAACTCTTTGGGCGCAAGACGGTGATCCATTTGAAGACAGTGGAACAGCACATGATCGCTGCTGTGCGTGAACTAGACTTTGTGCAGAGCGTGCAACAAGCTGACCATGCGCTGCTGGTGACGCTATCTGATCCCGAGGAACAGAATCCAATCATCGTGCAGAAGCTCGTACAAATGGGTGCCCAGGTACAATTCGTCAACGAACTGAAACACTCGTTAGAAGATGTCTATCTCACTCTGGTCAAGGAGGCTGGGCAGTGAAAAAGATGTGGGCAATTATCCACAAAGAATGGACTGAAGTGCTGAAGAACAAACTGATTATGTACACTGTCCTGCTACCTCCGGTGCTGTTCCTCGTTATCTCAGTGGCCATGCTCTACTTCACAGGGCAGGGAGTAGACGTAGACCCAGCAGAAGTGGAGATGTACAGGCGCCTCTCGCCAACGCTGACATTGTTGCCGGCGACGGAAGTGATGCAGATCATGCTAGCTCAGCAATTCTTGTTCATGTTTTTGATGATGCCATTGATTGTGCCCCTTACCATTGCCTCCTTCAGCATTATTGGCGAAAAACAGCAGCGCAGTCTGGAGCCACTGCTGGCCACACCAGTCACTGTGTCGCAACTACTCCTGGGCAAGGTCATCGCTGCTGTCATCCCCGCAGTGTTCGTGACTTGGCTGACGTTCGCTATCTTTGCCTTCGCCACAAAACTCCTTACCAACCCAACCGTGTTCCACAGCTTGGTCAACAATATGTGGTTGCTAGCTATGAGCATTATTGCGCCACTGTTCTGCATCCTGTCCGTCAGCCTTGGCGTGATGATCTCCTCGCGCGTGAATGACACCCGTGTAGCTCAGCAAATCGGGGGTATGATCGTGCTTCCGGTGATGGGTCTGGGGCTGCTCCAGACGGCGGGTAAGATATTGTTTACCTTACGGACCTTTGCCCTTGGTGCAATGCTCGTGATGCTGGCAGATATTATCGTGTTCTACCTCAGTGTGAAGGCCTTTCAACGGGAAACTATCCTAACCCATTGGAAATAAAGGCCCCGAATCCTACCACCCTGCGTCAGGGCAGCCTATGTTTCGACCTTAGTTGTGCGAAATGGTGGTCAATGCTATAATTGCTCAGCGGAAAGCCTGACCCTGGACATCCAACTAGCAGAGGTGCCTTTTGACTACCGTACTTGTCGCCATTGCGGTGCTTAGCTTGCTTACGTTCATCCACGAATTCGGCCACCTGATCTTTGCCAAACGGGCTGGATTGCAGGTAGAAGAGTTTGGGCTAGGATATCCTCCCCGGCTGCTTACCCTTGCCTGCCTAGGAGGAACAGAGTACACGCTCAACTTGATTCTCTTCGGGGCGTTTGTTCGTCTGGCAGAGGAAGGAGAACCAGGAACTCTATTCGCTGATAAGAGCAAGCGAGCACGTGCTGCGTTCCTTTTTGGCGGGCCGCTGTTCAATTTCCTGCTGTCCGTAGTCCTTTTCAGCACAGGGTTCGCCACTGGCTGGCCCCTGGCGCACGATTTGGCTGTAGGTGTGAACAAAGTCCTGCCGGGATCAGTTGCAGAGGCTGTGGGTTTTCAAGACAACGATCTGATCCTGGCTGCTGATGGCCATCAAGTGTCCACCATGCTGGATCTCATCAGCTATGCCCGATCCATCAATGGCAACATTAGAACGGTGACCATTCGCCGGTATGGGCGTACCTTCTCTATGTCGCTACCTGCAGGAGGCCCCTGGTTTGTCGAGACAGAGTCACGGGGTGTGCAATTGCGCAATGACGCCGGCTGGGTAGAGATGGTGTCTTATCCATGGCCCCAAGCCATGCAGAGGGCAGTAACTGAAGCACTAGCCTCCATGATATCTTTATTCTCCCTTCCTATCAAGATCCTACGTGGCTTGATTCCGGTAGACATGGTACGTCCAGTGGGCCCAGTAGGCATCATCAAATTAACTGGGCAGGCTGCACGCCAGGTAATCACCAGTGGGTGGTGGTTCCCCTTGTTGCAACTCACCGCGACCCTGAGCGCAGCGCTCGCCGCCACAAACCTTCTGCCCCTTCCCGGTCTGGATGGTGGCCGCCTGCTCTTCGTCGTGGTCGAAGTCCTTCGCGGCAAACACCTAGATCCAGACAGGGAAAACCTTGTGCACTTTGTCGGTATCATCCTTATGCTCATGCTCATCTTCATTGTGACTTACTACGACATCACTGTGCCCTATCCCTTTGGCGGACATTGACCGTTAGGTCATCGGCGTAGGGTGCCAATATGCTGAAGATCTACTGCCCAACCGGTTGACAGGAACGAAGCCATCCGCTATAATCTAAGTGTGAGATGGCATTTCCTGTTCCCAATTTACATCTTTGCATCCACTTTCCTAGCCTAGTGGAGAATTTCTTGCATCAAGCTCCAAGCCTTTTGTCACCTACAAAGTTGCAGTTGCACAGTCTGGACATTGACCTATAAGTGAAAGGAGGTGATTAAGAAGCGCATTACCTGCGGATAAAGGGCGCAGACCTCACGCGCCCAGGGTCTAAACTAATTTAAGGAAAGGGGAGCCAAAATGAGAACGGTTCTAATCAAAGGTTTTGCGGTGCTGACTGTGCTAGCCATGTTGCTCTCACTCTGGCCAACCGCACTGTCAGCCCAACCTCCTCCTCCCGAGGGGGAGATGCGGCCCACGTTGGCCAAGCCCAAGTACTTCAAGCCTAAAGACGCGCCCAACCCCTTCGACTACAAACGACTGCAACAGCGTGAGAACTTGCTGGTGCAAGGGCGCACAGCCGAAGCGGCGGCCCTGGCCAAGACGGGCAAAGACAAACTGCTAGTCATCCTGGTCGAATTCGCCGGCACCGACACCGCAACCTGGAACCCGGGTGATACCTGGGATCCCATCGGCGACCCCGCTGAGGTGGACTACGAAGATTATGGCGACTGCTCTAATGTTATCACCATGACACAGACCTTCACCTATAGTGGGCCGCTGCACAACCAACTACCTAAACCCACTTCGCGCGACCACCCTGGCTATAACGCTATCTGGACCGCGGACTTTAGCCGTGAACACTATTGGAACATGCTTTTCGGCAACGGCCTGTACACCCAGTACACGATGGCCAACGGCGAGCAGGTAACCATTGACCTTCGTGGCTATACCCTGAAGTCGTACTACGAAGAGCAGTCCAAGGGGCTGTACACCGTCGAGGGGGATGTCATTGGCTGGGTGCAGGTACCTCACTCGGAAGCCTGGTATGGTGCTGACGAATGTCCTGGCGCTCGTTCCGCTGGCTACTCCGGACTTGCAGATGGCTTCTTCCCAAACGGTGGCAACGAACGCAGTCTGGTGACAGATGCCATAGATGCATGCGTGGCTGCCTATCCGAGCTTCAACTGGGCCCAATATGACCAGAATGGCGATAGCGTGCTGGATCGAGTGATGCTTGTACATGCAGGATATGGCGAGGAGGACAGCCCAGCCCTGCTCACGGAATCGGGCGTGGGCGAGCATGCTGTCTGGTCGCATAGCTGGACGGTGTGGCCATTCTACAACATTGGTAATACGGGCCTGAAAATCGGCCCCTATACCATGATGGCTGAAAATGGTACGGTGGGACTATTTGCCCACGAGTTTGCCCACAACCTGGGCACCATTGACCTCTACGCCTACCAACCTGGCGAGACGTCGGCCGGCTTCTGGACCCTGATGGCCGATGACTGGGGCGGCGGCTGGCCAGACTCGACGGTCCCACCCGGATTGGACCCCTGGCACAAGTATCTCTTGGGCTGGAACGATCCCGTTGTACTGAACACCTTGAGCCCAGAGACCGAGGTTACGTTAGGCCAGGCCTGCAATCCACCCGCTGGCACTGAGGACTCGGTGGTGGTCAATCTGCCACCACAAATCGAACAGCCTGTACCGCCAGCCAGTGGCAGCTACATGTGGTGGAGTGGCAGGCAGAACTACCTCGACGCCAAGCTGACTCTGGCTACGCCTCTGGATTTCACTGGCGCGACGACCGCCACGCTGACCTTCAAAACCTTCTACGACATCGAAGAGGGCTGGGACTTTGGCTTCGTGCAGGTGTCCACTGATGGCGGCGCTACCTGGACTTCACTGCCTGGCACAACCACCACTGACGAGCACGATCCAGATTGTTACTTCATAGACGAACTGCCTGGCTACACGGGCTTCAGTGAAGCCTGGCTCGATGAGACGGTAGACCTCAGCCCCTACGCTGGCCAGAGCAACGTCTTGCTTCGCTTCCGCTATGAGACGGATCCAGCTACTCTTGGTATGGGTTGGTTCCTGGATGACATCGCCGTCACCGTAGATGGAGAAACCATTTTTACCGACGATGTAGAGCAACCGCGCAATAAGTGGGTTGTGGAGGAATGGACCCGCACCGACGGCTACTTCACCTACCCCCACTACTATATAGCTGAATGGCGCAATGCCTGTGGATTCGATGCGGGCCTGGTCAGCGGTCGCTACAACATCAAAGATTTTGGCATGCTGCTATGGTATCGCAACTTCAAGTATACGAACAACGAAATCTGGTTGAACCTGGCTGATGGGCCCGCCTTTGGCCCCAAGGGTGCCTGCTTGGTGGTAGACGCGCACTTTGAGCCCTGGCGTTCAACCACATCGCCATATGTGAATGAAGTGGCGAACCTGCACAGCCGTATCCTGATGCGCGACGCCTGCTTTGGTCTGCGTGATACACAACCCTTCCATGTCACAGCGCGCTGGCGTAAGGACAACCCCGACGAGGAATTCGGCTCTCAACCTGCTGTGCCCGCCTTCCATGATTCTCTAGGCTGGTATCCTGGCCTCGAATACGCCCTGCGCGGCCCAGGTGATGCACGCACTCAGTGGCTTACCAAGCAGTGGGATTCAAGCTGTGTTGTGCCAGCCCGAGAACCCTATGGCGTAGCACCACCTGAGTATCCCGAGGGTGAGCCGCTGCGCTTCGGTGGAGAGGAATATCCTGGTGGCCGCTCTGCCTGGTGGTGGTATCCACAGGGTGTCGGTTACGGTGGCACCACCGGTAACCCGGGCGAGAAGAGCTACGGCGTGCACATGGAGGTCGTCCAAGAAGCTGCAGACCTCTCTTGGGGCAAGGTGCACATCTGGAACGACACAGATACTTTCCTCGGCACGATGAAGGTGGACAAGGTGCAAGCAGCACCGGGAGATGTGCTGACCTACATCGTACATATCAAAGATAGCGCCAGCAGCAGCGCTTTGGCGACGGTAGACATTCCCATACCCAAGGGCACCACCTTCGTCGAAGGCTCCCTGAGTGGCGCGCAGTACGTCGTAGATCAGGCACATCAGGAGCTCACTGGCAGAGGGCGCATCGTCTGGGGAGGCCGAGCCGGCGGCAAGGTGTTGCACACGCCAGATGCCTACATCACCTACCAGGTGCGCATAGACCCGGGTATAACTGGCTCCATCGAGAACGAGGCGCTTGTAACTATCGGTAGCCGTCCAAGCTATAGATTGACGGCCACAACTCAGTTGCCGCGGGTCAGTGTCTCCCTGGCCGCTCCGAGCTACGTCGGGACCAGAGCGCCAATCCGCTACACCATCTCAGTGAAGAGCGGGAGTGTGGTCCCCCTGACCAATGTGAATGTGGGCGCTACCTGGACAGGAGGTGCTTACCTGGCCCCAGGATCCAGGTCATCCTGGGTGATTCCTACATTGGCTCCGGGCAGCACCTGGACCAAGGAATTCACCTTGCTCACCTTCTCCACAGCTACTGGTCAGGTAGTCACTACGGTCAGAGTATCGCACCCCTGGATCCAGACGGCCACGGCTAGCGCGACGACAACCATCGTGCGCTAGCGACCTGCAGCTACGCCTAATATGAAAAGAGGGGGCTAGTGGACCACATGTCCATTAGCCTCCTTTTTCACCATCCCGCAGATCCTAGCTATCGTGTCATAAGGGGTTCCATGCTACATCCAAAGCAAAAAAGAGACAACCAAGACTTCCGAAGTTTTGGAAACTTCGG
>Ga0172364_10001387_pt1 | contig 18564 bp, 15 predicted proteins | sample LakKivSesite10cm_FD_114545 | JGI IMG/M metagenome (GOLD analysis project Ga0172364, IMG submission 114545) | Sediment microbial communities from Lake Kivu, Rwanda - Sediment site 10cm | ecosystem: Environmental > Aquatic > Freshwater > Lake > Sediment | place: Rwanda: Western Province, Lake... | reverse complement strand
GGCCACCGAGATTACCGCAGAGATCGGGCGCAGTGCAGACCAGACAGCACAGGAAAAAATCGCAGCGGCGCAGCAGCAAACCCTGGATATTATTAAACAGGCAGAGGATAAAGCAAGAATACAGGCTAACGAAATTATCGTAGAAGCAGAGACCAAAGCGAAGGTTAGAGCCCAGCAAAGGATCTCAGACGCAGAGCAGCAGGCCGAAGAGATACCTAAAAAAGCACAATACAAAGCAGATGGGATTATATCGGCCGCTGATAGGCAAGCTTCCTGGATTATCTCGGAAGCTCAAGAAAAAGCGACGGATAAAGCCAAGGCAGAAGCAGATAAAATTATTGCGGAAGCTGAGCGAAGAGCGGAGCAAAGAGCTCAGGAAAAAATCTCCGACGCAGAACAGCAGGCGAAGCATATCCTTAGCGAGGCGGAAGAGAACTCTGAAAAAACCAGGGCAGAAACGGATAAAATTGCTGCCGATACCGAGAAAAAAGCCAAGCTTAAAGCACAGGAAAAAGTCGCTGCCGCGGAGCAGCAGGCTCAGGATATTCTAAAACAGGCGGAAAGCCAGGCGGAGAAAACCAAAGCACTGGCTGAAAAGAAGGCTAATAAGATTATTGCCGACGCGAAGGAAAACGCTTCATCTGCTGAACATCAGGCACAGGAAATCCTTGCGCAGGCTGAGGAAAGAGCGGAAAAAACTAACGCGTTAGCTGAGAGAGAAGCCAACAGGATTGTAGCCGAAGCAAAAGATAACGCCATATCTACCGAACAGCAAGCCCAGTCGATTCTCAAACAGGCAGACGAAAAAGCGGAAAAAAACCGTGTGCTCGCAGAAAAAGAAGCCGCCCGGATTATAGCCGAAGCAAAAGAAAATGTCCTGGGAGCGGAACGCCAGGCTCAAGACACTATTAAAGAAGCGGAGAGAAAAGCACAAACAATCAAGCTGTCGGCGGAAAAAGAAGCCAATAGAATTATAGCTGAAGCCAGGGAGAAGGGGGAGGAGAAAGCCAAAATAGAAGCCGACAGAATCATCGCTGAAGCCGGACTAAGGGCGGAGCGGCAAGTGGCGGAAAGAATCGCGGCAGCGGACCAACTTGCTCGAAATATTTCCAGAGAGGCAGAACAAAAGGCCGAGGCCTCACTTACCTATGCCCAGCAGGAAGCTAACAAGATTATTGCCGAAGCCAGAGAAAGGGCCGAGCATCTGGCCAAAACAAGATTAGAAACTATAGAGATGGAAGCCCAAAATACCCCGGTGTCAGCAAAGGGTATAGCCCCGACTGCGGGGTATCCTAAATCCTCCGAAGAACCAGGAGCAGAAAAGACAGAAAAAACACAAAAAGGCAAAACGAAAAAGGAACCTCATGAGCAGCCCCCCCAGGCCGCCGAAGAGAAACAGTTGGATCCGGGATTCTACAAAGGCACCATAGAAATAGCTATCCCGCCTCCTGTAGGGTTGGATCGAATGCTGCAACTTCATAAACACCTGAAACAGACCCCCCAGATAGAGGTTTTGAACCTGGGCGGCTCGGTAGACAAGGGCATTACCATCAGGCTGCATCTTGAGAACCCCACACCGCTGCTCAAAGTCCTCGGAGACCTGCCCGAGGTAAAAAACGTCTCGGACGAGCTCCCTGGAGCTGAAAAGTTGGTGCCCTCTCGAGAGGCGGGCGAGGAACTGCCCCCCAAGAGAATTGTAGTTGTTACCAAGGAATAGGCGTTCAGAGATACGTTTCTTCTCGCTTCAGTGTGAAAGCACGGACTCCCTCAGCCGAAACTCACCGTAATACCGCATCACATCAACCACATTATGCCGGAAACTGACTCATTATGTTAAGCAGGCTGCGGAAAACATGTGTTTAGTCAGGGAAATGAGGGTGATACCTGGGGCTTTTCCATCTGGTGTATCCTATTTTTCAGTGAAAGCGCTTGTCCCCGCGCATATTCGGAGCGTTTCAGCGCTTCCTGTATCTTCAACTTCGCTTTCAAAGGCACCTTTTCGATTAACCCTGCCAGCACCGCCTTCTGACTGGCAGTCAGCCCCATCAGCCTGGTAATCGATTCGTTGCCGACATGCCTGTTCCGGCTTAATAGCTCAATTGCCCCGTCTGTTTCGCTACTCATCACCCCCAGAAGTGACTGGGGAATATCTCGATTCCTCGCGACCAGCGACTTGAGCTCATCGAGCCTGCGCTGAGCCAGCTTCATGTAAAAGTTAGCCTTAGCTTCACTGCCAAAGGTGAAGAATCCTTGCACATTCTCCGTTGCTGTTTTCACCGGGTAAAGTGTATCCCCGGGCAGACTGCTTGCCGATGCGGTTACCGTGCCCACGCCGGCCAGAATGATTACCAGAACCGCCACCAGAGCTAAAGCCCAGCGCCGCTGCCAGCCCCAAAAAGGAATACGATGTGTCGCTTTCTTCTTACTTTTCTCCTCAATCGCTGAAAGCAGCCGATATTTGGCTAATCTCTGGAATTCAGGGCGGGGTTCAATACGGGAGGACGCCTTAGCAGTAGATAAGGCTGCTCTAAGAAGAGGCTCGAGTTCCGCCGCCTGCTCGGGGTAGGTCGCCAGGCACTGCTCGATAGTGTCACCCTTCACCATGATACGGTCGAGACATATATCTAATATGTCATCAAACTTATTCTTCATGGGTTCCCCCCGGAAGAAAGCCTCCTGCGTAGTGCTATAAGCGCACTATGTTGCAGCACTTTCACTGCTCCTTGGCTCTTGCCAAGCACCTTCGCCACCTCAGCAGTGGACAGCCCCCCGGCAAAGCGCAGCTCAATCACGTCTCGCTGCGCTTGAGTTAGCTGTTCCACCGCCTGGACTACCTGACTGATATCCAGATTCCTTTCTGCCTCCGACACAGGGTCTAAGTCAGTGCTTACCAGGGATTCATCGAGAGGCAGGTGCAATTTTGCCTTATTTGTTCTCCTGTAGTCGATAACGTGGTTATGCGCAATGCGAAACAACCAGGCTGAAACAGGCACTCCCCGCCACTTGAACGACGAGATAGACTCAAGCGCTTTGAGAAATACCTGCCCCGCTAAGTCCTCGGCCTCCGTCTTATCACCCACCCTCAGGGCGATATAGCGATATACCCTGGGGAAGTACTCCTCATAGACCTCAGCCCAAGCCTCAGGGTCTTGATTTTGCAGACCCCGGGCGGTGCTTTCCTCATCTCGCACCTGCAGCTCCTCCCCTGAATTGTTGGTCACCAGTATAACTCAGGGAAAGAGTGCAGGCAAAGCTTCAACCCTTCGCAATAACTTGACCTGACACTATCTTTTTTTAAAAAACGGCCCCACCTAAAGGCAGCCGATAATCCCTTAATCTCACCGTCCCATCATCCAGCCGTGGTTCTTCATCCACAGACCGATCTCAGCGCCAAGGTTTCTCATGTTGAGTCCCTGTAATAGCCCCCAGGCGGGCGGGCTATTCTTGCCGATATTAAGCTCTATGGGTTGCCCTACGGCGCCGGTGATGTTACCGCTCACACCACTTATGGTGAAAGTGCCCCCACCATTTATGTTGCCGCTAATAACACCGTTAGAAGCAAAAGTCACATTGCCCTCAAGGCTAAGGTGGAAAGGTCGTTCCGGGGCCTCCAGCAAGACTACCGTCCTTGCCGCACCATTATTGACACACACCGCTATCCAGTCGCCGTATGCCAGGTCTTCAAAACCGACTTGCTGTCTTGGCGCTAGCAAGACCCTGTAAGTTGTATCGGAATTAACCGTAATATTGACGGTTGTGCTCTCACCTCGCGGCAGCAAAGTGATTGTCCCGGCCGCTGCGTTCCCCGTCACCTGCATAATAGTGCCCGCCAGCAATTCATCACAGAGCTGTGTTCTTTGCTGTACAGCGTTGCCATTGTTATTACCATTCCCATTGCCGTTGTTAGCGTAGGCGATGCTCACCCCGCTGGCCAGGGCTGCCACAACCACCAGTACACCCAGAATCAGTAATATCTTTTTCATTGGTGAACTCCTTGTTTTCTCTATTAATTATTGACAAACCCGTTATTAAGAATACAGGACTGTGCTCAACAATACCTACTCATATCTCACCCCCTTGTCACCTTTTGTGCTTCTGAATATTAAAACGAAAAAAGGAGCAAAAGGTTAGCCCCACGAGTAAAAATCCAGCAATGAACCCGAATCACGCCTATAGCAGACCTTGACAGCGTTTTGCAGGCCATGTATTATTCAATTCCCCCGCCCAAAATATCAAAGTGGCTGTCGCGAATTGCCAGGGCATCAGAAAGCATAATGGAGGCACAGGCACTGAGTAGTATATGGAAACCAGGCTGCCTCTTTGTCTCCGGATTCATTCTCCATTTAACTTCGGAATTTTTATTTCAATGTCATTCAAATAAGACAAAGAACTGCATTTGTTCGGGCTGAGGCCGATTAAACCGACTATCTGCGAGGGCTATATAAACAAATAATCTCGGGGGTGAGACATGCTGGAGCAAGCCCTGTCAGGTGTTAAGGTGCTCGATTTGACCTGGCACATCGCGGGTCCCTACTGCACCAAGCTGCTAGCAGACTACGGCGCCGATGTGATAAAGGTGGAAAGGCCGGGGAAAGGAGACCCCGCAAGAGCAATGGGGCCCTTCTTTAAAGACGACCCGCACCCCGAGAAGAGCGGCCTTTTCCTTCACCTCAACACCAACAAGCAGGGAATCACCCTGAATCTGAAGAGCGCCACCGGCAAAAAGATATTGAAACAACTCGCGGCGGACGCCGATATACTGGTGGAAAGCTTCAGTCCGCATGTCATGCCCGGCCTGGGACTGGATTATCAGACCCTGGAGAAAGTAAATCCCAGGCTGGTGATGGTCTCTGTCTCCAGCTTCGGCCAAACCGGCCCGTACCGTGATTTCAAAGCGTCGGAGATTGTGGAATATGCCATGGGCGGTGAGATGTACTCCACCGGAATAGCCGGTAGAGAACCGTTGAAGCTGGGGGGCAATGTCATTCAATATCAGGCAGGAACAGTCGCTGCCGTAGCAACTATGGGCGCTTTATATACTGCGGAAGACCAGGGCACCGGTCAGCACGTGGACGTCTCCATAATGGAGACTCAGGTAGGCACCGCCGACAGAAGAATCATGTATGTTCTGAGCTATATCATGGCGGGAGTAATAACCACACGCTGGCCGCCGCCCCGAGAAGCAGTCAGGATGCTGATAATGCCCCAGGGCGTCTACCCCTGCAAAGATGGCTTCGTTAACACCCTGAGCCTGCCTCAATGGTGGCCCAGATACATAGAGGCGCTCGGAATGCCGGAGCTTAAGGACGACCCCAGATTTCAGAATATCTACAGTGCCGAAGCCGGAATGGAGTTCGATGCCATCTGGTACTCCTGGCTTGCCGACCATACCAAAGATGAGCTCTTTGAGATATTCCTTAAATCCAAGATCGCCAGCGCCCCCGTAAATAGCCCCGAGGATTTACTGAAATATACTCAACTCAAGGCCAGGGAATACTTCGTTGAAGTCGAGCATCCGGAAACAGGCAAAGTCACCTACCCGGGCGCGCCTTTCAAGATGTCGGAGTCGTCCTGGAAAATCAGACGGCCTGCTCCGCTGTTGGGACAGCACAATGAGGAGATTTATTGTGGGCTGCTGGGATATACCGGAGAGGAGCTGATTAAGCTGCGCGAGGGCGGGATTATCTAGGAAGGAGATTAGTGATATGGCCAAGCTGCCGCTGGAAGGAGTAAGAATCGTTGCACTGCCTGTAGTATTCGCTGGCCCGTTCGCCACTATGCTCCTTGCCGACCTGGGCGCTGAGGTTATTCTGGTTGAGTCAGTCCATCATTTTCCGACAATTACCCGGGGATATATGCCCAGACCCCCCCAATTCCTTGTCCCTACCACCGGGGCAACATTTGGGGGCAGCGGAGGGATACAGACCTACGTCAACCACTGGGCGGGTGACAGGCCCTGGGACCGTTTCGTCATGTTCCATGCCTTGGGCAGAAACAAGCTGAGCTGCTGCATCGACATCACCCGGCCTGAGGGAGTTGAGGTCTTTAAGAGGCTGGTAAAAGTAAGCGACGTTTTCTTCGAGAGCAATGCTGCCGATACTATGGAGAAGTTGAACCTGACTTATGACGTCCTCAAAGGGGTAAATCCCGCTATCATCTATCTCAGCATGCCCGGGCTTGGCTGCACTGGCCCCCACAAATATTGCGCTATCTTCGGAGCCCAACTTCAGGCCCTGGCCAGTCATACCTGGCTGACACGTTATCCCGACCTGGACTACACCACTACCCAGTCATTGATATTTCATAGCGACGCCGCCTCCGGAGCCACCGCCGCCTTCGCTATCCTCTGCGCCCTGCGCCACCGCAAGCGGACCGGGAAAGGGCAGTTCATCGACCTGTCACAGCTTGAATCTGTAATCCCTCACATCGGAGAGGCTATCATGGACTACACTATGAACGGCAGGGTTCAGCAGCCATTGGGCAATCGCCATCCCTTCATGGCGCCTCATGGGGTCTACCGCTGCCTGGGCGACGATGGATGGGTAGTGATTTCGGTATCGTCCGAGGAGGAATGGCAGGGGCTGTGCCGGGCCCTGGGCAATCCCTCTTGGTGCAAAGAGGAACGGTTCTCCACGTCTCTTAATCGCCGGGAAAACCAGGATGAGTTGGACAAATACATCGAAGAGTGGACCTGCCGCCACGATAATTACGAGGTTATGTACATCCTGCAAAAAGAGGGAATCGCAGCGGGTCCTGTGCTGGACCAGCGCAATGTCTTCCGCGATGCCCAGCTAGCGAGCCGCGGCTTCTTCGAGAAAGTCAGCCACCGCGAGGCAGGGACTCATCTCTATCCCGGGATGCTATGGAAAATGGGCAAAACCTCCATAAGCATCCGCAAGCCTCCGCCATGTCTTGGCGAGCATAACGACTATGTCTTCAAAGAGGTGCTCGGAATGTCCGACGACGAGATCGCCGGGTTAGAGAAGGACAAAGTCATAGGCGGTGACGAGTACATGGTGGAATCGATATTCTAGTGGGAGTTACTTCCCCCGGGGGCTTATCTTGACACGGCGTGCCAACGGTTTAAAATGGGAGCGTGATGCCTGAGAGGTTTATCAGATATCCGGAAAAGACGGCAGGAGCAATGAGCCTGTTCTTCAAAAATCCGCTTATAACAGGAAGAACAGGCTTTTTTATACCCTGATAAAAGAGCGTATCGAAAACTAAAAAGGAGGTTCAAAACAAGTATGGCAAAAGGTAAAGGAATGCTGGAAGGCAAAGTCGCAATAGTAACAGGCTCGGGAAGAGGTCTGGGCAGAGCCCATGCCCTGGCAATGGCAGCAGAAGGGGCCAAGCTCGTTATCAACGACCTCGGAGGGGAATGGGACGGCACAGGGGAGGCCAAAGGCCCTGCTAGTGATGTTGCCAAAGAGATAAAGGCCATGGGCGGAGACGCCATAGCCAATTTCGAAAGCGTAACCGATTTCGATGCGGCCAAGAGAATCATTGATTCCGCTGTCAAACACTTCGGCAAGCTCGACATCCTGGTCAACAATGCCGGCTTTCTCCGGGACAAAATGACCTTCAATATGACCAAAGAGGAGTGGGACGCTGTAATCCAGGTCCACCTGACCGGAACGTTCAACTGCGGCAGACACGCTTGCACTTACTTCAGAGAGCAGAGCAAGGCAGGAGCAGCCATTAAAGGCCGCATAATAAATACCATGTCCCACGCCGGCCTTCTGGGCAATGCCGGACAAGCCAATTACGCCTCCGCCAAGCTGGGCATCGGTGCTATGACCATGGTCTGGGCTAGGGAGATGGAGAAGTACGGCATGACCGCAAATGCCATTGTCCCTATGGCCAGGACTCGAATGACCATGCAGACCGCAGGCCTGGGGGGAATGTTCGAGAAGAAAGAGGGCGAGTTCGACGAGATGGCCCCTGAGAATGTATCACCGCTAGTCGTCTACCTCGCCAGCGATGCCGCTCAGAACATAAACGGGCGCTGGTTGTCCATCAGGGGCGGCAAGCTTGAATCATGGCTGTCGCCGCAGCTTGCTAAGACAATCGACATAGGCCGAAAGTGGAAACCACAGGAAATAGCGCAGAGGATTAAAGAACTGGGCGACCTTTCTCTGCCTGCGATGACACTATAGAGAAATACAAGCATTAGGCCGTGGAAATACGACTCAGCCAATGCTCTCCGTGCAGAGCTTTGGCTGAGTAAAGTGGTGTGCTATTCGAAACTTGCTGAGCCGGTTTAGCGACGTTCGTCCTTGGTGCTGGCTCCTCAGAGCCTGTGTCAGGTTTGGATTTATATCCGATCAAAGCTAAAAAGTACCGCAATCCGAGAATAATCTTACGGAAGGGAATATCGAATGGAATACAAGCGCCTTATCTGCGACAAGGATAGGGAAAATCACATTGCTATAGTGACTATGAACCGCCCCAACAGCGCCAATTCCTTTGACTTTCTCCTGATGGAAGAGATAGATTACGTATTCAGGGACGACCTCGAACAGGACGATAATATCAGGGCAATTGTTTTAACAGGGGCGGGAAAATATTTCTCTGCCGGTGTAGACCTCTCGATGTTCGCCGATAAAACTGCCCAGGTTGAAAAAGAAGAGATGGACAAAGGCGTTGCCTCCTCCCGCGTGGGTGAGCAGACCGAGGAAGTCCCCTGGGGCAAGGGCACAGTGGTAGGGGCCGTAGCTTTCATGCAGACCATGCGTAAGCCGATTATCGCCGCCGTAAATGGCCCGGCGGCCGGCATGGGCGTCTCCTTCGCCCTGGCCTGTGACATCCGCATAGCCTCGGATAAGGCTAAATTCGCCATGATGTTTGTCAAACGGGGGCTTGCGCCCGACACCGCTGGTTCCTTCACCCTTCCCCGCGTTGTTGGATTTGCCAAAGCCAAAGAATTGCTGCTCACCGGGGAAACTATCGATGCTGCCGAGGCGTATCGGATTGGCATGGTCAGCAAAGTAGTCCCCCACGATGAGCTTATGGCAGCAGCCAGAGAGCTGGCCTGCAAAATAGGGGCGCTCCCGCCGATGGCGGTTGCCCTGAATAAACTGGCCCTGCACAAATCGATGGCGCAAACCGACATCATCGCGCAAATGATGGTCGAGATCGAATGCCAGGACAAGCTCATGGCAACTGAGGACTTTAAAGAGGCAGCCACAGCATTCATGGAGAAGCGGCCGCCCGTGTTCAAAGGCAGATAGCTGCAATTACCGAATCCTGGGAAAGGAAATTTAGTGGCTTACAAGCTGCAGACAAGAGTAACTGATATTTTAGGCATAAAATACCCTCTGGTTATGGGGACCATGGGGTACCAGTCCACCGCCGAGTTCGTGGCTGCAGCAGCCAACGCAGGCATACTTGCCTGTCTGTCTTCCGTTATGTCAAAAACAACCCAGGCGCTTCGGGAAGAGATTCGGAAAACAAAAAGCCTGACCGATAAGCCATTCGGGATAAACATCAACCTTTTCCCGATGATTAGCCCCCTGCCCTACGAAGACTATATAGATGCCGCCCTCGAGGAAGGGGTCAAAATATTCGAAACATCAGGCCGCAGCCCTGAAAAGCTCGTCCCTCGCATTAAAAAGGGCAATGCCGTGTTTGTACACAAATGCGCCCGTCTGAGAGACGCCAGAACAGCCGAGCGCGTGGGTGCAGATATTGTGGAGATAGTAGGATTTGAGTGCGGCGGACATCCCAGCAGGGAGAATATCACCAGCCTTGTCCTCATTCCCCAAGTAGTAGATGCGGTGAAAGTCCCCGTCATCGCCGGCGGCGGCTTTGCCGACGCCAGGGGAATTGTCGCAGCCTTTGCATTGGGAGCCGAGGGCGTATTGATGGGCACCAGATTTCTGGCCACCCAGGAGTGTCCTATTCCTCTCAGCTTCAAAAAGAAACTCGTTGAGACCCAGTCAACCGAAACTATGTTTGTAATGCGTACCTTAAGCGACCCCATGAGAGCGTTCCGCAACAAATTGACGACAGAGGTTGAAGAGTTAGAAAATAAAGGCGCTCCCCCGGAACAAATCATCCCCATGCTGGCTGGAAATGTGACCTTGAAAGCAATGGCATCTGGCGATATTGAACACGCCCTGTTAGCTTGCGGACAGATTATCGGTTTAGTCCACGATATCCCCACAGTGAAAGAGCTTGTTGAGAGAATGATGGGTGAGGTAAGCGCTGTCTACGGGCAGCTTGGCAAGACCCTGAGCCAAAAGCACTGAAGAGGCAAAATCCGTTGATTGATATTGTTTATTAACCTCTACCAGACTGAGTATAAATACAACGACTTCCCAAACACCGATGAATAGAGGGAGCCGAAATGGACTTTAAATTAACTCCGGAAGAAGAGGCTCTAAAAAAAGAGTTTGAAGATTTCTTCAGAGAAGAGATGAAGAACGCGCCGCCGGAATGGTGGACCTCCGAAGAGGCCATGTTCGGATTGGATATGTGTTGGGAATTCCACAAGAAGATGGCCAAGAAGCTGGCTGCGAAGGGCTGGCTTTCCCATGCCTGGCCCAAGGAGTATGGCGGACAGGATGCCTCCCTCGTAGAGCAATTCATCTTCAGCGAGGCGCAAGGCTACTACAGAGGGGCAGGAGTCGACCCCTGGGGCGTGGGCATGCTCGCACCTACTCTTCTATACGGCGGGAGCGAAGAGCAAAAGAAAGAGCATCTACCCTATATCGCACGCGCCGAGCGGTTCTGGACTCAATTGTGGAGCGAGCCCGGCGCCGGCTCCGACCTGGCATCCCTTACCACTCGAGCGGTAAGGCAGGGCGACGACTATATAGTCAACGGGCAGAAAATCTGGACCAGCGGGGCTCACCGCGCTGACTGGGGCTTCATGCTCGCCAGGACTGACCCCACCTCCAAAAGAAGCCGGGGACTCTCCTTCTTCCTCCTGGATATGAAGACCCCGGGTATTACCATCCGCCCTGTCCTCAGCCTGGAAGGCTCTCACCTGTTTAACGAGGTGTTCTTCGACGACGTGCATGTCCCCGTACGTAACAGGGTAGGCGAGGAAAATCAGGGCTTGTTAGCTTCCCAGATGACTTCAAACTCCGAACGTTCCATGATTATGCTATTCTCCTACATAAAACGAGAGCTGGAAGAGCTGGTCGAGTTCTGCAAGCACACCAAGAAGGACGGCAAACCTCTGTCCCAACACCCCCTGGTCAGGCACAGGCTGGCCCAGCTTGCCATAGATATTGAGGCCGGACGCAGCTATGCCTATTTCGTCGTTTGGAACCAGATTAAGGGCGGCTTGATATCGGCAGGACCTTACGCCGCAGCGGCAAAGGTCATAGCCACCGAACTGAACCAGCGCTTTTTCTATACAGGCTCTCAGATACTGGGAATGTATGCGCAGGTAAAAGATTCAAGATGGGCGCCGCTGCAGGGCAGGTTCGAGAAAGAATACCAGCAGAGCCCGAGCCTGAATATGGGCGGCGGCACTTCTGAAATAATGAGAAACCTTGTCTGTTCACTGGCACTGGGATTACCCAGAAGCTGGTAGCAGGATGAGATAAAGGAGGAAACGGAAATGACCAGAAAGGCAACAACCAAAGCAGGGAAAATACCCAGAGAGGTAGTGATAGTAGACTACTGTCGGACGCCACATGGTAGGGCAAGCCAGAAGAAGCCGGGCTTCTTTGCCCACATGCGCGGGGATGACCTGGCCATAGCTATCGTCGAGAAGCTGCTTGAGCGGACAGGTGTGGATAGAAAAATGATCGACGAGGTCACTATGGGCTCGCCCAATCTGACAGGTGAGCAGCAGAACCCCGCCAGAACAGTCGGCTTGCTGACCTGCCCCTACGAGACCCGTGCCTTGAGCGTCGACCGCGCCTGCACCTCAAGCATGGCAGGCGCTCAGTTCGGAATTATGGCTGTCCAGTTGGGTCTGGAAGATATATTTATCGGCGGCGGTGCTGAGAGCTGCTCTCACTTCCCCATACCCCTCTGGACATTCGACACAGACATGAACAAGATGATGGAGGAGGCTATAGCCACCGGCGCGGTATCGCGTGGCCTGCCCAACCCAAAGCTATGGGAAATCATCGACCCGGCGACACTGATTGCCATGGGCAACACCGCGGAAAACCTGGCTAAAATACACAACGTCACCAGAGAAGATTGCGACCAGTTTGCTTTAAAGAGTAATCTGGGCGCTGCCGAAGCCCAGAGAAAAGGCTGGCGCAAGAACGAGATTATTCCCCTGATGGGCAGATTTCCCGATGGTACAGAGAAAATGGTCGATTACGACGAGGACGTCCGCCCCGACACAACCATCGAGAAGTTAAGAACCCTCCCTACCCTTTATAATCCGACCGGCGTAGTTACAGCCGCCAGCTCATCCAAACAGGCCGACGCCGCAGGGGCAGCCCTGTTTATGACAAAAGAAAAGGCCAGAGAACTGGGGCTAATCCCGATGTGCACCGTGAGGTCTATAGCCTGGGAGGCTTGTGACCCTTCGATCATGGGTTATAGCGCCACACTGGCGGCAGATAAGGCCGTAAAAAGAGCGGGGGTAAAGCCAAAGGATATAGAGCTCTGGGAATCGAATGCCGCCTTCGCCGTACCGCCCATAGTTCAATGCAAGCTGCTTGGAATACCGTGGGAAAGAATGAATGTAAACGGAGATGCACTTTGCATAGGCCATCCCATCGGTGCAAGCGGCATACGGATGGTCGGCACTATGATACATGAAATGAACCGCCGCGGCGCGAGGTGGGGTTGTGCGGGTATCTGCGGTGGCTACGGCCAGGGAACCGCTATGGTTGTGGAGAGAGAGGACTACGATTGGGACGGGCGCCGTGCCTGGATGGTAAGCTAAGAGACAGTGGATCGAGCAAAAAAGTTGGCTCCCACATCTCTTCTTAAAGCTATGATAATCTGAGGAGGCTGAAATGAATCTGGATTTGACCGAAGAACAGGAAATGCTGAGAACTTCGGCACGGGATTTCCTGACCAAGGAATGTCCCAAAACTTTGGTTCGCAAGCTGGAAGAGGACGAGAAAGGCTATTCGCCCGAGCTCTGGCAAAAGATGGCCGAGCTGGGCTGGATGGGTTTGGTGCTGCCTGAGCAATATAACGGCATGGGGATGGGCTTCATGGACCTCGTCATCCTGCTCCAGGAGATGGGGCGCAATATCCTCCCTGGGCCCTTCTTCAGTACCGTGGTCATGGGCAGCCTCCCTATCCTCCATGCAGGCACTGAGGCGCAGAAAAAAGAGTTCCTTCTCAAAATAGCCAAAGGGGACGCTATTTTGGCACTGGCATTCACTGAACCCAGCGCCAGATACGATGCTGCAGGTGTGGAAACAAAGGCTGTGGCCCAGGGCGATAGCTTCATCATTAACGGCACCAAGCTCTTCGTGGAAAATGCCCATATTGCCGACTATATAATCTGCGTTACCAGGACTAAGAAGGGGACAACTCCAGAAGATGGCATTACCCTGTTTCTGGTAGACGCCAAGAGCCCCGGCATCAAATGCGAGGTCATGCCGACTATAGGCGCTGACAAGCTGTGCGAAGTCGTCTTCAAGAATGTCAAAGTCCCTAAGAGCAATATGCTGGGTAAACTCCACGAAGGATGGCCCGTGATGGCCAAGACCCTGGAGTACGCCACCATAGCCAAATGTGCAGAGATGGTCGGCGGCCAGGAAGCCGCCCTGGAAATGACCCTGGCTTATGTCAAGGAGAGAGTGCAGTATGGTAAGCCTATCGGCAGCTTCCAGGTTATTCAACACTACTGCGCAAATATGTGGATGAACGTCGAGACCAGCCGGGATATTCTTTACAAGGCCGCCTGGAATGTTGCTGAAGGTCTCCCCGGCAGCGCCTCTGAGGTCGCTGTGGCTAAGGGATGGATCAACGAAGCCTACAAATTCGTCACGGAAAGAGCCGTTCAATGTCATGGAGCTATCGGCACCACCAGAGACCACGATATAGGGCTATACTATCGGAGGGCCAAATCAGGTGAGCTCGCCTTCGGCGATACCGATTTCCAGAAAGAGCTGGTCGCTCAAAAATTAGGATTGTAGGACCTACCCTATAACTTCAATAAGGGGGAAAGCTATGGACTTCCAGTTCACTGCCCAACAGGAAGCCTTCAGACAGGAGATTCGTGATTTTCTGCGTCAGGAGCTGGGGCCGGATTGGCGGGGCGGAAAAACCCATGAAATGTTCAGCCGCGAATTCAGCCGTAAGCTGGGCAAGAAAGGCTGGATAGGCATAGGATGGCCCAAGGAGTACGGCGGCCTCGGCCGACCCCATATGGACCAGCTAGTCTTCGGCGAAGAAATGCTATATGGCAGAGCGCCCGCAGCCGCTCATATTCTGGCACAGAATATGGTAGGTCCCACTTTAATAAATGTGGGAAGTGAGGAGCACAAGAAGAAATTCCTGCCCATGATTTTGAGCGGAGAGGTCGTGTTTTGCCTGGCCTACACAGAGCCTCAATCAGGCTCCGACCTCGCATCCTTGCAGACCAACGCCAGAGCAGAGGGCGATTACTTCATTATGAACGGACAGAAGACCTTCATCAGCTTTGCCGGCGATGCCGACTACGGCTGGATCGGAGTTAGAACCGACCCCAATGCCCCCAAGAAACACAGGGGGATAAGCATCTTCATCGTCGACATGAAGACCCCCGGTATCACCACACGCAAGCTGGACACCATGTTCGACCACACGCTGTATGAAGTATTTTTCGACGATGCAAAAGTCCACAAGAGCTGCGTGGTAGGACAACTGAATCAGGGCTGGTATTATATTACCCAGGCCCTCGACCATGAAAGAGTCTTCATGGCAGCCACCATAGCAGGCTACCAGCGTATATTCGACGAGATAGTAGAATACGCTAAGTCAACGAAACGCGACGGTAAACCGATAAGCAAAGACCCTATCGTGCAGCAAAAGCTAAGCGAGATGGCAATAGAGCTGCATGTAGGACGCTTATTGGGATATCGCCTGGCCTGGCTTCTGGAGCAGGGCATCGTCCCCTACTCTGAAGCATCCATTTCCAAGGTCTTCACCAGTGAGCTTGAGAAACGCCTGGGGAATCTGGGCATGCAAGTACTCGGCCTGTACGGTCAGTTGCAGCGAGGCTCTCCTCAGGCTCCCTACGATGGATACCTGGAGTGGGAATATAGATTCTCTCCCATGCAAGCCGTTGGCGGTGGCGCTAACGAAATTCAGAAGATAATCATCGCCATTGCCGGACTCGGCCTGCCCAGGTAGACCAGGCCATTAAACCGCAATCTGAGGATGAAGCTGGCTCAATGAGTAGGGCACAGTGCGCTGTGCCCCGGAGGCTCCCCGACTGAGAAATATAGAAGGTTTAAAAACCTTCTTTTTATACCATATCCTGCGGATGTGCCTGAAGAAAGGAGGAGGGTAATGCTAATCGATGCTCATTATCACCTGGTGGCTAGAGAGTGGTACCCGGAGGGATGGTGGCAGAGTGTGGTCGGAATGTATATCAACGGCCTGAAGGCGCTGGGTATGGAAATGCCCCCTGAAATGGTCATGGATACCATGATACCCTCTCTATGGGACCCTGAGGGAGAAGCATTAATCAATGACATGACCGCCAATGGAATCGACAAATCTGTTCTTCTGCCCATGGACTACTGGCTTCTCTACGGTGAGAACACGGCTACGCTGGATAAACAGCTTAAAGCCTACTCGGCTCTCCAGAGAAAGCACCCGGATAAAATAATCGCTTTCGTCACTACCGATGCCCGCAGGCCCAACGCAGTGGAGATAGTGGAACGGGGCATCAAGGATTTGGGGCTCAAAGGCGTGAACCTCTATCCCCAAACCGGTTTCTTCGTCAACGACCCCAGGACTCGCCGCCTGTTCGATAAAATCTACGAGATGGGCGTGCCGCTGACCTGCCATACCGGACAGCAGGGCCCGGCACCCTTCCGCGCCAAGTTCGGAGACCCGGTCCACCTCGACGATATCGCTGTCGATTACCCCAACATGATGATTACAGCCGGTCACATGGCCTTCGGCTGGCACGAGCAGCTTTTCTACGGATTTGGGCTCAAATATAACGTAGCCACGGACGTCTCTGCCTGGCAGGACGTAGCGAAAACTAATCTTCGCAAATTCTGCACAGTTCTCAGGCAGGCCCTGGACCGCCTGGGCAAAGACCGCGTTCTTTTCGGCACCGATAATCCCTTTGTTTCCGCCCTGATGCCCACTAAAGAGTATGCAGACCTGATTAAAGGCCTGCCGCAGAATGCACCCGAGGGGATAACCTTCACTGAGGACGAGGTCAACGCCATCCTGGGTGAAAATGCGGCCCGAATACTGAGACTGAAGAGCTAGCTACTTCCTTAATCTGCTAGGGGAGGTAACAAATTGAGCCTGAAAGATAAGTGTGCCATCGTCGGCGTCGGCATGACCAAGCTCGCCAAAAAAAATCCCGAAAAAAGCACCATGGGCTTCGCCCTCGAAGGCTGCAAGAAGGCAATTGAAGACGCCGGGCTGACCAAGGATGACGTGGACGGTCTTCTATTCGCACACCCATCCCAGCAAGGCGAGCGCCATGGCTTCTCCGGGAGGGTGGCTGACCTTCTGGGGATAACCTCAAATTTCAACGCTACCGTAGACTGCGGCGGTGCCACACCCATCGTCCTGGTGCAGATGGCCGCCATGGCTATCAACGCCGGGGTGTGTCACACAGTGGTCTGCTGCTATGGTTGGCAGAACAACCCTGTAGACGTTCCTCCCAGCCTACCCCCTAACTTCGAGTTTACCTTGACGTACGGCGAGATTGCGGCGACGCCGTTCCTGGCTCAAGTAACCCGCAGGCACATGAACGATTTCGGCACCACCAGCAAGCAACTGGGGATGGTGGCCGTCACTTGCAGGAAAAATGCCTGCCTTAATCCCAACGCCCAGTCATATGGAAAACCCATCACCCTCGAGGACCATCAAAAATCGCGCTGGATCTCAGAGCCGCTGCGCGCGCTGGATTGCTGCCCCTGGACTGACAGCGGTGGCGCAGTAGTAGTAACATCTGCAGAGCGGGCAAAGAATCTCAAGAAACGCCCTGTCTACATCAGTGGCTGGGGCCAGGCCCACGGAGCACCGCTCCTGCGCCCCTGGCGCAATCCCAAGATTTCCGATTGGCAAACCTGGACCAGGGCCAGCGATACGGCCTTCAAAATGGCCGGGGTCACCCGCAAAGACATAGATGTCGCCCAGCTTTACGATGCTTTCACTATAGTGTTCCTCATACAGTTAGAGTCCAGCGGGTTCTGCAAGATTGGAGAAAGCGGGCCCTTCGTCGAGGCCGGGAAGATAGAGCTTGACGGAGAGCTTCCCTGCAACACAGCAGGTGGCCTGCTCTCCGAAGGCCACACTATGGGCATGGGGCACATCGTCGAGTCGGTGCGCCAGCTCAGGGCAGAGTGTGGTGAAAGACAGGTGAAGAATGCGGAGATTGCACTCGCTACCGGATTCGGCGGCGTAGTCAATGAGTATCCTCCGACATTTAGCTGCTCCGCATTAATCCTGAGGAGGTAATTATGACGACAGAATTTAAGCTGCCCCAGCCGCTTCCGTCTCCCACCGAAGACTCAAAACCCTTCTGGGACGCCTGCCAGAAGCAAGAGTTGTTGCTTCAGAAATGCAGCGACTGCGGAATGTGGCGTTTCCCGCCGGGCGTTCTCTGTCCTAAATGTATGAGCATGAATTACCAGTGGGCCAAAGTCAGCGGCAAAGCCAAGGTTTTCTCCTGGCAAACTACCCACCAGCCTTTCTATCCGGCCTGGGATACGCCCTACAGTGTCGCCATTGTGGAGTTGGAAGAAGGGCCTCGCATGCACACTAATATAGTTAGCTGCAAAAACGAGGATATACATATAGATATGCCTGTTGAGCTCATTTTCGAGAAAGTAGAGGGACAGGACTGGTACCTGCCCAAATTCAAGCCGGCGTCCGGGTCAAAGACATCAAGAAAATCAAAGTGAGGAGGAGAACATGCCCGCAGTACTTTTTGAGAAGAAGGAACATATAGCAATAGTCACCATGAACCGTCGCGAAGCCCTCAATGCCATGGACGACGAGATGATGGACCAGCTTTGCGATGCCTGGGTAAAGGTTAGGGATGACCGGGATATCTGGGTAGCCATCATCACCGGGGCCGGCAAGACAGCCTTCTCCGTGGGAGGAGACCTCAAGACCTTTCTGCCCAAAATTACCCAGTCCGACCTCCGGGAGCTTCAATCAGACCCCCAGGCCGCCAAATCGCTTACCGCCGTCCTCCGCGGATTCGACCTCTATAAGCCCGTGATTGCAGCAGTTAACGGCTTCTGCATGGGCGGGGGACTGGAGATGCTCCTGGGCACCGATATTAGAGTAGCCTCTGAGAATGCCGTGTTCGCCATAATGGAACCCACCTGGGCGCTCTTCCCCGGCGGCGGCACAACCGTCAGAGTACCGCGCCAGATACCCTTCTGCCGCGCCATGGAAATGCTGCTCACAGCCAACCAGATTACCGCCCAGCAGGCT
>Ga0172364_10001385_pt1 | contig 18579 bp, 12 predicted proteins | sample LakKivSesite10cm_FD_114545 | JGI IMG/M metagenome (GOLD analysis project Ga0172364, IMG submission 114545) | Sediment microbial communities from Lake Kivu, Rwanda - Sediment site 10cm | ecosystem: Environmental > Aquatic > Freshwater > Lake > Sediment | place: Rwanda: Western Province, Lake... | reverse complement strand
TTGTAAATGCAGTCCTTGGACCTGACAGGCTTGTAGTGACGGATATTACGATCAGCAGGAAGAAATGAATTCCGGCTACCGGTTACCGGCAACCGGCTACCGGTTACCGGCTACCGGCTACTGGCTACTATCCAGATACCAGACTGCAAGACCGCGAGACCCTAAGACAACCTGTTCTTATAATCCTCATAACCAAATTTCCTCAGCAGGCGAAAATTCCCGTCCATGGTCCAGATGCCTATTGAAGGGTGCTGAACACCGTTGAATGTTGTGGTCTTAACCATTGTATAATGGATCATATCGAGGAAAATGATCCTGTCTCCGGGCGTTAATTTATGATTGAATGACCAGTCACCCAAAAAATCGCCGGACAAACACGAATTTCCTCCCAGCCTGTAAACCGGTTTCCCTTCAGCCGGTCCGGTGGCATCAAGAATATCCGGCTTATACGGCATCTCGAGACAATCAGGCATGTGAGCGGTAAACGATACATCCAGGATGGCTGTCGTAATACCCTGATTCACAATAACATCTTCAACAGTCGCGACCAGCTCCCCTGTCTCCCAGGCAAACGCACTCCCCGGCTCGAGAATAACTTGAAGCCCTGTCTTTTCCCTGAACCTCTTTATCATACCAATAAGATGACCGGTATCATATCCGGCTTTTGTCATGAGATGACCGCCTCCCATGTTTATCCATTTTATCCTGCTGAAAAACCTTCCGAATTTCTTTTCCACAACATTCAGGACTTTCTCAAGCGCGAATGAATCGGATTCAAAAAGAACATGGAAATGGAGGCCTTCAATTCCTTCAGGCAAACCTCCTGAAAGATCTTCCGGAGTAACTCCCAGCCTTGATCCGGGAGAACAGGGATTGTAAATCCCGTGTCTCACTTCTGAAAACTCCGGATTTATCCTCAGACCAGGAGAAATTTTCTTCGGATATTCTCTGATTTTATTCGAAAACTTCCTGTACTGTGCCAGCGAATTGAAGGTTATATGGGAACTGTATTCAAGGATTGATTCAAATTCATCTTTCCTGAAAACAGGGGAATAGGTATGCGCCGGTGACCCGATCTCTTCAAAACAGAGCCGGGCTTCATGCAGCGAGCTTGCTGCTGCACCTCGGAAATATTCCCTGAAAATGTCAAAAACACCCCACATGGCAAAACCTTTGAAAGCGAGTATAATTTCCGCACCCGATTCATCAGCAACATGTCTTATCAATGAAAGGTTTTTTCTGAACCTCTCTTCATCAATCACGTAACAGGGTGAAGGTACTTTTGAGTAATCGACGGCCATAGTAAATTTTCCCTTCCTTAGCCCTCCTTCTCCTCCCGCTTAAGGCGGGACAGGCTCTAAAGGGGGGTTAATTTGTTGTTTTATAGATAAATATACTTAATATTATTTAACTAGTCCCCCTTCAGGGGGATGAGGGTGTCTCAAAAGTCAAATTTAACCGCAAAGTACGCTAAGTATGCGCAAAGCACGCAAAGCTATAAATTTAATAATCATTTCTTTGCGATCTTTGCGCAAATTCTTTGCGGCCTTTGCGGTTATTAAAACTATCTTTTGAGACACCCTCAGGGGGTTAGTGCTCCTATAATTCGAGGTCAACATCATGCAGTTCCACCCAGGGAAGTCCCAGTAAATTAAGTTGTTCCATGAAGGGATCGGGATCAAATTCCTCGACATTGAAAACACCCGGTTTTTTCCAGATGCCTTTCATATACATCATGGCCCCGATGGCAGCAGGAACACCGGTTGTATAGCTTACGGCCTGGGTTCCCGTCTCCTTATAAGCTTCTTCGTGACTGCAGTTGTTATAGATATAATAAGTCTTTTCCTTACCATTTTTAAGGCCTTTTATCCGGCATCCTATTGAAGTCCATCCTTTATAGTTCTCGCCCAGCTCACCCGGATCAGGAAGTACTGCCTTCAGGAATTTGATAGGTACGATCTCCCTCCCGTCGAACATAACAGGCTCAATACCTGCCATCCCTATATTCTGGATAACCCGGAGATGTGTCAGGTACTCCTGTCCGAATGTCATCCAGAACCTCGCCCTTTTGAGTGTCGGGAAGTTCTTTACCAGAGATTCCAGCTCTTCGTGGCAGATGAGGTAAGATTCTTTCGGTCCAATACCCGGGTAAGTCAGTGGTTTATGCACCTGGTGAGGTTTTGTATATACCCATTGCCCGTTCTCCCAGTATCGTCCTTTCTGTGTCACTTCCCTGATGTTGATCTCAGGGTTGAAATTCGTCGCAAATGGTTTTCCATGATCACCGGCATTGCAGTCAACTATGTCGAGGTACTGCAATTCATCAAAATGATGCTTTGCTGCATAGGCTGTATAGACCGAAGTCACGCCCGGATCGAATCCGCAACCGAGGATAGCTGTCAGACCGGCTTTTTTATATCTGTCCCGGTAAGCCCACTGCCAGCTGTATTCGAACCTGGCTTCATCGAGAGGTTCATAATTCGCGGTATCGAGGTAAGCCACTCCTGTTTCAAGACATGCATCCATGATATGGAGATCCTGGTATGGCAGAGCTACGTTTACAACCATGTCCGGGCTGAAAAACCTGATCAGGTTTACGAGCTGCGGAACCTTGTCTGCATCTATCTGTGCCGTCTGCACACGGTTATTGCCAATTTTAGCAGCTATAGCATCACATTTTGATTTTGTCCGGCTGGCCAGCAGTATCTCCGTGAAAACCTCAGGAAGAGAAGCCATCTTATTGACAACAACGGTTCCGACTCCTCCGGCCCCTATTACCAATACTTTTCCCATATATCTGATTATTAACCGGTTTAACTTAACTCTCTATACAGACTTTTTCCTCTATGCCTGTTTTTTGTATTCTCCAAATATAAGATTAAAAATGACCGGTCGGGCGGCCTTTAAATGTAAAACCCGGGGCACAGGTGACAAATATCCTCAAGTCTACAGTATTTCTGTGTATATTTATGCCCGTAATCTGCTTGAACACCGGGATGAAGCTTATTAATCCACTGATTATCATCAGGATTCTGGGAACAATACTATTGATAGAATCCATAGCTCTCCTTGCCTGTATTCCTGCTTCTGTCATTTACAGAGAACCTTTATACCCTTTTCTTATTGCTGCAGGGATTGCTGCATTTTTATCCCTTGCCTCAAGAATTGCCACCAGGAATACAGACACAAAAAAACTATGTAACCGTGATGGTTATCTTGCAGTTTCGATCTCGTGGTTTTTATTTGCCGCGGTAGGTACCCTTCCTTATATTATAAGCGGCACAATACCCTCCTTCATAGATGCATTTTTTGAATCTGCATCCGGTTTTACCACTACCGGATCTACAATTGTAAAAAATGTGGAGATTCTGCCTTTTTCAATACTGTTCTGGCGAAGTCTTACTCACTGGATAGGCGGAGTTGGAATAATTGTACTGGTTATCATTATTCTTCCATCGCTCGGGATTGCCGGACATCAGCTATTCAGCCTTGAATCTTCATTGAAGGAGAAGATACATCCCAGGACCAAAGCTGTAGGATTCAGGATCCTCCTTATTTATCTGAGCCTGACAATAGCTGAAGTATTTCTGCTTTCAACAGGTGAAATGAATCTGTTCGAAAGCATCTGCCATACATTCGGAACAGTCGCGACTGGCGGATTTTCAACAAAAAATGCAAGTATTGCCGCATACTCTCACTACAGTCAGTATATTATCATGGTATTCATGTTTCTTTCCGGAGTAAGTTATGTTGTATACTATTTCATAGTGAAACTCAAATTCAGCAAAGTCTGGAAGAATGAAGAACTCCGGTTTTATCTCGGAACGGTTTTACTGGCAGGGTTGATAGCAACAGGAATCCTGATTTCAGAAACGACGAGGCCTGTTGAACAATCATTCAGGGAAGGTTTTTTCCAGGTTGTTTCAATTATAACCACGACAGGCTATGTAAATACTGATTATCTCTTATGGCCGTCAGCCGGACTAATTCTGATCTTCATACTGATGTTTGCAGGGGCCAGCACGGGATCGTCAACAGGAAGTATTAAAATGGCAAGGCATCTTCTTATAATAAAAAACATCAGGAGTGTCTTCAGAAAGCTTAATCATCCCAGCCTTATCTCTCCTGTTAAACTTAACGGAAAGCTTGTCCAGGAAAAAAACAATATTTCCGTGATCTCGTTTGTAGTGTTTTACCTTTTTATATTTATTATCGGCACAATCATTGTAATCCTTACAGGCCTGGATCCGGTTACAGCAGCAAGCGCCGTAGCAGCATCCCTTGGTAATGTCGGGCCAGGGCTTGGCAATGTCGGACCAATGTTCAATTACTCGGAGCTGCATGAATTGAGTAAATTCATATTCAGCATGTTAATGATCATAGGACGTCTCGAGATAATGACAGTGTTTGCGCTTTTCGCAAGGTCGTTCTGGAGATTGTAAAGGCTTGGGGCTTGGGGCTTGGGGCTTGGGGCTTGGGGCTTGGGGCTTGGGGCTTGGGGCTTGGGATATGTGAGAAACTGACCCAGTACCGAGCACCGGTTTTATCTTAAAATCCTTCTGGCTTCCTCAATGTCCTCCGGTGTTCCCACATTCACCCAGTATCCGCTGTCGTCCCTGAATGTGAAAATCCTGTGCGATGATGCAAGCTGCAGGTAAAGAGCTGTCATGGTATAGATTCCGCTGGCCATATATCCGAATATCTCAGGTTCAATGATATGAATCCCTGAAAAAGCAATCTCTGATAAAGATTCTTCTTCTTCACCCGCCACAATCCTCTCCCCTGTTTCTTTATTGCACCATCCTCTCAACAGACCTTCGTTATTTACCAGTAAATACCTTTTCCCCTGCCGGTTTCTGACAGCAAGCGTTGCCAGTCCTTTTTTCTCAAGGTGATAATTGTACAATGAAGAAAGATCCAGATCAGTAATTGTATCGGCATTATAAAGAAGGAAAGGATCCCTGTCAAAGAACTTTCTTGCATTGAATAATCCGCCGCCCGTTTCAAGAAGCAAATCCCTTTCGTCGGATATAGTTATATTAAATCCGTTCTTTCTAAGCTTTCCGATCTCCTCCTCAACCATATCCGCAAAATGATGAACATTTATTATTATATCACCAAATCCCGATGATGCACATCTCTCAACAGCCAGCCTGAGAAGGCTTTTCCCGTTGATATCGACCAGCACCTTCGGGATCGATTCGGTTATTTTACCAAGGCGAGTACCAAGACCGGCAGCCATGAGCATTGCTTTCATAGTGCATTATCAGTTATTCTTTGACGATAGGCCCAGAAATATCTTTGTATCCGGGATTGATCTGACAGTATTATAAAGCTCGGGCAGTTTTACATGTTCTTCAGCTGAGCCGAAAATATGGATAAGAATTTTGACACCCGGGACAATACTGTCAGTGAAAGTCGGCTTCTGTTCATAGAGTCCCCTGAAACCGAATGCACCCAGTGCCTGCATAACTCTTATCATGCTGAAACCTGCGTAGTATCCCCTGAATTTCATTTTATCCTCACCTGTGAGGTTACAAAATCTGTCAGCATAATAATCCAGAAGCTCATCCCTGTCGGCCTGCAGCATCGGGATCTTGGCATCATAAAGCAGAGATGCCACATCATACTGGGGCGCTCCCTTCCTGCCGCCCTGGTAATCTATAAACCACGGATCCTCTCTTATGACCATCACGTTTGCTGTCTGAAAATCCCTGTACAGGAAATAATCCTGTCCTGTTTCAAGCAGATAATCCGCAAGAGTATTGAAATCATGTTCAAGGTTCCTTTCGTTGAACGGCACAGCAAGCAGCTTGAGAAGCATATACTTAAAATAGTTCATATCCCACATCATGGACTGCCTGTCGAAGCTTCTATGCGGATAGCAGAGATCAAGATTAAGGCCTTTTATGCCTTCTGTCTGAAAAAGGATAAGGTTATCAAGAATTTTTCTGTAAAGCTCTTTGGTCTCGTTATTGAAATGAGAGATGTCGGGGCGGTTGTGAAGCCAGGTATAAAGGTTAATATCGCCAAGATCACGGAGAAAATATAAATTCTTATCAGGCAAATAGTGAAATACTTCCGGAACAGGCAGGCTTTTTTTCAGGAAATGCCCCGTAAAGCCGACAAATGCATCATTCTCTTCCCTGTTCTCATTATAGGCACCTATAACGGTATCATTTCCCCTGAAGACCCTGAAATACCTCCTGTCGGATCCTGACGGTGGAAGCTGAACTATCTTAGTTTCCTGATGCCGGTAACACTTTCTGTAACTTTCTGATATTATTTGTATTTCTTCCATGCGTTTGTTGTTGGATTTTATCGTGCTATATTCACCACGGAGACCATACTACGTTAAAACTTCGTATGGCAAAGCACGGAGAACACGGAGTCCCACAGAGATTATTTTTATCTTTTACCTTATCTCTCCTATAGTTTTATTAATATTTTTTTCCTGTACAAGATCAGTGCAAAAAGCCAGATCAGCAGCAGATTAAGGAGTGCAAACACCAGGCTGCCAACCAAATTGCCTGCGACCGGAACACAAATATGCTCATAAATCCAGTTGTATAAAGTGATTTTTTCATTTCCGGCAGGTATTTTTATGAACAGCATCAGTCTTGTCCATATCCCGGCAAGGAAATAAGCGAAAAGAGCATTTGTACCGAAGATCAGGAAGAACTTACCCCACCACTGGAACTTCAGAACATCTGCTATCAGGAAAATAATTGCCAGTACGATCATTGCAAGTCCTCCGGTATAAAGTACATAGGAGCTTGTCCACAAAGGTTTGTTGATCGGGAATATCAGGCTCCACAGAAGACCGAGTCCTGTTGCAGCAGCTCCGAGCAGAGCCAGTTTCAGTACTGTCTTACCGTCTGCAGAGCCTTTTCCAATGAGTTCTCCGGTATAGAATCCTGTGATCACTGTACAGACCGCCGGGAGAGTGCTTAACAGGCCCTCCGGATCGAATGGTTTTCAGAATCCCCTGTAAAGATGATTTATACCGAGGATAGCTGCATCAACTTTCGATGCAAAATTTCCGTCAAGGCTGTAAGGATCCGAACCTCCGAATATTGCGAGCAGAGCCCAGTAAAATAAAAGGATACCGGCCATGACTATCCAGAGGTAATCGCGTCTCACTGTCAGGCACAACAGGGCTCCCAAACCATAAGCCAGGGCAATTCTCTGGAGCACTCCCATAATTCTCAGCGCCGAATAATCCCTGTTGAAATAAGGGAATATTGCAAGGAATAGTCCGAGCGCAAAAATTGTGATCATGCGCCTCACTATCCTCCATACTGATCCTTTGTTTATCTCATGCCCGTATTTTTTCAGGGAATACCATGTTGATACCCCAACTATAAAAAGAAAGAACGGAAAGACAAGGTCAGTAGGCGTACAGCCGTGCCATTCCGAATGACGGAGTGGCGGATAAACATAATTCCAGCTTCCAGGGGTATTTACAATTATCATAAATGCCACGGTCAGGCCTCTGAAAATATCGAGGGAGACAAGTCTGGAGACGTTCTTAGCCATTCAGAAATCTAAAAACAAGGGTATAAAAATAACAATATAGGCCGGGAAAATCAGTCAGTGAACATTTTTATTTTCGGAGAGATCCCGATCCCCGGTTTCACATTCAGAGTCACTTTACCGTCGGTGATTGTTACGCCATCATAGCAATCGTTGCTGATAAGAAGGTTACCGTCAAGGTCGGCCCACTCTACAAGGGGAGAAAGTTGTGCAGCTGCCGAGATCGCGCACGAAGTTTCGGTCATGCACCCCAGCATCACCTTCATACCCAGAGCCCTGGCCATATGAGCCATTTTCACTGCAGCATTCATCCCGCCGCATTTCATCAGCTTTATGTTTATGCCTGAGTATATATCCCTGACCTTTAAAACATCACCGATGTTCTGAACGGCTTCGTCTGCAATTATTGGCAGGGGTGAATTTCGGGTAAGCCAGGCAATATCATCGGTCATTTCTTTTGGCATGGGCTGTTCCACGAAAATGATCTTCTTCTCATTAAGCCAGTTTATCATTTCGAGGGCAAAATTCCTGTCCTTCCAGCCCTGGTTTACATCCACGCAGATCGGTTTGTCCGATACCGACCTTATTGTTTCTATCATTTCCTTATCTGTACCGGCCCCGAGTTTTACTTTCAGGACCCTGTAAAGTTCTGCCTCGGCAACTTTCTGCCTCACGACATCAGGTGTGTCAATACCGATTGTAAAGCTTGTTGCCGGTGTTTTCAGAGGATCGAGGCCCCAGAGCCTGAACCAGGGCATGCCGACAAGCTTGCCGGTCAGGTCATGCAATGCAATATCCACAGAGGCTTTTGCAGCATAATTACCGGGGGCGATGCTGTCTGTATATGCAATTATATCTTCAATGAGGAATGGATCCGTGAACTGTGAGAGATTCACCTGTGAAAGGAATTTCTGTACGCTTTCATGGCTCTCACCCAGGTAAGGAGGCATGGAAGCCTCTCCGTATCCGTGCACGCCATCATATTCAATTTCTGTCAGAACGACGGGAGTCGTGGTTCGTGAGCTTGTTGCAAGGGTAAATACATGTTTAAGCTGAAGGGTGTAAGGTACAAATCTCAGGTTAAGCTTTGCACCTTTCCTAACTGACCTGGAAGATTTTTTCATAGACTCACTGATAACTGCTGAAGGAGATCCTGTCATCATGGCTCCTGCCAGCAGGGTGCTGTATTTGACAAAGTCGCGTTTTTTCATTGAAAATAAAATTCAGGATATTCCGGATTTCAGGTTTTACATTTTACTATTTGCATTTTGCTATTTGCAATTACTAATATGAGTATCAGGAATGATTAATAACAAAACGAAGATTCCTCGTCCCGAGTCCTCGGGACTCGGAATGACATATTGGTATAAGAAAACAGGGGAAGAAGCGGCGATTTGTATAAACACTTGTGCTTTCTCTTGATTGTTGATGCAAATCGCCGCTTCTTTCCTTCCATCCCATGACTATCCTGTCATTCCGAACGAAGTGAGGAATCCTTATTATTTTGTTATATAATATTTTTTGTTTATTCATCATTCCTGACACTCGATTTTAATCTATGTACCAGCCATGGTTTTTCACGGACCGTGTTCCCTGTTCATCCCCGGCCCCGATCACTCTCCTGGATCCCATCAGGGTTTCTTTCAGGTAGCTGCTGTAATTTGCTCTTGAAGGATCGAGGCTGTTGATCCTGACCATCCCGGAGGAGTGAATAACCTCAGTATCACCGATATACATGCCAACGTGAGTGATCCTCTTTTCACCCTTCTCATTCAGCCTGCCGAAAAAAATAAGGTCACCCGGAATAAGTGATTCAAAAGTCTCTGTAATGTTCAGAGGTGCTCCATACCTGAACTGCTGAGAGGCATCCCGGGCAAGAATTATCCCTCCAAGAAAATAGAGTGTCTTGACAAAACCGCTGCAATCGAGTGCTTTTACCGAAGTCCCGCCCCACATATAGGGTGATCCGAGCAATGACCTGCCCATTGAGATCATATCAGCGGCAACCGGCTTAATCTCTGAAACCCATCTGTTGAAATCAGCAGCGTCGCCGGCGGGGATACTGCCTTCCCTCCCATCGGGCAATACGACATTAAACCACCCTGCAGTCTTGTTTTTAACCTCCAGTATCACTCCGGCCACTATGTCTGAAACTACATTTTTCCCGGTAACGATATCGCCCGATTTTGATGTGTATATAACCCTTTCACACTGTTTCCATCTGCCAAATTCATTTTCATCCATTTCAGAGATACTGCTTTTCGTTACCCACCCGATATAGTGATCGGGAGTCTGAATGAGTATCCAGCTTCCCATTTGCTTTAGTATTTTAACAGGAGTTCCCATAATCGCCTGGGATATCAGTTCACTCGAATGGGAAGGGTTTTTCTTTATGTTGATAACGGATACAGTTACAAGTCCCCATCGTTTAAATATCATTGATGTGTCAGGCAGAAGGGAGATGCTGTCCTGGTATTTTAATCCCGACTTTTCGAGGAATTCATTGATTTCTTTCCTGAGTTCAGGTTTGTCAGTTTCACCTGTTATTTTAATTATGTTCCCGGGAACTCTTTCCAGTTCAAAGTTGCAGATCCCCTCCCTGGTATCAGGCACAAATTTCCGGGAGATCGAGTCAATATCTGCTTTCAGTGATTCAGACACCGTCCTTGCCGTGCAACCTGAAATAAGGAGTACAAATAATAAACCTGTTCTGAACCTCATAAAATGATAAAAGTTGTATTACATCTTTCAAAATTATAAATTGGAGCAGAATTCCGGTATTAATTAAACGGGAAATTACAAACAGAGGCATATAAATATATTTTTACGTTTCTTCCGGGAAAATGTTTCATTTTTTATGTAAAATCGGGATACCTTATTAATTGTCTGACATGAAATACAATTACACAGGAATTATCTTATCACTTGCCTTTACGTCTGTTTTTGCCGGTTCATGCGCCCTGAAATCACAGACGGTTCAAACGGGTCTTGAAGTTCTTGCCGGAAACAATTTTGAAATATTGAAAGGCAAAAGAGTGGGATTGATCACCAATCCAACCGGCGTAGACAGGAATCTCAATTCAACCACAGATATATTATACAATGCACCTGGAGTAAAACTGACCGCTCTCTACGGACCTGAGCATGGTGTGAGGGGTGAGTATACTGCCGGGGAAATAATCGGATCGGAAAAAGACCCGGTGACAGGGCTTCCTGTTTACAGCCTTTATGGCAGCACCCGGAAGCCGACAAAAGAAATGCTCTCAGGCATTGATGTCCTGGTGTACGATATCCAGGATATAGGTTCACGGTCATATACATATATCAGCACCCTCGGGCTGGCAATGGAAGCCGCCGCCGAAAACAATATTCCCTTTGTTGTGCTCGACAGGCCGAATCCTTTGGGAGGCAGACGAATGGAAGGCCCTCTCGTTGAACCTGATTTCATTTCATTCGTAAGTCAGTTCCCGATCCCTTACATCCATGGGATGACAGTCGGAGAGCTTGCCATGTTCCTCAATGGAGAAGGTCTCCTCAGCAACGGAGTGAAATGCAATCTGGAGGTTGTCAGGATGAAGGGATGGAACAGGGATATGGTTTTTGAAATGACCGGTCTGCCCTGGATCCCGTCATCACCTCACATACCGCATGCATTCACTCCCGCATATTATCCGGCAACCGGCATTCTCGGGGAGCTTTATGTTGCAAGCATCGGCGTCGGCTACACACTTCCTTTCCAGATGGTAGCAGCAGAATGGTTTGATGCCGATTCACTTGCGAAGAGCCTTAATGATCTTGATCTGCCAGGGGTGATTTTCAGACCCGTTCACTACAAACCATATTACAGCGTCTCGCAGGGGAAGATGGTTCACGGAGTCCAGATTCATATCACTGGTCCCGATGTTCCTCTTTCGTTGCTTCAGTTTTATATCCTGCAGGAATCGCACAGGCTATGGCCGTCGAAAGATGTTTTTGCCATGTGCGAGCCCGCGAGACTAGACATGTTCGATAAGGTTTGCGGGACAGATAAGATACGCAGGGAATTTACAAGGACATGGTCGGTAAGTTCAATTAAAAGCCTCTGGATGGATCAGATTCCTGCCTTCAGAAAGAAAGCAGAACGATATTTCCTATACTGATCTGCTTTATATCGCGAAAGATTCCTCGTCCCGAGTCCTCGGGACGAGGAATCTCATGAAATACCTTAAAGAATATTATTACCCGGTTGCTGTTATTTATCTCACAGAATCCCCTTCGATGCTTTTTTCAAGTTCGCGGGCATGTATCAGGAATTCCTCGAGCTTCATCTCCTTGTGGTAGATCATGCCATGAGTTGCCCTTATTTTGGGGCTCTCATGCTCGTAAAAGAAATCCTTGCCGAGGATCAGCTGAACTCTCTTGAACTGATCGACCCATACCTGCTGGGAAAGATCGCTGAAAGGCCCGTCAAACTCCGGGCTGGGGAATGAAGCGTCGACCTGGCTGATATAACAATTTCTGAACGACCAGTTCAGAACAGCCATAGAATTCAGTGATACCGGTGTGAAAACATTTGCCTCTGACGGATGGAACCTGTACCAGACATTCCTGTAACCAATTATCCTCAATGATGATATATCCTTTTCCTCTTTCCACTGCCGCAGCGCTTCTGCAATTGCCTGCAACACCTTGTAATGTGTATCCGGGCCTGATCCTTCGGGATCAAACGCAAGGCTTATGATAGTGGGATTGATCCTCCGGAGCATTTCAAGAATCGGCTCGACATCGCGTTTCCTGTCAGGCTGCGGGGTGAAAATATCGCCGGTATAGAAGCCAAGCCGCAGATGCTCAATATTCTGGACCTTGACACCGTAATGAGCCCACACCAGCTCTTCCTCATACTCCCTGAGCATTCCTTTAAGCTTCTGAATATCAGGAGGATTCTTCTCACCGCTGTAACCCGATCTCAGCAGATCAATCTTCTTTTGTATCGTGTCGGTCAGATCTCCAACTGATTTCAGATCATATATCTCCACCATTGCCCTTGTAATCCTGTGGCACACCCCTCTGAGCTTGCCTGCTTCGTCCCTGGCAGCAATTTTATCCAGGTAATGGCTCACATCCTTGTCAAATTTGTATTTATAACCCTGCGCGAAGAAATCGGGATATCTGAGCATCTGTATCTTTCCCTGTCTTATGAGATTAAGGGTTTCCTGCAGGAGATTCTGAAGCATGATATTTGTTACGGCCGTAAATCCTGACGTAAGAACAGCGAAGTGGAATTCGTTGGAATGGATCCGGAGCTGTGGAATTATACAGGGAAATATCCCGAGCATTATGTCATCATGATGCGGTCCGGTATGAAGGAAGACCTGGTCGTTTTCCTTTTTCACACCCAGCATTATTTTATTCGTCGTCGATTCAATGACTTTCTTTACACAATCAAGGCTTACTTCGGGAATAAGGGAACAATACCTGTCATTCTTCAGATCGCCGAGATGAAGCTTATGGGCGTATTTATCGATCTTCAGGCAAAGGTCAAAGACTGCCTTCTCGGTTTTCTCAAAATTCCATTCTCCCTCCCTGTAATACTTCTCAACACTGTCATTAAGCAATACAGCGGCTCCTTCCGTGAGATAGAATCTCGCATTCTTCTGGCGCTGGAGGACTGTTGCCGGATACAGATTATCGGGCTCGTTTTCGAGTGCACTCCTGACAACCGGAGCTTTTGCCTCTCCTGCAGCAAAGATTATCGAAACGCCATCGGGATCGGAGGTTATTGTTCCAAGTCCGATGGTGATCACCAGCCTGTTCCTGGAAACTTCAATACCTCCAAGATCACCTGCAGAGGCTGCCTGAGTTTCAAAATTGGTTGCAGTCAGCCGGGTTGCTGAATTATGATCGCTTCCCCGGGTGTTGAATGCTATATGCCCGTCAGGTCCCATGCCTCCCAGAAAGAATCCTATTCCGCCCAATTCCCTGATCCTGTTTTCATATCCGGTACACCAGTTATCGATCCTGAAGATCGATGCCTGTTGGAGCTTTTCAAGAGGATTTAAAGCTTCCCTGTTCCGGAGAGAAAGATCAATCCGGTTATCCGGGAATACTTCAGAATAGTGTTTTCCGTCCGGAAGTCTTATCTCATCAGAGTTCATCAGCAATGCCTTCCCCTGATCAAGACCGAAGCCTTTTATATAGAAATTCATAACATAATCGTAAAAGCTGTTATGTTGTTTCGGATTGATAGGATAGAATTCATCTATCTGGACAAAATGAAGGCCTTTCAGCGGGGGTTTTTGTGAGAGCTTAAGTCCGTTCTTTTCCATGAGGATCCCTGTATCCCGGTCATTCCAGTTTGACAGGAGCCTGTTTGTCCATTTGATGAAGTATTCAGGAGTTTTGCCAGTCGGCAGGCTTATGACGCCCTCAGGATTTGACGATATCCATTCGATGAAGCGGAGAGATGTCAGCAATCCGAGATCCGGGAAGTTCTTTACTATAATGTATGGTATCTTGGTGGAGCAGCCGCTCCTCCCCGATCTTTCGAAGAATGATCGCTCGACACTTGATAATTCACTGATTTTCATTTCACAGGAATATTAATAATCCAGATATATTTAACATGTTGCTGGTTGCTGGTTACCGGGAACCCGAATCCCTCAACAATGCGTCGAAAAGAATTTCGCCCGGATGGAAAGCTTTCCTGCCCGTTCCATCCCTGATCTGCTGACGGCATGATGTTCCGGAGGCCGCAATTACAGTACCTGGAGAAGCTTCCCTTACAGCAGGGAACAGCACCATTTCCCCGATCTTCATACTAAGATCATAATGCTCCTTTTCAAAGCCGAATGCTCCGGCCATTCCGCAGCATCCGCTTGGTATTTCTTCAACTTTATAGTTTACCGGTATTGACAGCATCCTTTTTGTGAAGGAAGTGGAGGCGATCGCTTTCTGCTGACAATGTCCGTGCAGTTTGATCAGCCTCTGTTCCTTAGTGAACATTTCTGCAGTGATAACTCCCCTGTCCAATTCCCGGCAGATGAACTCTTCGAGCAGCAGCGCGTTGCCAGCTATTTTCAGTGCTTCTCCCTTCATGGTTTTGCCGGCAATTTCAGGATATTCATCCCTGAATGCAAGAATCGCGGAAGGTTCAATGCCTATAAGCGGACTCTCGTGAGTGACAATATCCTTGAGCATGGCGATATTCCTGTCAGCAACCTTCTTTGCCTGTTTAAGCATCCCCTTTGAAAGGAATGTCCGGCTGCTCTCACAATGGTTTGGAATGATGACTTTATAGCCAAGCTTCTCAAGCAGAAGTATCACCTTTATACCGATATCGCTATCGTTGAAATTTGTAAACTCATCAGCAAACAGGTAAACTTTTTTTCCTTCAGAAGGATTATCATGTTTTCTTTTCCATGATCTGAGGGTCGTTTTTGAGAGCGCGGGGATGGCACGCTTTTCATCAAATCCGATTATTTTCCTGAATACTGATGTTCCTGTAATAAAATTAGTTATAGGTCTTACCAGAATACCCAGCCTGTTGATGCGCGGGAGCCAGCCCACAAGCCATGACCGGAACGGAACTTCGTGAATTTCATAATAATGCTGGAGAAACTCGGCCTTTAATTTTGCCATGTCCACATTGGAAGGGCATTCCGATTTGCATGCTTTACATGAAATACAGAGATCCATCACCCTGTAAATCTCCTCATGATCGAAGGGATATTTTTTCTCCGACCGGGTAAGGAACTCCCGGAGAATGTTAGCCCTTCCCCTTGTTGATTTGTCTTCATCCCTGGTTGCCATGAACGTAGGGCACATGGTCCCGCCTATAAGGGAGCTCTTCCTGCAATCGCCCGATCCGCTGCACTTCTCGACTGCATACAGGAGAGTCCCCTTTTCAGGGAAACTGAAAGTCGTATCAAGAGGTTCCGGCTGGTCGCCGATAATATATCTCAGGTTTTCATTCATGGGAGGCGTATCGGTTATTTTCCCCGGATTGAAGATATTCTCCGGATCCCAGCATTTCTTAAGATCTTTAAAGAGCCTGTAAATATGTTCACCGAACATAAGCGGTATGAACTCGCCTCGAAGACGTCCGTCGCCGTGTTCTCCGCTCAGCGAGCCCCTATATTTTTTCACAAGTTTAGCAATGTCCTGCGCCAGGCTTCGGAAAGTCGCAATATCGGCAGGATCTTTAAGATTCAGAAGCGGGCTGAAATGTACTTCCCCAGTTGCAATATGGGCATAAAAAGCACAGTTCAGTCCGTATTTCCTGAGTATCACCTGAGCTTCTTCAATATATCCCGGGAAAAATTCCGGCAGCACTGCGGTGTCCTCAATTACCTGCACGCTTCTTTTATCACCGGGAATATTCAGAAGCACTCCAAGTCCGGCCTTGCGCAGATCCCATACTTTCTGCATCTCTGCACTGTCGGTATATAGCGGGAAATGATAACCATACCCTGCTTCGCGGAGATCCTTTTCAATATCCTCTGCTGCCTTCCTGAGTGTATCATAATCCTCCCTGAACAGCTCAATTATCAGGATTATCTTCGGATCTCCATTAATGAAAAAGCGGTTCTTATTCTGCTCTATATTGTCTTTTGTGCAGTTAAGAATGAAATCGTCAATCATTTCAACCGCTGCAGGATTGTGCCTCAGAATATGGATGTTGGCTTTAACAGCTTCCTCGATACCTGAAAAATGAGCACATACAATCCCTGTCTTTACTTCCGGTAAGGATAGCAGTTTCAGCTTCATTCTCGTTGTGAAAGCAAGGGTTCCTTCAGAGCCTGCGAGCAGCTTGCAGATATTTATCTTACTGCCTTTGCCTGTAAACGGTTCTGTATTCATCAGGCTGTCAAGAGCATAACCATTATTTCGTCGCTTCAGATCAGGATGCGGATATTCCCTGATTATGGCCTCGCGGTTTGCCGGATCTGAAAGCATTTCCCTGATCTTACTGTAAACTGCAGATTCAAGTGTTCCCTGGTTTTCGTCACATTTCTGATGGAATTCAACGGTTGAAAGCTCTCCGAAAGCTGTTTCGGAACCGTCTGAAAGGATCACATCCGCTTCGAGAATATGATCTCTAACGCTTCCATATAATATTGAATGCGAACCGCATGAATTATTTCCTAGCATTCCTGCCATGCAGCAGCGGTTGGCTGTCGATGTCTCGGGTCCGAAAAACAATCCATGAGGAGAAAGGAATTTATTTAGTTCTTCAAGGATCACTCCCGGCTCAACGACCACCCATTTTTCAGCAGGATTAAGTTCGAGGATACGATTCATGTATTTTGAAATATCCACGACAATTCCCGGACCAACAACCTGTCCTGCAAGAGATGTCCCCGCTCCTCTCGGGATCACCGAGCTTTTCACCGACCTGGCAAACTCAATTATCTTTTTTATGTCCTCTTTATCCCGCGGACGTGTCACTGCAAGAGGGATCTCCCTGTATGATGAAGCATCGGTAGCATAGAGGATCCTGTTCAGATCATCAGTAAAAAGATCACCTTTTATTTCTTTTTTCAGGATACCGAAATCCATTTTCAGTTTTCTTTCATTTTAATACCAAAAGCCGGATCGATCTTCAGGAACTTAATGGACAGCAAACCGGGTATTGCACAGATCATCACATAGATGAAGAAATGTTCATAGCCTAGCGCTTCCTTTACCGAACCTGAGATCATGCCGGGAAGCATCATACCCAGGGCCATAAGTGAAGTAGCTATCGCATATTCAGCAGTTTTATATTTGCTCTCGCCTACGTAATGAAGCATGTAAAGCATATAACCCGTAAAGCCGAATCCATAGCCGAACTGTTCGACAGCAATGGAAGCATAAATTATCATGTCGTCGGGCATAGGCTGGAAATATGCCAGGTATACGTAAACACCTATCGGCACATTCATGCTTAAAGCCATAAGCCAGATCAGTTTCTTCAACCCAAATTTTGCTGCTGTTATTCCGCCGAGAATACCTCCCAGGGTAAGGCATATCACCCCTACCGTACCATAAATTATTCCGTACTGTGCTGACGTAAGGCCGATTCCTCCCGAAACCCTTGCATCAATCAGAAAAGGTGTTGCGATCTTGAAAAGCTGGGCTTCTCCGAAACGGTATAAAAGGAAAAAGATCATGGCAGGTATTACTCCAGGTTTGGTAAAGAATGATACAAATACATCTTTATAGACGATCCATCCCGGTTTTTCTCTTTCCCCGTAGTGCTCCGGGTGAGGCATCATAAACCTGTTATAGAAAGCAAGCAGCAACAGGAGCAGTCCAAGTGTGCTCAGTGATATAACCCAGCTGAAAGCAACGTTGCCGGCTGTTATCAGGAATTCCGATGACGCAGTTCTGTCAAGATTATGATTTACCTTTATTGAAACTGCAACTGGTTTATTCCAGTTTTCAGAAGTGAATTCATAGCGGCCTGTCTGGCTTTTTGATAGATCAATATCCTTTGTCCCGGATTTACGGGCAACATTTACAACAACAGTTTCTCCCTCTTCAGGAGGTGAGGATAAAACAAGGTAGATCAATGAAGAATCCAGTTCCGATTTTCCCGCCTGATATACAGGCACTTTGAGATCCTGCGGGAAAATCAGGAGATCCGGTTTGCCTTTTGCCGGGACTATGCTGATCTGTGAAGGGTCGAACGGAGTGAACTGTTCAGGAGTAACTGATTCGGCTGTGAAACTGACAGGCTTCAGGCCGGTATTCTGCAGAACAATACCTGCCACAACCGGCAGCAGACCAAGTGCTACAAGCTTCGCAAACCTGTAGAATGTGCTTCTTATGCCTACAAAAAATGCCTGCTCATGCTGGTCGAGGGCATACATGTAAAATCCGTCAGCAGCGATATCATGGCTTGCCGATGAAAATGCGATGATGGCAAATATTGCCAGTGTAACCGGATAAAAGAAAGAAAGCGGCATCGCTATTCCAATAGCAATAAAAGCAATAGCCAGCAGGAACTGGGTCCAGACAACCCATTTCCTTTTTGTTGAGATCACATCAATATACGGGCTCCATAATGGTTTGATGGTCCAT
>Ga0172364_10001383_pt1 | contig 18602 bp, 15 predicted proteins | sample LakKivSesite10cm_FD_114545 | JGI IMG/M metagenome (GOLD analysis project Ga0172364, IMG submission 114545) | Sediment microbial communities from Lake Kivu, Rwanda - Sediment site 10cm | ecosystem: Environmental > Aquatic > Freshwater > Lake > Sediment | place: Rwanda: Western Province, Lake... | reverse complement strand
GTATATAGGGATGTGCTTGACCAAGGCGCAGAATGGCGGTATTATGGCGCGGATGACAATCAGTCTGGAGACCCGACTCGTTGTGGTATGCCGGTGAACCCGCTTTTAGTGGAGTCATCTTACGGATGCAAGGTAATGTGTGACGGGGCGACGAGTTATGAGATGCGTAAATTTCGAAGGTATACGGAATGGCAGTCGATGCCCTATCGAGAAAAGGCGCAATATGACGAGTTTCAGTGTATAACCATTATTGCACATAACGGCGGACTACCGAAAATTATTGTGGACGAGGCGCTGCGTTACCATAAGAAAATTTCCGAGTTTAAGACATATCGCGGATTAAATCGTGACGGAATTATTCTAGCTTCGACGTATATTGCATGTCGAAAGCACGGCTGTCCAAGAACAATTAAAGAAATTGCTACGATTTTCAACCTGGATAATACGAGTGCGACCAAGGGTTGTAAAAATGCGATTACGATTATCAATGAACTGGAGCACGAATTTGAAAACTCGGACAAGACGAATTTTAGCAAAACGAGACCGGAAGCGTTTATTGAGCGGTATTGCAGCCGACTAAACATGAATGGCGAGTTAACAAAGGTGTGTCAGTTTGTGGCAACGCGAATCGAAAAACAGAATTTGATTCCGGAAAACACGCCGCATTCGATTGCAGCGGGAATTATATACTTTGTGTCACAAATGTGTAACTTGAATATTTGTAAACGGGACGTGAATCGGGTAACGGAAATTAGTGAAGTGACAATTAATAAATGTTTTAAAAAGCTGGAACAGTATACGGCTAATTTGATCCCGGGAATCATTTTAGAGAAGTATGCGGTTGTTGTTGACAATAAAGTGAAAAAAATGTAATAAAAATTGACACATGCACATGCATACTTGGAGACACTGAAAATAATTTTTTTTTAAATATTTGGACTCTGAAAGTAAATAATGGAATATATATTCGTACTGTAATTTATAAAAAAATAGTTTAAATATTAAAAATTAAATATTAGAAAAACGTAATTTATATGACAATAATAAATACAAATACAATAATGAATGAAGAAGGTGTACAAATAGAAGAAATGATCCATACAGAAAAATCGGTTGCTCCAAAAATCGTATTTATTGTTCCTTACCGTGATCGCGAGCATCATTTGAAATTTTTTTCAGTGTATATGAAGCACGTATTGTCAGACTATGATCCGTCAACCTATGAAATTTATATTATTCATCAAAAAGATAGCCGACCATTTAATCGTGGGGGTATGAAAAATATAGGGTTTTTAGCGGTGAAGGAAAAGTATCCGAATGAGTATCAAGACATGACGTTTGTATTTAATGATGTGGACACTGTTCCGTATGACAAGGGCATCATACAATATGAAACACGGGCTGGGGTCGTGAAGCATTTTTACGGAGTGAAATTTGCGCTGGGCGGTATTTTTTCAATCAAAGGTGGAGATTTTGAACGAACAAACGGGTTTCCGAATTTTTGGGCGTGGGGTGGAGAAGACAATTATATGCAGTATCGTGTTTTACAGTGCGGCTTGAAAATAGACCGGCGTGGATTTTTCCCGTTGCAACATCCGAACATTTTACAAATGGTGGAGGGAATCATGAGGACGATTTCGCGATCAGAAGCTGAAATGGTGTTTTATAAAACCACAAATGATGGGTTATATACATTACAGAATTTGAGTTACAAGGAAGAAAATAATTCGAATGCGAATACGAATACGATCAACTTTCGATTTATTCACGTTTCGCATTTCGATTGTGCGTACAGTCACGCTTCAACCGCGTATGAACAACAAAATATTCATGAAGAAAAACGGATAAAATTCAAATCAAGGGGTGTTGCGGCAGCGGCACAAGAAGAAGAACAGCGCGCCATGCATCAACAACAAGTGCTGGCAGAACAGGAACAACGTAGAATTCGAATTCAAATGCAGCAACAGCGTTTACAGCAACAGCAACAGCAGCGAGTTGTTAGACGTATTAAAAGAGGATTTTTTTAAAACATTATATTTATTCTATCAAATATTGAAAATGTATAGAATAAATAACTTGTCATATAAGAAGTTAATATTTTTTTGTAACTTTATAATGATTTTGTTTATGATATTTTAACGATTTTTTACCGTTTTGTTTTATTTTTATTTTTTTTATTTTATCAAGTTTTCTAGAATATTTTTTATTTTTATTTATTTTATTTTTTTTAGTGTATTTGTGTCGTCGTTGTTGTTTTTGTTTTATGCCTCCATAAAGATTGACACCATGTTCAAGTCGATAGTCAAGATATTCAGAATGAAATCCATAATGTTGTAGTGTTTCCAAAATATATCTATGAAATTTACCAAATCTTGTAACTCTTATTGCTGCCCCTTCTGATTTTAATTCTCCTGTTTTTCTATATTCATCCACCATTATAAACGTATCATCGTTTATGCTTCCATCAGCGTTAAAAAATAAATTTATTAAATGTTTTGCGGCTTCCTCAATATTTACTTGAACCCCTTTTACTTGATATTTTATTCGATACAGAGATGTCACTCCAGAATTAATCTTACTGTGTAAATCTTCTATTCCTCCGTCAACACCTTTATATTGGATGATTCTAACTATAAATTTTAATAAGTTGGATACATGAATAAAATAAAAATCCACTGGACGACTACGCATACTACCGTCAAGATTTAACTGGTTATTCAATAATGAGTTGAGTATGTTTAAAACATTATCAATAGATTCATCGAAACCGTTGAATGCAGATGGAAATTGTAAATCCAGTTGAACAACGCATGAATCATGTTGAGGATTGAAAGAAAAAATTTCTTGATTCAACCTGTATTTTAATTCTAATAGTTTCAACTCGTTTACTGTTACTGAATTAAAGGATCTTTTAGGAGTAAGTTGAGGAGTAGAAAATCGAAAACTAATGGCAAACTGTTGCACAGTTTTAAATCCAATATCGGAAACTTCAACAACTCTTCCTTGGTTATTAAAACTTACTTTTATGGTATCAGGGGTTCCTCTTGTTACTGATTCGTATAAATGTCCATTACCAAATTCTTCAAAATGTCTCCATGAAGGAATATCTCGCGAATAATGAATATGAATATTTTCTGGAGGAATCCTCCAAAATAAATTAAAGATGTGGAGAAACAATGGTCGCAATGTTATAGGGTCTTTGTCGGGATTAAAAATGATATATGCGTCAATATCTGAAGTATTTTTTGGAATGTGTAATGTTTCACACAGTTCCAGCGGAAACCTTGAATGACATGCAATTAGTTGAAGAAAAGTTCTTCCAACAAACGAAAATCGAACATGTTCAACTTGACGAATTCCGTTTAAAAGTGCAAATACAAAAAATGCCCTACAATTTTGTCCGCTATTTGCCAAGTCCATGTAATTTGTTAGAGGGGCGACAGCAGCAGAAGCAGAATCAGGAACAGGAACCAATGTTGACATGATACTTATTATTTCTTGGTCTGATAGTTCACGAACAGTTGTTACAATTCTAAAAAATTGTGGTAAAGAACAACGAAACATCGTTTCAAAATATGTAACACCATTTCCTCCGCATAACAAACGAATATTTGTTTCAAATTCATTAAAAGCGGCTTGTTCAGCAACGGCTCTTTGAAGAGCGGCCATTTTAATAGAACTGCCTATTTTAGAAATAGCATTGTTTATTCTTTCTTTCATTCTTATGGCTTTGGCATCTGCTTTATTTTGTTGTTGTTGTTGAAAAAGTAAACCTCTTTCTTCTTTTTCTTCATCTAATTTTTTTTTTCCTTTTTTTGAGAGAGAAGAAAGGTCAGGAGCTGAAGAAGCAACAGGTGCAACAGGAAGATCGGGAGCAAGATCTGGAGCTGAAGAAGCAACAGGTGCAACAGGAAAATCGGGAGCAATAGGAAGATCGGGAGCAATAGGAAGATCGGGAGCAATAGGAAGATCGGGAGCAATAGGAAGATCGGGAGCAAGATCTGGAGCTGAAGAAGCAGCTGGAGCTGCTAATAACTCTTGATATACAATCATCACTTTAGGTGGAAATTTTTTCATGTTCGCTGCCGTCCATGGAACATTTGCACGAAGTTTTGGCGGCAACTTTTCATTTAACATACTTGCAGCATCTTCATATCGTCCAGATTGAATTGCAGCGGAAAATTCTGTGAAAATATTCTGTACGTCTTTCTTGAAAGTAGCATTTCTTTGTATCATTAGTTGATCCTTGTCTTTCGCTGTCAATTCTTTTGGAACAGCGGCAGAAGCAACTGCTGGAGAAAAAGAATCAGCAGCAGAAGCAGCAGCAGCTCGTTGAGCTTCTACTCTTTCTCTTTGCTGTTCTTTTCTAAATTTGATTTCATCTAGCCGCTGCATTCTTTCTGCATTTCGTTGTTCTTCTTCTTTCATTCTCTCTATTTCTTTTTGTTGTTGTACTTGTTTTTTTTTTCTTGAGTGCTTATCCAATCAAGTTCATGCGCGGTATAGATTGCAAATTCCGGTATTTGACTGCAACATTGAGAAAAATCACTTTTAAGCATGAGCCGATTTTTTGGTGTATTATTTCTTAAAATAAAATTTTCAAGTATTGCACTTAAACTGTATATAAAACGAAAATAATCATACCCTTTATCTTTAAACCTAAGATATTCTAATTTTAACTCTTCAATTATTGGATTCATAACATCTTCACTTATAGAAGACCGTTGTTTTTCATTTAATTTTATTCTGACATTTGAAACGAAACCGATAGCATTTGATAATGTCACTTTAGGCATTGGATTAAAATCAAGATCGCGCCTTACATCGAATCTTGTAACATCTTGCCCCGATTTTTTTAACGCTTCAACTGCTTGAAGCGTGAATAATTTTTTTTTTTTTCCATCAGATTCTCTAAAAAAAAGTATATCCTTTTTTTCAAATTCAGCCTCTATTTGACGAGAAATAAAAGAGGGCCGAACTTCACTATTACTTAGTATGAGAGATAGATTTGGTAAATTTAAAAAATAAACTGCTAAATGTGCTAACCCAAAATTAATTTTTTCTTTATTTTCCTCTGTAGGCGTGTCTCCAAATATAAAAATGTATCGATTGAAAACTCGTTGTAAACACGCAATATAATTTTCAATAATCATGTCAGACATTTTATGTAAAGAGTCAAAACATTTGTAAACCATAACATTTGATAAAAATACCAACGAAATATTATGGTTATTAAATGTATAAAATGGTAAAGATGGTTCTGGTTGATGTAAAAATAGGTACAGTCTTGAATACAATAAAACAACATATATAACATTTGTTTGAATCATGCCTCTTTTAGTATCATCCGGAAAGGTTCGTGTCAATGTATTATAAAAAATAGAGTCAAATAAATAATATAATAAACTTATCAATTGTCCGGGTAAATAATCGTTTATTGTTTTTCGAATGATCCCAGGATCCGTTATTCCGTCAGGAATTTGAAGGATGATTGCAAACTTATAACATATCCAAATGTCAAAAATAAAATTGTAATATCCTTTTAATTGGATTTTAATAAAATCCAATGTTTGTTGTAAGTTACCACCATTGGTTACATAGTTTTCATGAGATAATGCACGAAGGTTATCTTCCGTTAGAAAAGGCAAGCCGGGGTTCCCACTTGTAAATATATCTAAAAATGTAGATTCTGTGGGACCAGAACATAATAATGATACTGTCGCTTGAGGATTTAAATAATTATTTTCAATATACTTGTCAATTACTGCTTCATCATTTTGAGACATTTTTTTATATAATGTAGAAAATTATTATATTATATAAATATTAAAATTTATATATTTTTTGTAAATTTATGTTTTTTTATGAGTATGAGTTTATTTGTAAATTTATGAACTAAAAAACATCTAAAACAAACAAGAATTCGAAAATAAACCAATATTTTATTTTAAAATGCATCATCATTAAAGTCAAAAATTTCTTCCGTTTTGGTTTTTTCTGCGAGCGCGTATTCGCTTACCCGCTTTTCAAAAAAATTGGTTTTTCCTTCGATGCTTATGAGCTCCATAAAATCAAACGGGTTGGAAGAATGATAAAGCTTTTCACATCCCAGCTGTAACAGCAACCGGTCGGCAACAAATTCAATGTATTGCGTCATGAGTTTGGAATTCATGCCAATCAAGCGGCACGGCAGCGCTTCGCAAATGAACTCGGTTTCAATTTCAACCGCTTCTTTCACAATTTCTTGCACTCGCGCCTTTTGCGCCGGTTTTGCCATCTTATTATATAAAAGCACGGCAAATTCAGTGTGAAGCGCCTCATCGCGCGAAATAAGCTCGTTGCTAAATGTGAGACCAGGCATTAGGCCGCGTTTTTTCATCCAGAAAATAGAACAAAATGCGCCCGAAAAGAAGATGCCTTCGACGCACGCGAATGCAATCAGCCGGGTTTGAAACGAGCTGCGTTTATCGTGAATCCATTTTTTCGCCCAGTCGCCTTTTTTTTTAATGCAGGGAAAATGATGAATGGCATTAAAAAGGCGCCCGCGCTCTTCGTCGTCTTTCACATATGTGTCAATTAGCAAGCTGTAGCATTCGGAGTGTATATTTTCCATGGCGATTTGAAATCCGTAGAATGCGCGGGCTTCGGCGAGTTGAACGTCGGACATAAAACGGACCGCCAGATTTTCAAGAACAATGCCGTCGCTTGCAGCAAAAAATGCAAGAATCATACTTATAAAATATTTTTCATCAGTTTCCAAGGTTTGCCAATGAACACCGTCCTTTGAAAAATCGATTTCTTCCGCTCTCCAAAAACAATCCACTTGTTTTTTATACATTTTCCAAATGTCGTTATCTTTTAGCGGAAACATTACGTACCGATTATCGTCTTCTGTAAGTAAAAGATCGGCGAAATTTGCACTGCTGGGTATTTTTTTTGACATTCCTTAAGTATTGTATATTTATTCAACAATATTTTTTAAATTTCTTAAATAAATATTGTAAAATATAAGAAATTTAAATATATAATAAAAGTATACAGAAGTGAAACCTGTGACACCTGAGATGAATGGCGCTCTAAGAAAAGTAGAAGCAGAAGAATCTACGGGTCTGTTTGTATACAAGAGAGATAAACAAATGAATGAAATTCAACAAAAATTAGAAGATAATAGGAAAAAAATGTTTGAAAAACGACTAGCATTAAAAAAATACGCAAAGACACACGGATCTAATCCACATATTAATGAAATTGTAAAAAAGTATGATGAATATTATCATGAATATAAAGAAAATATAAAGCTTCAAATTCGAGCTTTAGAAGAAATTTTAAAACATTTGGACAACATTGTAGAAGAACAAAGTAAAAATGAGGATTTAGACGCAGAAGAATTGATTTCAAGAAATAAAATGAATATAAAAAAGGATAAAATGGCGATAGTAAAAGAAATAAAAAACCTCAAAAAATTAATTGTTTTGTAATAATCTATGATGCGTTTTTCCAATTTCTCTCATTAAAAGTCCATACGGTTTCAATAATTTCCGCACTTTTTCCATTTTAGTATGGTAGTATTTTTTCCATTTGCGTTGAAGAATTCGCAACCAGAATGTTTTGCAAATTGCCACGTGTTCACCGCCCTCTAATTCAAGGTGTTCAATAACTTCCAATGAAATATAGTTTTTTTTTGAAACTGCAGATTTATAGTTTCGAATTACAGGATGTTTTATGTAACGTTTCTTCTGTTGAAAATATCGACAGTAGTGATGTCGCCACATGTTGATCATATTCATACAATTCGTAAACTCGATTGAATCATAAAATGTGTTTATGTTTATGGTATGCAAAACGAGATAGTGTGAGTCAATATTCGGAGAACTGTCTTCGTCTTTTCCGTGAATGTAGGCATTAAAAAATACACAAAATCCTAAATCATATTTTGATTCCATTCGATTACTCGTCATATACTATTATTATTTTTTTGTATATTTCATTCGTGATTTATATTTATACGATATTCACAAAATATTTTTTAATAAAACAAAATATTATTTTGTTTTATTTGTATAAAATAATATTATATTATAAAATTATATTATAATAAATTATAATAAATAAATTATATTTGAAAAAATGGTGAATATTCACATGAAGCTTCCAAAGGTTGTTGAGACAATGTTGAACGATAAAAATGTTTTATACATTGTTGCCTTTTTAGCAATTATGAACTTTTTTGGATACATTATTTTGAGGGACAGCTACGCGCTATTAATCTTTTTGTCTGTCGGATTCATATCAACATACTTTAGTAAAAATATGACGATTGTTTTACTTTCAACGCTTTTGCTAACAAATTTTATTACCGTCTTGTCCAGAAACTTTATTATTAATAAGGAGGGTTTCGATGCAAATGCAGCGACTACAAATGCGGCGACTACGACCACAGCGACTACAAATTCAGCTACGGCAGATGCAACTACGACAGTAGCAACAGATTCTAAAAAACCAGTTCCGGCAACAACAAGGCCAGTAGGAGCAGCAGTAGCAGGTGCTGGCGGCGCATCAACCAAGGCATCAAAAAAGGTGGCTGCTTCTGCATCGTCAACGGCGGTCCCCAACGGTCAGACAAATGCAGCAACAACAAAAGAACCCATGACGGAGCTCAGTCCGGCGAGTTTGGATGATGACGATGACCTTCCTGTAAATAACCGCGTCGATTATGCCAAGACGCTGGAAAAGGCATATGATAATTTAGAGAATTTGGTTGGTAAAGATGGTGTCAACGGGCTAACGTCTCAAACCAATGTGCTTATGGAGCAGCAACAAAAACTCATGGAAAATATGAAGAGCATGGAACCGCTTTTGAAAACGGCGCAGTCCTTTTTAGATAAATTTGAATCGAGCTCGATGGGCAAGTTGTTTGAAAAGATACCGGGCATGTCGTCAATGTTTGGAGGTGGCGGCGCACAACAGCAACCGAGTATTCAAAATGGAAATGTAAAAGGGGCTTCTGCATAGAGCTTCTGCATAGAAATAATAAACACATAACATAATTAAATATAAATTATTTATTTATTTATAAAAATATCATTAGTATATAAATAATTTATATATTTTATTTAAGAAAAATAAGCAAAAAAATATAAACGATAAAAACAAAAAAATGAATCAAAATTTTCAGAATGATATTCGACAAATGAATCACGCATTTGATGTCGTGCTGACTAATTTTAAAGACAATTATGTGAATTTTCATACAAATGCAACGCTTTCGTTACCGTCTTCTCCGCCTCCAACCGATTCTCTTAGTATCCCTCCTCCTATTCCGATTCCCAAAACGAATGCGAATGCTTCTTCTTCAAAGGATCCGAATGATACCGCGCTGTTAAAATATAGGCACGCTGCAAATCAGCTATTAGAAAAGGTGAGATCGCAGATTGCTTCAAATTCGAAAAAAATATCGAGCATCAACACAGACATTACTCCAATTCAAAAAGCGTATTTACAGGTAATGGAAGCGGGGACTGCACTTGACCAAACCAAATCAGCATCCGTACTTTCATTGGAAGATTACAATGAGCTGTATCGAACAACTGTATTTGGCGCCATGATGTATGTTGTTGGTGCCGGACTAATACTTTATTTATTATATAAACCTCGTATTCAGAATCCATATTAGAATGTTTTTTAGAGAAAAAAGAAGAATAAAAACGCAAGAATAATTATATTGTGTATATTAAAAAAGTTTATAATATAAATATATAGTAAGTTAAATCATGTATAGTTTACGCCAAGGACGCGCATTTTTAAAAGAAGAAGAAAAAATAAACGACCAAACAAATGTGCAACATGCATCAAATATATATTTAGCACAAAAACAAAAAAATGGACCAGACTCCGAATCTGGATCTGGATTTAAATCCGCCGTGGTTAATAAATTGAATCCGCTCCAATACTTTAAAAAGATGGTGGAACCATTTGACAGCACTGCAGCTAGTGCAACTAGTAGCGCATTGCCGGCGCCAGTAACCGCATCTTCATCAACCGCATCAGCACCAGAATCTGTGTCTAAAACAGGAATAGCAAGCATTCAAAAATTAAATGACGCATTTGATTCGAAAATGAATGCATATTCAAGCGCCATCGCAGAGTACAATAAAGAAATTTTAAAGGGAAACAATTTTTTTGTGGTTCAAGTGAAAACACTAACGCCGATCAACAGTTGCTTTAACTGCGATGCATCTTTAGGAGGAACCGATTGCAGCGCAATGGGTGTTTCTAATTCAAACGGCGAAATTCGAACCGCACTTCCAAATTCTGCATCACCAACTGCAACCTTGTTGCCGTGTGTTCAAGCCGGCATAACGGTTCCGGGATGGAGCGCAAATCCAAATGACAGCGGGACGTGCATTGCGCCGCTGGCCGGTCAAAAGTGCTGTCCAACAACCATGTTTAATGGGCAACCGGTTTGCATTGCCGGATTTAATGGTTACGATGAAGCTGCAATGAATAATTGGACGAGTTCGTGCATTACGCCTCCGTCGCCGGATGAAATCAATCAACGCATTGCACTTGCAAACGAATACTGCCAAGGAAACGGTATTGATTTAAATTACTGGAGTAAAAATGCGAATAATTTTGTGCTGGTTACGACACAAGACCCAGGAGACAGCAGTAAAAAATATGTGGATCAAAATGACAATTGTTCAGGATGGGCCAATTCCGGAGAATGTGAAAAAAATCCAAACTACATGTTGAGCATGTGTGCCGCGTCATGCGTTCGAGTTGGCAGCAACGTTCCAGGAGAAAATATACGCCCGTTTGCGAGAATGAACAGCGTTCCGGTGTGGATTGTAAATACGTACACGAACATGCAAGATGCAAATAAAGCCAAAGCGGCTGCAGTGTTTAGCCCAACGGTGCAAACCACATTAAAATCTACGCGTGATGACATGATGAATGCAGGGACAGCATTAATAAAAGCGCTTTCCTCACAACAAACTACGACCGCTGAAGAACGAAAAAACATTGAACAACAGCTGCGTTCGGTAGAAACAAAAATGTCAAAACTTGTGTCTCAGTCACAGAATCTGGATATTTCATTAACAGATGCCGTAACCACAAATATGAATAAAAATAAAAATAAACTGACTTTAAAAGATAAAGAGAAACAACAAGATGCAGCGACGGCATCAACGACGGCAACAACAACGTCAACAAAGGAAACGTTTTTGGGAACATCGTCACTTGGTGCACAAGAAAAAGACACCCGCATACAATTTGAGTCAAATTATACGTTTTACACACTTTTTCTTGGTATCGCAATTGTCCTCTTTGTCATCATGTTTAGCAATTTTTTGTATACGCCGTCTAAATCTTCCGATTCATCTTCCGATTCATCATCCGATTCATCATCCGATGGATCGGGATCGTATGGACTAATGTTTGGTATTATTGCGCTGCTATTCTTCATTTATTTTATTGTTCAATACATTTTGGTTCGTTATCATGTGAGTCGGCCGCAACTACCATTTGAAACCGTCAATCCATTGTTTGTGCTTTAGAGATTTTATATAAAATGTAAAATGTTAAAAATATAAAAAATAATAAAAATATATATATTATAGAATAATTTTATAATATACAACATAAGTAGAGTTCAACATAATAGAATATATAATTAATGTCTTCTGTTGTACCAAATTCACCGAGACAAACTGCTGCATCAGTGAATGCGCCAACCGTCCCGACACAAGTTATCGAAAGCGATACGAAACAGTCGTCGTCGCCATCTGAACAACAGGGTAACACTGATGCAACTGATCAAATTATTAAAAAAATTTCCAACCTGCAAGATCTAGAGAATAAAAAATATGACGATTTAAACATTCTACTTGCTTCAAATCCAACGCCAGACAATATTGCACAGCAAAAGGTGCTTATGAATGACATTACACAACTCACAAATATTCGATCTCAATTGTTCGATACGTTGGTACTGCATGCTCAAAACAATCTCAAGGTAAATGATGCCATGAATTCCAATGTGCAAGACAGACATACCATTGTTACGCTGAAAGAAAACGACTTGAATGCGCGAAGGTCTGCAATTGCGGCATTAAACCAAGATTTTCAAAATACGCAAAGAATGGTTGACATCAACGTGTATTATAAAAAGCAATACGAGGCCCGCGTTAAAATTATGAAATACATTGTTGTCCTTTGTTTTGTGGTGATATTTTTTATTGTACTTATGAACTTGGGTTGGCTGCCGCAGGAAATGGTCATTGTTCTGGTGATTATTATTATTCTTGGCGGAGGATTATACATCGGTTCATTGATGTATGACGCGTATCAAAGGAGCAATATGAACTTTGATGAATATGATTGGGGATTTGATGCTGATAAAATGGCGTCCAGTATTGCGAAACAACCCAAACATAAAAAACGGGCGTCCAAAGATCGAACATCATGTGCTACAAACGATGACGATGATAGCATAACATCAAAGATGGAATCCATGTACAAGTCCGTTTCATCCTCGGCATCTTCCCTTGAAGAATCAATCAAGTCATCGTCGTCAACCTTCATGTCAGAATTAACTGGAACTTCAGGATCTGACGGCACTCCCGATCCGTCTGCTTCTTCATCATCGATTTCCGCCGCATCAACGGCAACCACTGGGCCAGATGCCGCCTTGACGCCTTCAGTGCAGTCAAAGGTGTCTGAAAGTTTCATGCTTTCGAAAATGCCTCGAAAATATTTCTCTGATATTCAAGGACAAGGTGCAAATCCGTTTACAATGGAAGATAATTATGGAAAAATTTAGAGCACTACTACTCTAAATATAATAATTTAAATTTAACATTTTGTTTTTTTTATTTTTTGTTTTATTTATAATAATTATAAATAAAATATATGGTTATTGTAGTAAATAGTAATAAAAGTAATAACAAGTACATTATTTTTATAAACGAATTCATAAAATTTACGATAATTTCGAATTAGTATGACAGACAATGCCGCATTACTTCAAAGCATTCAAACCATAAATGAAATGGTTGCAAACGTTAATAATTCATGCGATCACGACTGTTTACTTGCAAAACAGCGGAGCGAACTGAGACAACGTTATTTAGACGCAGAACGAAATGTTCAAACTGCCCCCGAGAAGCTAACACGAGCCGAACACGACTATTTTTTGAATAGAGATGGTCCGAAAAAATATAGAGAATTTTTGAGAAATCGTTACGGAAAGAATGCAGACCAGGAAATTCAGAAGTTAAAGGATGAACATAAAATGATTATGAATGAAATTAATTTAGGAATCATGAAGATAAAATCGCAAACCGATGAATTGTACAATTCGACAAACTATAAAAACATGTTGGTGTCTACACAGAATCGCATTGAAGACGAGTTGCAAGAAAACGAACGCAGTGCGACCGTTAGCAGTCGAAAAATATTTTACATGGAAAAACAAATTCAATCATTTTCGTGGTGGTTCTACTTGTTTCGAAATTTGTATTGGATATGCGCTATCGTGTGGGTCTTTGTCGGTGTCATTTATTATCGCCAATTTACCACGCGTTCTCTCGCAATTTTCGTGTTCATCGTGGCTTACCCGTTTTTCATGGTGTGGCTGTTCGTGGCTGCGTATTCGTTTATAAAATATATTGTATCGATGTTTCCGAGAGATGTGTATTTACATTTATAAATTTTTTTTGTGTAGTTGGTAATGTAGATTTTATATGAATAATTGTAAAACCGATTTAAAAAATTATAATTGTATTAAATATATAATGTGTAATTCTTCACAAAAATTATGTAATAATGAAGAATGTAAAAAATGTTTTAATAAATCATTTGCTTCACATGAAAAATCAAAATATTGGAGTGATACGAATGGTAATATAAAACCAATAAATGCATTTAAATGTTCTGGAAATAAATATTGGTTTAATTGTGATAAATGCAACCACGAATTCAATTCTTCTTTACATAGTATTACAAAAAATACGTGGTGTCATTATTGTTGTGACCCACCCAAACAATTATGTGAGAAAGAAGAATGTCAAAGTTGTTTTGAAAAATCATTTGCTTCACATGACAAATCAAAATATTGGAGTAAAAAAAATGAAATTAATCCAAGAAAAGTATTTAAATCATCAAATAAAAAATATTGGTTTAATTGTTATTGTGGACATCAGTTTGATTCTTTATTAAATAATATTACAAACCAAAAATCTTGGTGTATATATTGTAATAATAAAAAATTATGTGAAAAAGAAGAGTGTCAAAGTTGTTTTGAAAAATCATTTGCTTCACATGACAAATCAAAATATTGGAGTAAAAAAAATGAAATTAATTCAAGAAAAGTATTTAAATCATCAAATAAAAAATATTGGTTTACTTGTAAATGTGGCCATGAATTTAAAAGTTGTTTAGACAATATCACTCGATATAATAGTTGGTGTCCTTATTGTTGTAATCCATCTAAAAAGTTATGCGAAAATGAGGAATGTCAGATATGTTTTGAAAAATCATTTGCGTCGCATGAAAAATCAAAATATTGGAGTAAAAAAAATGAAATTAATCCAAGAAAAGCATTTAAATCATCTCATACAAAGTATTGGTTTAAGTGTGTTTGTGGTCATGAATTTAATTGTTGTTTAAATAATATTACTGAAAATAATTCTTGGTGTATATTTTGTACAAATAAAACTGAAAAAAAATTATATGAACAGTTAGTAGAAATTTATCCAAATATTATTTCACAATTTCGTGTAGAATGGTGTAAAAATCCAATTACATCTCGATTTCTTCCATTTGATTTTGCATTAAAAGAACAAAAAGTAATAATTGAATTAGATGGACCACAACATTTCGTACAAATAAGTAATTGGAGAACACCGAAAGAACAGTATGAAAATGATCAATATAAGGAAAAATGTGCAAATGAAAATGATTTTTCAGTAATAAGAATTATTCAAGGAGATGTATGGTATGATAAATATGAATGGTTAAACGAGTTAACTCAAAATATTATTAAACTTACAAGTGACAACATAAGACAAAATATTTATATGTGTAAAAATAGTGAATATGGTTAAAAATAAAAATACTTTACTCAAAAATAAATATAATTAATATTATAAATAAATAATTTAAATATATAGTTAAATTATTTATTACTACTATTATTAAATAATGAATACTTCAGAGGAAATAAAAAAAACAGTAGACATTGAAAAATTAAAACTAAAAACTGGAGATTTGCTGGTGTGTGATGATTTGCAGCATGATGATTGGGGTCTCTTCAGTTGGCTGGTCAAGTTCATGACTCAAAGCGACTTTTCTCATGTAGGAATGATTGTCGTTGATCCAGAAATGACGAATCCCGCGTTAAAAGGAACATACGTGTGGACATCGGGAATATCAAACACGCCAGATCAAGAAGACGGCATTAAGAAATTCGGCGTTCAGTTCATCGAATTGCAGAATTTTTTGCAAACGTATGAAGGAAAGATATATTTGCGACGAATAAAATGTGAATCGGAAGAACAATATCATAAAATTTTCAATATTGAAACACTCCGCGAAATTCATCAGGTTGTATATGATAAACCATACGATACGGTAGTTATAGATTGGATTGAAGCATACGTTCAAAAGGATTTTAAACCGCAAAAAACATCGAGATTTTGGTGCAGTGCACTCATTGGATACATTTATACGAAGCTTACGCTTTTGAACAGCGAACTAGATTGGAGTATTTTGACCCCCAGTTTTTTTTCGAGTGAAAATAAATCGTTCAGCATGTTACACGGCGCCATGCTTGAGAAAGAGGAACAGATTTTGGGATAATGGATATACAAATATAAAAAATATATAAAAATAAAATTGAATATTTTATATATATAAACAATATATATAAACCAACTAGCAAACAAAAACAATATATGAGCCATCAAGATTGGACACCTGTAGTATTCAATAAAAAATCAAAAGACGCAGCGTCTTCATCATCTTCGTCCTCGTCTTCATCATCGTCATCGTCATCGCTCTCGAATGTTGGCATTTATAAAGCAGCCAGCGACGATGACGTCAAAAAAACAAAATACGTTTCGAAAAATACGTCGCAAGCAATTATGAGCGCGCGTTCTGAAAAAAAAATGACACAGAAAGAGTTGGCACAAAAGTGTAACATGGATGCATCGATTATCAATGAAATTGAGCGCGGCGCGTGTGTGTATAATGCAACTCATGTAAATAAAACTCTGAGTGTTTTGGGTGTAAAAATTCCAAGATCTTAGTTAAAATGCGACAATTCCATTAATTTCAGGAACAGTAGATTCGAATTCATACACGATGTCATCAACAATGGCTGCATCAGGGACGCCGTTAAAAATAATTTGAATGACGGGTGCAGAAAGCGGTACAATTTCTTCTAAAGTAATGCTATCAATTTCAGGAACAGTAGATTCGAATTCATACATGATTTCATAAATGATGGGTGCATTAGGGACGCCGTTAAAAATAGTTTGAATAACGGGATCAGAAAGTGATATATTTTCTTTGATACAGCATCCGGATAATTTATTTTGCCGATATTTATCAAGTGCAATATATTGAGTGAGTGGAAAGTTTCTATTTTTTACGAAGTAGTTATTGGATTCGCTGGTTCCTTGGAAGTTTCCGGCATTTGCCATGGTTGCGCCGTATGCCGAGTAATATGAAAATCCGTTACTTGTAATGGTATCAGATTTCAGTTTTTGAAGACGCGTGCTTCCGGAAACTGCACCTTGGCGCGCAAATTGCGGATTGTTTGGTTTATAAATGGTGCTGCAATAATTATTGGGTGGAGTATTGAGCGCATTATTGTTGTATATTTTGGGGTTCGCGCAGTTTTTGGGTTCGTACACTTGTGGACCTCGAGGGTTATCATTAGGATACAAGAATGTAAACGGAATATTATTTGTTGGATTGGGATAGTACGTGCCGTCGGGGAGTTTGGTGGTTGATTCGCGTTGCGCATAGGTTCGGCATCTGGATTCCAAATATTGCGTTATGGATGTGTAATACGATTGACTTTGCATCACGATTCCTGATTTAATGACATTAATTTCTGGATTGCATGCAATACATTCGGTATCAAATACACCGGTGTAAATGTGATAATTTGTGTCAATCGTAGTTGGTTCTGGATCAGGATTTGGGTATTCATTATACGGCGTTATAGGGTCCACGCTAACGATAATTGGAACGGGAGGAATATGATTGGTGTCATTGTATTCAATCGTTGCAATAATTACATTTTCTCCGTCAGTTTCATTAAAAAAGCCTTGAATTATGGGTGCGCTTAAATAAAATGGAGGAACGTCAATTTGTCCGTCATTCTGTAGCTTTATCCCATCGCCGAAATTGTTTTTTTTAAACGCATCCGCAATTTCAAAAGAGTTGTGTCCATTATAAATTGTATTTTCTATTTCGACGCTGATTTGAATACGGGTATTGGGATTAATATTTATAATTTCGGGAACGGCACTATCGCCTTCATCGTAATAAATGTCACGAATGACAACTGCCCCAGGAACTTCGGGAACGATGGAATCAATGTTTGGAGCATTACTTACGAGGCAGCGACACGAGTCGTCGCTTGATTTGTAAATGGTGGAACCAGGAGTATCCATAAAGTAGACTTTCGACATTCGTTTTTGTGTGGAGTTGTCGCCAGACGGGTTTGTGGGAACAAGTTGTCTTCGCCAATGTTTTAGCGGGCGCGCTTTAAAATCGGGTCCAATAAAATCATCCTGCTGCAAATTACTGGGCACATTATTTGCATTCGGGCGATGCATTCCCGGCACAATATTGAATGCCGTGTCTACTTTTGTTGCATAATGCGGTTTTCTTGTCGTAACTAAAGTATTTGAACTTTTAAAATTTTGCGGATTATTTATTTTTGGTGTTATTATATTTGACATGATTTATACCCGCCCTTAAATAATAGTAAGTATTAATTTAATTATTTAATAATTATTTCGATATTATTTATTATATTAAATAATTATTTTTATTTGTTATTATTTTCTATGGTATTTTTTTGTTGAACGACGATGGCGGTAACGACGACGTTGTTTTTTTTGTCGTCTTTGTGTATATTTCTTTTTTTTTCTTTTTCCGCCATCATAACCAGTCATGTCATAATTTTCCAATGAATTTTTTAATGCTGCTGCTGCTGCTGCTTCTTTTTCAAAATGAAGACGAGCTTCTTTTTCAATGAAATCAGCTTTTTCCTTTTCAGCATTTTCATAATCTTTCGCATTTATATAATCTGGAAAAGTGGAATAGTCACTCATATCATAAGTGATATTATAATCAGGCATTCTATAATCTTTTAATAAATTGTCTGAAGCTTCTTTTTCAAAATGAAGACGAGCTTTTTCTTCAATGGAATCAGCTTTTTCCTTTTCATCTTTTATATACTGATCTCGCTGCCTTTCATGTTCCAGTCGTTTTTCTTCCAACCGAACCGCCTCTGGAACAAATTCTTTTCCGCTTGCCATTCGTGCCATTATTCTGGAATTGCGTTCTTCTGCTGCTATTCT
>Ga0172364_10001382_pt1 | contig 18606 bp, 15 predicted proteins | sample LakKivSesite10cm_FD_114545 | JGI IMG/M metagenome (GOLD analysis project Ga0172364, IMG submission 114545) | Sediment microbial communities from Lake Kivu, Rwanda - Sediment site 10cm | ecosystem: Environmental > Aquatic > Freshwater > Lake > Sediment | place: Rwanda: Western Province, Lake... | reverse complement strand
TGCTCGATGACCCAGGCCATGACATTGGTCTTGCCCGTGCCGGTGGCTCCCAGCAAAGTCTGATGCCTATGGCCCTGGCGCAGCCCCTCCACCACCTTTTCGATGGCCTGGGGCTGGTCACCGGTGGGTTTGAGATCGGTCACTAGTTGAAAGTTGGGCATGGTCTGACACCTCCCTCACCCTCCCCCTGCAATGGAGGGCAGCAGTTCGACCGGTGCGCCGGGCTGGACCAGATCCGCAGGCCCCAACAGCCGGCCCTCCTGAAGGACGATGAGGGCCCGCGCCAGTTGCTCATCGGTTTCATGGGCCAGAAGTTCGCTGAATCGGGGATAGGCCCGCGCCAGGCGGGCCCACATTTCCCGGACCTGAATGGGCTTCTCGACTTCTAAAATGAGCTCTGACTGACCATCAAGCCAACCCCGATAGGGCGGAAAGGCTCGGATGTGAATCCTGGGCATTATGTCATCTTACTCCGATCATCCGCCACTGCCGGCACCACCCCCACACAGGTGAACTCCCGCGCGCCGCTGTCGTAGTAGCCCCGCGCCTCAGCCACCTGCCGGGCCCGGCTGTCTTCCTGGACGATGGGGTAGAGTGGCGTCAGCCCCTCGGCTAGCAGATCGGAGGTCACGGCGGCCAGCACCGACTCGTCCCAACGTCGTGCACGGGCGGCGGATTCGACGGCCACGTACACCTCCGCCCAGTGGCTGCTCCGCCAGTTGACCCCCGCGGCAGCGACGACGCGCTCCTGGGTGCGGATCTGCCAGCGAACTCCTCCCTCCGCCCCCCGCTCCTGAGTGACCAAGACATTGATGAGGGGCGCGAAGTGAGAGTCATCCGTGTGTAGGATGCGCCAGATGGTCGCTTCCGACAGAGCAAGCATCCCCTCCAGGGCTGCGCCGATGTACACCGGCACGCTGAAGAGATAGGCACAGCCGGGGACCAGCGCTTGGTGGATCAGCGCCTCCAGCGTGCCCGGGCCGAAGGCCCGCAACACGACCAGGGGCTGGAAGAGATGGGCCCCGGTGATGCAGGTGGCCAGGAAGCCATCCGCATGCCCGGCCTCCGTGCGATGCAGGGTGAGAGTGGTCCGCTGGTGATCATGCTGGAGGGCGTAGTAGGTCGTGCGGGCATCGCCTGGGTCGTGGGGGACGAGCAGGGAGCGGATGGCATGACGTTGCTCCTGAATGGAGGCGGACAAAGGCATATCTGGATTCCCTACAAACGATCTCGGAGTTGCTATCTACCCTCCCGCAGGTTGCAAACATCCCTCCTGCATGTAAAGTAGCTTCTAACCTGCGGGAGGGTGAAGGGTTGCTCCACCCCAAGGTGGTGATATAATAGACCGCGTGAAAGCTAGCAAGGAGGGACCCATGCCTCGACTGGGAGCTCACGTGTCCATTGCCGGCGGAGTCAGCCAGGCTCTGGTGCGAGGGCAGTCCATCGGCTGCGAGGCGATCCAGATCTTCACCAAGAACCAGCGCCGCTGGGCTGAGCCAAAGATCCCGCCGGAGGAGGTTGTAGCCTTCAAACAGCTTCAGGCCGAAACCGGCATTCACCCCATCGTCTCCCACGACGCCTATCTCATTAACCTCAGCTCACCCGACGATGACCTGTGGCAGCGCTCGGTGGACTCGCTCATCCGGGAGCTGGAGCGATGCGAGGCGCTGGACCTGCCCTACATGAACATGCATCCTGGATCCCACAAGGGCTCAGGCGAGGAGGCGGGGTTGCGACGTATCGCCCAGGGGTTGGATGCTCTCCACCGCGCGACGCCTGGCTATCAGGTGATGACCCTGCTGGAGACCACCGCCGGCCAGGGAGACGATCTGGGCTACACCTTCGGACAGTTGGCCCGCATCATGGAGATGGTCGCTCAGCCGGAGCGAATGGGAGTGTGCTTCGACACCTGCCACGCCTTCGCCGCCGGCTACGAACTCCGAACCCGCGAGGGATATGAGGCCACCTTCGCCGAACTGGAGGAACTCATCGGCCTGCAGCGCCTGAAAGCCTTTCACCTCAATGGCTCCCAGGGGAGGCTGGGGAGCAAGTTGGATCGCCATACCCACATCAACGAGGGGGAACTGGGTCTGGAGTCCTTCCGCCTGCTGCTCAATGATCCTCGCTTTCAAGAGCACCCCATGCTGCTGGAAACGCCCAAGGGGGAGAAGATGGAGGAGGATATCATGAACCTGGCCATTCTCAGGAGCTTGCTGGAATAGCGCCGCCGTGAATGGCCGGCGCTCACTCTAGACCCACAGGTGCTCTCTGTTCCATCCTCCGGGTCAGGTGCCACACGTAGACCACGCGCTGGGCGACAGTCACGTTGGTCAGCACCGCCAGGGGCCACAACATCCAGGGCATGATCCCTGCCATCAACCCGATGATCAACAGACATATCCTCTCCGCTCGGGTCAGCAGGCCGACCTTGCATTGCAACCCCAGCCCCTCCGCTCGGGCTCGGGCGTAGCTGACCATGAGGGAACCGACGATGGTGGCATAGATAAGGATCATCTCCATCCGCTGGCCCTGCTGAGCGTAGTACAGCAGCAGGCCCAGATAGACCACCGCCTCGGAGAAGCGATCCAACGTCGAGTCCAGGAAGGCTCCGAAGGAGCTGGTCTGGCCCGACACCCGAGCCAGAGCCCCATCGAAAGCGTCAAACAGGCTGGCCAGGATAGTCAGAACCCCTCCGACCCTCAAGTACCCTCGCGCGATCAACAAGGCCACCGCCATATTGACCACCAGTCCCAACGCCGTCATCCAGTTGGGCGAGATGCCCAGGCGCCCGATGGCCCGGGCGATGGGTTCCACCAGCCAATTTGTGTGATGGCGCAGCCATTCACTCAACATCCTTCCTCATCCTTCCTCGCTCTCTCCTCTCGAAGGGCCTCTTCCGCTGTCTGTCCCCAGCGGCGGGGGATGGCGGCACGCCATCCTCGACCACGCTGGGCCATCAGTTCCTGATAGTAGATCAACACCTGCTCTGAAACCCGCTCCCAGTCATAGGCCTGGGCCTTGGCGCGCCCCCGCTGTCCCATCACCTGCCGGGCCGCTGGATCGCGCAGCAGTCGGAGGAGCGCTTGAGCCAGGGCCTCCTCATCCCCGGGAGGCACCATCAATCCCTCCTGTCCATCGGCCATCACCGTGCGGTAGCCGGGGATGTCGCAGGTGACGATGGGCTTGCCCGCCGACATGGCCTCCAGCAGGATGAGGCCAAAGCTCTCAAAGCCGGTGGAGGGCGCGCAGAAGATGTGGCAGGACCGATAGTAACGCGGTTTATCCTCCTCCGACACCCAGCCCACAAAGCATACGTCATCCAACTGGTGCTCCCAGACATATTCCACAAAGGGCTGCTGATCCTCCTCATCATAGGCGCCCGCCACGATAAGCCGGGTCTGGGGCATGAGCGCCTTCACTCGCTGGAAGGCCCGCAGCAGGAAACGAAACCCCTTGCGCTTCTCCAGCCGCCCGACGAAAAGGATGTTCAGCTTGCCATCCTGGTAACAGGGCCAGGGCTCGATCCGAGCGTCACTGAAACGCTTCACGTCAATCCCGTTGGGGATGATCACATAATCCCCGTCGAAGTAAGAGGCAATGTAGTCCCGGGCCGCGGAGGAGACGGCAATCCTTCCATCCAGCCGCTGGAAGAAGCGCTTGAGGATAGGCTTGCCATAGTAGTAGCTGGCACTGGATTCCCGGTAGGCGTGAAAAGTGCCCATGAGGAGCGATCTGGGACACAGAGGGGCGTGACGCAGCGCCGCCAGGGGCAAAGCAGGGGTCATGGGCTCATGCAGGTGGATCACGTCGAACTGCTGCTGTTGGAGCAGCTTCTTGACCTGACGGTAGACCCGGGGGGACAGGTTGACCCGGGCCATGGACCCGGCGAAGGGAAAGGATAGCACCCCTCCCAGGGCGGGAATGAAATGGGGCGGCAGGGAGGCTTCATTGTCTGAACAGGGGCCTATGATGGTCACCTCGTGGCCCCATTCGCGGAAGCAGGCCGCAGTATGGATGACATTGTTGTTTGCGCCGCCGGGGAAGGCGAAGTCATAGGGGGAGATCAGGGCAATTTTCATCACTCGCTCCTATCCCAGAGGGGCACGGTCAGGACCCACTGTCCCGGATCGGCACGTATCTGCTCCTCCAGCATGGCCACCAAGGTCTTCATCCCTCGATCTACCCTCATCTCGCGGTCGCCGGCCCTTTCCAGGGGCACTGGGAAGAGGCGGATCAGGAAGTGGCTGCCTGGCTGGCGGCAACTGAATCCCGCAATCAGTGCTGCTCCCGTCCGCAGTGCTAGCCGCACGTGGCTGTCCGGCAGTCGAGCGGGCGTACCAAAGAAGTTCACCTCTCGGCCGGAAGCGGTGACATCCCGGTCCGCAGCCAGGGCCACCGCTTCATTGCGGCGCAGGGCTCGGAAAAGTTCCATCAGGGAACCATCCACAGGGATCAGGTGCAGCATGCCGTGGCCGGTCCGCAGAGAGCAGATGTACTGAAAGAGCCGCTCGGGCTGGAGGTGCTCGGCGGGGATAGTGAGGGGCAGGTCGAGCACGGCTGCTATCTGCATAACGATGTCCAGGTTGCCGAGGTGAGGGGCCACAATGACAATGCCCCGTCCTGCCGCTCGTGCTGCCTCCACATGCTCCCAACCCTCCACCCCTACCAGCTCCGCGATCTGTTTCTTGGTAAGACGGGGTACGCGGAACAGGTCGTAGAAGTTATAGGCCAGGTTGCGGCACACCTGTCGCACGACCTTCCTCACTGCTGGCGATCGAGGAGGTTTCCCCAAGACGTGAGAGATATTGTCCGCCACACCGGCCCATCGGCCAGGCAGGAGCCAGTAGTACATATTGCCCATCAGAGTCGCCAGAGGGTAGGTTACCCGGGCTGGGACACGGGGCAAGATCGCCCCGGCCAGACGGAAGAGATAGTAACCCAGCAGGGTTTGGTCAACGGGGCCACGAGACATGGGTTTATCCACTCCTAGAATGCATATTGTAGCACAAAGCCCCTCAGTCGGCTAGCCGTGGGAGGGGCAACGAGTAACGGGTGGATGAGGCAATAGGGGGAATGAACCCTCGTTGACCCGGTGCCTCGTCAACTTATTACCTCTTCTTGCCAATTATCCCCTTTTGTGGTAGAATTCTCTCATAGGCTTTCAGGAAGGAGCTGACCATGAAACCGCGCATCAGCCACAGATGGGATGTCCCAGTGGAGGAGGCGATGGCCATCCAGCGTCGCCTGGCCAGCCAGGTGGTCCTCGCCTGGGATGAGCGGCCGGTGGAGATGGTGGCCGGGATTGACGTCGGCTTTCCCGGAGAGAAGGGACGGGCGGCAGTGGCGGTGCTCAGCTTTCCTGACCTTCAGCTCGTGGATAGCGCACGGGCCGAAATCGAGATATCCTTCCCCTACATCCCCGGCCTGCTGGCCTTCCGCGAGGGGCCGGTCATCCTGGCCGCGCTGGAGCACCTCTCGGTGGAGCCAGACCTGCTTATCTTCGACGGCCAAGGGCTGGCCCACCCCCGTCGTATGGGCATCGCTACCCACATGGGGGTGCTGCTGGATATGCCCAGCATTGGATGCGCCAAATCACGGCTGGTGGGCACTCACCAGGAGCCCGGCCCAAGGAGGGGTGCCTATGCTCGGCTCTACGACGAGGGGGAGGTGATCGGCGCCGTGCTTCGCGCGCGAGATGGAGTAAATCCGGTGTTCGTGTCCATCGGCCATCGGATTGACCTGGAGCGGGCCATGGACTTCGTGCTGCGCTGCTGCACCCGATACCGGTTGCCTGAGCCCATCCGCTGGGCCCATCAACTGGCCTCAGGTGAGAGACCTCCCCAGGGCCAACAGCTTTCCCTGTTTTGAAGCCATGAAAAAACTGCTTCTGATCCTCATCATAATTGCGTCTTTGGTCCTGGCTGGCTGGGGCTTGTGGTCCCACAGCGTTGCTCAGCGGACAAGCGTGCCTCCGAAGGTCACCTGGGGCTGGGAATACCGGGCCGGGGATTACATCCGCTCCAAGCCGCTGGTGGCCGGAGGTACCATCTACTTTGGCTGCGACGACAATGGGCTCTACGCCCTGGACGCGGCGAGCGGCCAATGGCGCTGGCGGTTCGAGACGCAGGACAACATCGACGGTACTCCCGTGCGGGTGGATAACCTCTTGATCTTCGGCTCCTGGGACGGGGTACTCTACGCCGTGGATTCCAAAACGGGGCGAGGGATATGGCGTACCACCCTGGACGGATGGCTCACGGCCGGCCCTACTTCTGCCCAGGGACTCATTTATGTCGGCGCATACGATGGATACCTGTACGCCGTGGAGGCGGCTACCGGCACAGTGCCGTGGCGCTTCCCCACTGGAGGGGCTATCGCCAGCCAGGCCCAGGTTGTAGATGGGCTTCTCTACTTCGCCTCGGCTGATGGTTTCGCTTATACCCTTGATACGCGCAAGGGTGTGATGCGCTGGCGCACCCCCACCCATGGCCCCCTGGTGGCCGGTCCCCTGGTGGAGGGAGGTGTAGTGTACATTGCTTCCACCGACCGACACCTGTACGCCCTGGACGCGGCTACGGGCAAGTCGCGTTGGGCACGGGAGTTGGATGCGCCTCTGGAGGCCACGCCTGCCCTGGCTGAAGGACGCGTCTTCGTGGGCACCCTGGCCGGCACGGTTGTGGCGCTGGATGCGGCGCAGGGCCATGTTCAGTGGACTTTCGCCACCCGAGGGCCGATCTGGGCCACGCCTGCGGTGGACAGGGGCCTTCTCTTCGTGGGCTCCACCGATGACCACATCTACGCCCTGGACGCCGCTACCGGCCACCTGCTCTGGAGCTACCGGTTGGGCAGCGATGCTGGGCCGCCGGCGGTGGCTGACAACTGGCTCTACGTCGGCTCCACCGACCGACGCCTCTATGCCTTTCGCCTGGAAAGATAGGCTTCCAAGATGCGCTTTCATCTCGCCCGCCTGCTTTTCCCCCTGCTATTTTTTTCCGTAACCATCCTGGGGTGCCAGAGCCTTCGGCCCGGGCCCCAACCTTTTCCCTCTACTGAGGCTGCTGCCGTCCATGCCCAATCCGAGGGACAGCCTCCCGAGATCCAGGAATACCTCCGCCTGTTCGAGGCCCGGGATCGGCTGCCCGATCTGGAGGCGGTCAAAGAGCTGAAAGCCATCATCGCCACTCGGCCCCATTCCCCCGCGGCCTACGAGGCCCACTTGGCCCTGGCCCGCCACTACGCACGGCTGGGTGACCCAGCGGCTGAGGATGAGTACCGCGTGGCCCTCGAATTGGAGGAGAACAAGGGTCTGAGGCTGGAGCTGGCCCGCTGGTTGGAGGAGCAGGGCCGCACAGAGGCGGCCTATGCCGAGTACAAAGGGCTATTGGGCCAATATCCCCAGGCTTTCGAGGCCATGCGCCGCATAGGGACCGATCCCTTACAGGTGGCGCGGGACCTGAACAGTGCTAACTACTACAGCGATGCCTTGGAAGCGCTGCGCGAAGTGGAGGATCCGGCCGCCGACCCCATCCGGGCGCGGGCTCTCAGCGGCATAGGCCGCCATGAGGAGGCGGCGCTTTTATATCGCTTGTGGCTGGAGGGGCACCCGGAGGATACCGAGGCCAGGATGGAGCTGGCGCGTGTGCTGCGACTACAGGGGGAGCGGAAGGAGGCACTGGCGCTGTACGAAGTGGTGGATACGGCCGATAGCCTTCTGGCTCAGGCTGAGCTGTGGGCCAGCGAAGACCCGACGCGGGCTATCACCCTTTACCTGCAATGTCCCTATCCGGTGGCCAAGTGGGAGGTCACTGCTCTTCTGGAAGCCCAGGGGCGGCTTATTGAGACATTGCCCCTGTACGCTGAACTGGCAGAGGGGCAGACCTACTGGGCTGACGATGCGGCCTATCGCCTCTATGTGCTGGCCAACCGATTGGGAGAGCCGGAAAAGCGCCTTCAGGCCCGTGGGTTTTTAAGAGCTGCCCAGCCCAACTTCCTGGCCCTGCGGCTGGGCGAGGAGTGGGCACCGGCCATCACTTTTCCCTTCCGACCAGCCGGGACGGAGATCCTGTCCAAGACGGTGGCCCTGGAATCGCTGGGGTTGGAGGAGCTGGCCCGCCGGGAGCTGATCATGGCCGCCCGTTTCGACGGCCAGCCGGAGGCCTGCGTTGCCTATGCCCAGGCTCTCTTCGAGCGAGGTCACCTGCTCGACGCCCAGCGCATCGCGGAGGGAGTGTTGCACGAGGTGCCGAAAGCGCCACTGTCCCTGTGGCGGCTGGCCTATCCCAAACCTTACGCCGAGGAAGTGCTGGCCGCTGCTGAGGAGTTCGACCTGGACCCCTTGCTCTTGTGGGCCATCATGCATACCGAGAGCCGCTACGACCCCGAGGCTCTCTCCTGGGCGCGGGCTCAGGGGCTCATGCAGCTCATCCCCTCTACCGCCGATTGGGCCGCCGAATCGGCAGGTATCCCCTTCACCCCGCTGGAGATTTACGATCCTAAGGCCAACATCCGGCTGGGGGCCTGGTATTTGCGCTGGCTATTGGATTACTTTGACGGCGATCTGGAACTGGCGGTCACAGCCTACAATGGCGGGCCAGGGAATGTCAGTGTCTGGAATAGGCAGGTGAGCCATCGTGACGACTTCTTCCGCTGGATTGGTTCCGGCGAGAGTCGGGAGTATGTGAACCGGGTGTTGACAGCTTATCGCGTCTATCAGGAGTTGGAACGATTGCCATCAGGGTAGGCGGCAGACTAAATGGATCAAGGCAAGAGCAGAATGGGCGGTCCGGCATCAAGGGGGCACTTTATGGAGGGAGTCTCCTTCTGCTCCTGGGTGGGGGCTTCTGCCAGCCGGGGCAGGCGAAGTCTCTCGCCACAGACTACGTCACGCTGGACTGCCGCAACAGCAGTGTCTCTGGCGCAGGCGATATGTTGACCATCCGCTGGTGCGTGTGCCCAGGGCGGTGCTTTGTCGGTGGCTGCGGATGGCCTGACGAGCTAAAAAAGAGCCTCGCCCCTGGTTGCTGGGGGCGAAGCTCTTTTGTATCTGGCTACGCTACTTTGGCTCAAAACGGCTGGCGCCTCTTCTTCGTATAGTTGTCTGTCTATAACTGCCACCAATGCGACCAATAAAAGACGAGGGACTGAAGCCAATAAGCACCTTATCTTTGGCTGGGGTAGGCCTGTTTCGCCCTTGGCGGTCGATGCTCGAGATATTCAGACCCAGGGCCCTGCCTAATTGTCTTTCGGCGATGGTCATCCCCACCAGAGGAGAATCGGGCAGGATGCGGACTGTTGCGGACTGTGAAGAGGCGTTCTTGTGGTGATCAGGATCAGGGGGAGCTCTTCGTGTAGTGATTAACTACAAAACCCAGCCACCTTTTGTATCACAAAAGCCCTCCACCGGACTCGAACCGATACCCAACCGCTTACAAGGCGGTTGCTCTACCGATTGAGCTAGGAGGGCTTGAAAAGAGATCGCTTCATCGAGAAATTGAGAAAAGGGAGCAGGCTATACCCCCGATTCTGTCATCGTCCACCATCTGTCTTAGGAACTGATTGGTTTTCTCATGTGGGAGACTCTCCAAACCAGCCCCTAGCACTCCCTGGCCTGGTGGGTGTTACCCGCCCTCACCGTTTGCGCTGCGGCGAGGCCGAACGAAGTAGCCAGCTCGACTAACCGACAACCGACTCACTCCGCCCGGCCCGCTCACCTTGCTCCCAGATGCACATTCGCCCAGCCGGCTGTGTCACCACTGCCGCTGGTGGGCTCTTGCCCCACCGTTTCACCCCTCACCCGCACCCTTTATTTTAGGGCCGCTGGCAGGTTTTCTTTCTGTTGCGGTTGTAGTCAACAGAGACTTACGCCTCTGCTGCCCCCACTTGTTTTTTTCCGTGGGGCACCCTTGCTCTATCCAAAGAACAGAGCTGGGAGTCGGGAGGTTCCTCTGAGAAGTCCCAGCCTCCCAGCGATGGACTGCCTGCTCCCCCCTGCGGTTTCATTCTAATTATACTCTCAACCTGCTCTAAATTCAAGTCTTGGAAGAAACAGACATATGTGCTATAATCCCCCCGGCTTCAAATCGGAAGCATCCCAAGCATATCGGACAAATAAACTTCGCGTAAGCTGGTTGTGGTTTTTTAGATAGTTGGGGTGTGGGGGTGTTGTAGACCAATGACTACACGAAGAGAGCCGCCAGATATACGAGATATCATCGCCACAAAACGGGACGGCGGGACACTAAAGCAGCAGGAAATCGAGGCCTTCATCGCTGGAATAGTCGAAGGCTCCATTCCCGACTACCAGATTGCCGCCTGGCTGATGGCTATCTGCATCCAGGGGATGACCCGCCAGGAGATTGTGGACCTCACCCTGGCGATGGCTCACTCGGGCCACGTGCTGGACCTGCACCGCGCCGTCCCCTCCGCGGTGGATAAACACTCCACCGGCGGCGTGGGCGACAAGACCAGCCTGGTGGCCGTACCCCTGGTCGCCGCCGCAGGGATCCCAGTGGCCAAGCTCACCGGCCGAGGGCTGAGCTTCACCGGCGGGACCATCGACAAACTGGAGTCCATCCCCGGCTTCCGAACAAACTTGAATGAGCAAGAGTTTCTGGACCAGGTAGCCCGCATCGGCGCCGCCATCTCCGCGCAGACCCGGGACCTGGCCCCCGCTGATGGCGTGCTCTATGAACTGCGCAACGCGACAGCCACTACCGGGAGCCCGCCCCTCATCGCCTCTTCCATTATGAGCAAAAAGCTCGCCGCAGGGGCCGACGCCATTGTCCTCGACGTGAAAGTGGGCAGCGGCACCTTCGCTCAGACGGAAAAAGAGGCGAGGGAATTAGCATACATGATGGTGGACATCGGCACCCAGGCTGGGCGCAGGGTCACCGCCCTGCTATCCGATATGAGCCAGCCACTAGGCGCAGCGGTGGGAAACGCCCTGGAAGTGCGCGAGGCCATTGACACACTGCGAGGCAATGGCCCCCCTGATTTTCGAGAGCACTGCTTGACCTTAGCCGGTGAGATGCTGCTACTAAGCAGCAAAGCAGAAAGCCGAGAGAAAGCCCAAAGGCTGGCTGAAGAAACCCTCAACTCAGGAGCAGCACTGGTTAAATTCGGAGAGCTGATTGAGGCACAGGGAGGTGATCGGAGAATAATCGAGAAGCCCAGCATCATGGCCCAGGCGAAATGGGTGGAGGAGACACCCGCCCCGCACTCTGGCTACATCGCCGCCCTCGATGCCCGCGAGGTGGGACTGGCAGCAGTGGAGCTAGGCGCCGGCCGCCGGGTGAAGAGAGCACCAATTGACCCCGCAGTGGGGTTTGTCTTCGCTCACAAGGTGGGAGACTACATTGACCGGGGAGAGCCACTTTTCACCATCCACTCCAACGACAGGCAGCGCCTGGAAACAGCCAAAGAAGAGGTGCTCCAAGCCTATCGCTGGAGCAAGACACCAGCCAGCCCACCGCCACATATTTACGGGACTATGAAATGAACAGAAACGCCATGGACTCCTTCGCCGCCGAGCATGAGAAAAACACAGCCAGAAGCAAAAGCACGGAAGCGACACTCAGTCAGCACGATAAACCCAAATGGAGACCTCCCCGCGCGCTCCCCAGCGATCAAAGCAAATGAGCCCGGTCAGCCCCAACAGCGAAACCTCCGATAGCACCTCCCTAACCCCCCGCCGTGTGGGATGCCCTCCCCGCTGAATGGCCTCTGCCAGAGCCGCGAGCAACACCCGCGTGGCATCGTAGGCCAGCACTGCATCGGGGCCAGGCTCATGCCCCCCCAGCTCACGGTAGGCCACAAGAAAACCCTGCGCACTCCCCAGGTCCTCTGGACGCGGCGCACCGGTCACGAACCAGGCATCCGAGGCCGCAACCCCTGCCACCTTCCGAAAGGAATCCGCTCCCCACTCAGGGCCACCCATAAATGAAGCCCGGGGCCCCACGCTCCGGGCCTGCCGCAGCGCCTCTCCTCCCAGCCGCGCGCCTGCCGTGCAAATCACCCAGTCGGGACGGGCTTGGAGCAGGGCCTCAAGCCAGCCCTGCCCCCCCAATCCCACATCAGCCACTACTCGCACTTCTCCCCGGACAGCTTCCGCCCAGACCCCCCCCCTCTGATCGTAGAGAAGAGCCACTCGACGGACCCCCTGCGCTCTAATGTGGCTTGCCGCCGCCTGGGCCAACTCGCGGGGCGAGGGAGCAAGCACAAACACACCATCCCCCTGCGCCTCTACCGAGGAGAGAGTGATCAATGGCAACCCCGCTGCGGAGCACACGGGGCGGACCGCCTGAGCTGTGGCAGGTGAGAAACAGCCCACCGCACCCATCACCGCTGGATCGGCCACCAACTCCCGGGCCCGCTGTGGTGCCCATTGTGGATCAAGGTGGTCATCCAGAGCCACTAGTTCCACCGGGTAGCCAGCCACGCCTCCCCTGCGGTTGGCCTCCTGAACCGCCAACCGCACTGCCCACAGCGCATCGTAGCCCCGTGGGCGGTACCAACCCTCAAAAGGCGCTACCAGGCCGATTTTGACCATGGGCCGAGTAGTGCCGGGCAAAGTGCAGCTCGTCAGAGTTGCAAGGCAGAGCACAGCAAGTCCCAGGCGGATGACCATCCCTCGTCGCCTCATCCACTCGCCACCCATTACCCCACCCCCCTACCGCTGGTACCGCTGCCGATTGCTCTCATGCTCCTCCAGCGTCCTGGCAAAGACATGGGAGCCGTCGTCGGCCACATCGTTACGTACGAAGAAGAGATAGTCACTCGCAGCGGGGTAGATCACTGCTTCGATAGCCGCTAGGCCAGGATTGCAGATGGGGCCCGGGGGCACACCGGGATAGAGGTAGGTGTTGTAGGGAGAATCCACCTGCGTATACTCCTCCAACTGCAGCGGGCGCTTCCACCACTGCCCTGTACCCGGCTGAAAGCCCAAGGCATACTGCACCGTAGGATCAGCGTCCAGTTTCATGCCCTGATCCAGGCGATTGCGGTACACGCCAGCGATGAGAGGTAGCTCCTCCCTCATGGCACCCTCGCGCTCCACGATGGAAGCAAGAGTGACCACCTGGAAGAGCGACAGCCCCTGCACCGCCGCATCCTGGCGCATCTGGGGCGTGACTCGACGATCGAAGTTCGTCAACATGCGCTCGATCAGATCCGAGGCCTGCGCCTCGGCGGGAAGACGGTAGGTATCGGGGAAGAGATAGCCTTCCAGTGTAGCACCCGCAGGCCGGTCCCGCAGAAAGGGGTGGACAAAGCCGCCCTCCCGCGCCAAGGCCAAGAACTCCTGGGCCGGCAGCACCGACTCTCGATCCAATAGCTCGGCGATCTGCTCCATACGCCACCCCTCGGGAATGGTTACCATCACCTCCTCCGCCCGCGCCCGCTGCAGCACCTCAGCGATCTGGGGGATGGTCATGGAAGGCGAGAGCTCGTAATCCCCTGCCTCTAGACCCCGATCCAGTCCCCGGTAGCGCATGTACAGGCGAAAGAGCTCTGCATCACGGATCAACCCCTCCTCGGCCAAGCGCGCAGCGACTATCCCCGTCGCCTCCCCCGGCTGGACAGTGAAGGCCACCGGCTCCCCCTTCCCCGCCGGCTGATTCAACTCCTCAGCCCGGAAGCGCAGGTACAGCCCCAACAGCGTATGAATCACGCCTTCCCTCTGACCTGGGGGAAGCCTGTCCCGGACAGGGCGGACCAGAGATGGAGACACGTTTCCCGTCGGTCCGACGGACAGGCGCGCTTCCTCTAAGTGCTCCAAGCCGCCTGTCACGCGGTTGTAGACAAACCAGCCCGCGCCCACCACCAGGACCACCACTGCCCCCACGATCAGAGCCACGGCCAGCCAGGTCAGCGCCCGTCTCATGATTCCCCTCCGCCTCGCCCTCGATGCCAGGCTTGAGCATCCAGATAGCCCTGCAGGATAACGGCCGCCGCTGTGGCATCCACCCGCTGCCGTCGCTGCCGACCATTCAATCCCCGTTCCCGCAGGATCCTCTCCGCGTCCACCGTTGAGTAGCGCTCATCCCACAGCTCCACCGGCACCTCCAAGGCCTGAGCCAGGACCTGGGCAAAGCGCTCTATCCGCTCCGCCTGCGGGCCCACGCCTCCCCTCAGACTAAGGGGATAGCCCACCACCACCCGCGCAACCCCCTCTTCCCGCACCAGAGCCGCCACCCGCCTTACTACCTCCCGATCATCCTTACACTCCAGCACCAGCAGGCTCCGGGCCAGGGTTTGAGTGGGATCGCTGAGTGCCACCCCGATACGCCGTTCTCCTACATCCAAGGCCAGAACGCGCATCAAGCCCCCTCCGAAGTAACAACCACCTGAATACGGAAAGGAAGCCAGGGGACTCTATCCCACCACTCGGGTTCTACCGACAGCAAGGGCGGCTCCTTGAGAGGCAGACTGGCCCGCAGTCCGGCCGTTGCCTCGGGGATGGGCTTCCCCTGAACAAGAGCGATCACTCGGCCGGGAATGATGATGGCCTCGGTCCAGCCCCGCGCTTTCATGACCACCTGCACACGCGGCGAACGCTCCCCCTCTGAATCCGACATCGCCATCGCGGCCTGCGCCACCTCAGCGTGGAAACTTCCTGGCTGGAGCGCACGGCCGGCGGGCACGGCGCGCTCCAGCACAGCGCGGGCCACCCTCTGAGCCTGGGCCAGGTCGAAGGCAACGCCCTGGGCCCGGACGCGCATGGTCATGCCCAGGAAATCGGCCACCTCTCCCAGCAGGTGATCGTAGGTCCCATCTAACACCACCACAGATATAGACTCTACAGGCAGAAACTCCTGAGGGGCCAGCTCTGCCTCTAGCCGGGCACAGGCCTGCTGCTGCAACTGCTGGAGCAGCGTGGCCCACAGCCGCTCTTTGTCAGCCACGGTGACCACTCCCACCTGCCTGACGCTGCCCCCCTCGGTGGACTGCTCATTGGCCACCCGAACTTTCAGAGCCAGGGAGGCATCGGCCACACGATTGATAAGGAAAGAACCCACATTCCCACTGGGGCCAGGGTCCAGCGCTTCGATCCCGACCCGCACCGCGGAGCCCACCCCTGCCGCGAGGATGGCCTCCTCCACAGTGGCGAACTTGATGGTGGTCCCCATCGAGGTGGCCACAATGGCACCTTGGGGCACCTCCACAGGCTCGCTGGTGCGGTTGACGAAGACCACCTGCCCAGTGGCCCGGGCATCAGGGGCATCCTCGCGAGCCAGGGTGGACACCTGAGCCTGTCCTTTGATCTCCGTGCGGATCAGACGAGCGGGGATCTCCGCCGCCTCCACATCCACCAGCTCGATGGAGGGGTCGGCGGTGAGCTGAACCTGCTGCTCCAATGTCCCACCGGCCGGGACGAGGGTGACCGTGGCCTGGGGCCAGACCAGGAGCGCCCCTCCCGCCCCGGCCAGCGCCGCTCCCAGGATGAGGACTAAAAGCAACAGCCACTCCTCCCAGCCACGGAGAGCAGTAGGGGCGACCGGCCGGTTGCCCCTACTTTCACCTGCCATTCGCCATCTGCCATTTGCCATCCGCCGTGTTAAGGGCCTGGCCTTTTTCTGAGCCCTTCCGACGGAGCCGGAGACGGGGAAGCCAGAGCGCCGCGCCAGGGTACGGACTTGGGGATCGTAGCTGACCAAGGCCAGGGCCAATCCCTGCGCAGCCACGCAGTGGCACAGCAGGGCGAAATCCACCTCCCGTCGGAGGAGGCACGTACCGCCGGGCACAACAAGGACTGCCTGACGCTGGGGCACGGCCCTCAGCTTAGCCTGGAGGACAGCCATATCATCTCCACGGGCCAGGTGGATCACCGCAACCCTTGTATTCATTATGCCAACTTCTTAGCGATCAGAGTAGGAACTTGGGCGATGGCCTCCTGCAGTCGGGCCGGATCGCCTCCCCCCCCTTCGGCCAGGGTGGCCCGTCCGCCACCGCCGCCGCCCATGACCTTAGCCACATCCCGGAGCAGCCAATCAGCACGGAGTCCCTGGCTCACCAAATCATCAGTAACAGCAGCTACTAACGCGGGCTGGCCATCAATGTCCGCCGCCAGGACAGCAGCGCTACCAGAGATAAAGTCCTGCCGAAACCAGTCTGTCATCTCTCGCAAGGTCTCCCGATCGGGAGCTGTCACCACCCCTCTTACAAGCTGCACGTTTTCCACTTGTTCTTTTTTCTCTCGCAAGGAGGCATATTCCGCCTGCGCTTGCTGGCGTCGCATCCTCCCCAGCTCGCGCTCCCGATCCCATAGCTCTCTCTGGAGAACCTCGATGCGAGCAAGCACCTCATCGGGCCCGCAGGCCAGCCGCTCCGCCGCCTCCTGTAAACTTTCCCAGCGCTGCCGTACCAGCGCTACTGCCGCGCGGCCCGTCACAGCTTCAATGCGCCGCAGCCCGGCCCCGATGCTCGATTCGGCGGTGATAAGGAACAGGCCGATCTCGCCAGTGGCGTGACAGTGCAGGCCACCGCACAGCTCCCGGCTGAAGGGCTGCTCCTCCCCGATGCTCACCACGCGCACCTCGTCACCGTACTTCTCGTCGAAGAGGGCGATGACGCCGCTCTCCACCGCCTCCCGATAGCCCGATCGGACAGTGCGCACCGGATGATTGGCCATGATGAACTCATTCACCTGGCTTTCTACCTGGCGAAGCTCCTCGGGTGCCAGCGGCTGGGGATGGGTGAAATCGAAGCGCAGCCGGTCAGGGGCCACCAGGGAACCGGCCTGCTGAACATGTTGCCCCAGCACGGAGCGCAGGGCATGGTGCAGGAGGTGGGTAGCGGTGTGATTGCGGGCGATGTCGTGCCGTCGGTCAACATCAACAGCCGCCTGCACCAATTCCCCAACAGCAACTTCACCCTCGGCAACATACCCATAGTGGACTATGAGATCCGGTCCCGCTGGCGTTTGCGTGTCAGTGATCTTGATCCTACCGTGTTCACCGACGAGCACGCCGGTATCCCCTACCTGCCCCCCGGCTTCGGCATAGAAGGGCGTTTTGTCCAGCACCACTACGACCTGCTGCCCTTTCGCCGCCTGCTCGACTGCTTGGTCAGCAACAGTCAGCCCCAGAACCTTCGCCGTGGTTTGAGAGGTATCATAGCCTAAGAAATTAGTCTGGACCCCAACACGGACTGCCTCGGTGAGAGTCAAGCTATCTGCTAGCATGACTTCGCGAGCCGCCCGTGAGCGGGCCCGCTGTTCGGCCAACGCTTCCTGGAATCCCTCCTCATCCACAGCGAAGCCCTGCTCGTGGGCGATGTCGCGGGTCAGATCCAGGGGGAAGCCGTAGGTGTCATAGAGCCTGAAGGCCTCACGGCCTGGGAGGACAGTCTGCCCGGCCTGTTCCAGATCAGCCATCAGGCCATCCAGCAGGCTCAGGCCCACATCCAGCGTCTCCTGGAACCGCCACTCTTCCTGAGTGATGGTGTCCAGGATGAAGGCGCGCCGCTGCTTGAGCTCCACGAAGTAATCGCCCATGATCTCAATGACCAGCTCCGCCAACGGAGCCAGGAAGGGACCATCAAAGCCTAGGAGCTTGCCATGACGGGCCGCCCGCCGCAGGATAAGGCGCACCACGTAGTTCCGCCCCTCGTTTCCGGGCAGCACCCCGTCGCCGATGAGGAAGGCTAGTGCCCGGGCGTGGTCGGCCAGGATGCGGTAGCCGACCAACTCTGCTTGCCGCTCCCCATCGGTGTGATACAGCATCGCCTGCACGCGGTCCAGGATGGGGGCGAAAAGATCTGTATCGTAGTTTGTGCCCACACCCTGTAATAGGGTGACGATCCGCTCGAAGCCCATGCCGGTGTCCACATGTTTGGCCGGTAGCTCTTTCAATGAACCATCAGGCTGTAAGTCATATTGAATGAACACCAGGTTCCATATCTCGATGAAGCGGCGGCAATCGCCATTGACCACGCAGACATGGCCTGGCACATCCTTCATGTCACAGGCTTGAGGACCGTAGTCCAAGTGGATCTCGCTATTGGGGCCACAGGGGCCGGTGTCGCCCGGGGCCCAGAAGTTGTCCTTTCGCCCAAAGAAGAGGATATGCGAAGGATCAATGTCCGTCTCTGACTGCCAGAAAGCCACGACTTCATCGTCGCGGGGAAGATTGCCCTTGTCGTCCTCGAAACAGGTGACGTAGAGCCTGTCCTTGGGAAGACTCCATACCTCGGTCAGTAGTTCCCAAGCCCAGCGGATCGCCTCTTGCTTGTAGTAGTCGCCGAAGGACCAATTGCCCAGCATCTCGAAGAGAGTGTGATGGTAGGGTGATGGACCTACCTCCTCCAGGTCATTGTGCTTGCCTGAGACGCGCAGGCACTTCTGGGAATCGGTAGCGCGCATGTAGGGACGCGCGCCGATGCCCAGGAACACATCCTTGAACTGGAGCATCCCCGCGTTGGTGAACAGCACCGTGGGGTCATTCTGAGGCACCAAGGGCGCATAGGGCACAATGGTGTGTCCCCGGGCCTCGAAGAAATCGAGAAACTGTTGGCGGATTTGGCTACTGGTTGGAACAGACATCCACTTTCCCTTCCCATGAAGCTGTGAATAGATGCATTTTAGTTCAATTAGCGCCGCATGTCAAACTT
>Ga0172364_10001381_pt1 | contig 18614 bp, 15 predicted proteins | sample LakKivSesite10cm_FD_114545 | JGI IMG/M metagenome (GOLD analysis project Ga0172364, IMG submission 114545) | Sediment microbial communities from Lake Kivu, Rwanda - Sediment site 10cm | ecosystem: Environmental > Aquatic > Freshwater > Lake > Sediment | place: Rwanda: Western Province, Lake... | reverse complement strand
ACGCAATCTTAATTATAAGTTTTAGGTAAAAATTATGAATGATGAATTAACATTTGAAGATGGAATCATATTATGCAAGTATATTTATCAGAGTGCTATTGATAAAATATTAAAAGGTGTTATAGAACAAGAAGAAATATTTATTAGAGCTCACCAACAGTTAAAAAAATTAGAAAAAAAGTATAGCAGGGAAAGACTTGATGAGCTGCTTTATTTGCTAAACATACAAGATATTTACACCACAATCTAAAAAATTAATTCTTAAAAGTAAAGAAGTCAAACTAAGCCTTAAAAATACTTATTTTAACTTTTTTTGATTATCATCTCAAACGCTTCATTTAAGAATTCTCGTTCTTCTTTAGTTGGAGACCAACTAAAACCAGTTTCATCTTTTATAAAATTTGGAGCGTTGGGATCAAACTTTGTCATAATATTTAATTGACCTGTTTCGGGGTCTCTTCCAATTTCAAGCTTTATATAAACATTCTCATTTTTATCCATGGTATCCTCAACCACCAGTATATTTAGGTGAAACGTTTATTAGAACTTATACTTTTTCTTTTTTTAATAATACTAAAAAACATGATAAGAATATAAATTTAACTCTAAATTTTAATAATAGGCAGCTTTTTTAAAGTAATAAAATATTTAGATGCGATGGTGAGAAGGAAAATAACTGGAGAATAATATAATGTTAATTGACTCTGTTGTTATAAGTTTAACAAAAAATGGAGTAGGTATTAAGCCTAGCTACAGTCTAACAATATACGGGCATGGTACTTTGAATTACTATGGGGTTGAAAATGTTAAAGTTAAGGGTAAAGTAGAAGAAAAAATTGAAAGAGATAAAATAATTTTGTTACTGTCTGAATTTAAAAACTCAGGTTTTTTCTCAATACCTGATGTTTATTCTGTGGATAAGGATGCTTTTCGTTCATTTACCACATTATCAATTTCTTTACCAATTTCAGAGGGAAAAATGAAAACTAAGAGTTTAACTTATTATGATGATGAAACTGTACCTTATGAACTTAGAAAAATACAGATGAAAATAGATGAGGCGACAGATTCTGATAAATGGGTTAAAATATCACCTGTCGTAGAACCAGAATTAGAAGAAAAAAAAGAGGCTATATCTTTTAAAAAAGAGGAAAAGAAAAAGACTTCTTCATCAAAAATAGAAGAAGCAAAAAAAGAAATGGATCGTACACAAAGATAATTGTGAAAATAATAAGTTCTAGTGCAGAGTAAATCATCTTTATTCTGTCAGATTAAATTTTTAAACTATAAATTTATTTGTAAAATGAGGAGAGTTAAAGTCTAGTAGAAGGTAAAAACTAATGCTTATTGATTCAGTTGTAATTAAATTAATCAGAAAAGGCAGTGGTGTTAAACCTGATTATAGTTTAACTATACATGGGCAAGGCATCTTAGAGTATTATGGTAATAATAACGTAAAATTTAAAGGAAAAATAGAAGAAAAATTTGATAGGGAAAATGTTGCATATTTATTATCTGAGTTTAAAAAATCAGGTTTTTTCACTTTAAATCAGCAGTATGTTGTAGATGAGTCTCGCGGTCGATCATTTAATGTTATATCTATATCAGTTCCTGATAAAGACGGAGAAATGAAAACTAAAACAATAAAGCATTATCAAGATGATAGAAATGTTCCTGTTGAATTAAAGAATCTTGAAGATAAAATAGATGAGATAGCTGATTCTGAAAAATGGATTAAAATACCTTCAGTAACCGTGTTTCAAGTATCACCTGAACCCATAAAAGAATCTGGATTTAATGAGCTTAAAAGTGAACAAAAACCTAAAGAGAAAAAAAGTTGTGTTGTTATTATTAGTGTGATTTGTGTTGTTATTTTACTTATTCTTTTAGCGTTATACTCTGGTATATTTGATTTTTCTCTGAATGATTCATCAGATAATCAACTAAATACGCCTGCTGCTAGTATGTCGTTTGAACCTGTTAGTAGTGATTCATCCTTAACAATATCCTTTAATGGTAGTGCTATGAATTTTGATAGAGATGATTTATCTTATAATTGGAATTTTGGCGATGGAACAAATTCAACAGATCAGAATCCTATACATACTTATTCTAAAGTTGGAAATTATACTGTTGCTTTTACTATTGATGATAATAAAGGGGTTATAAAAACTTGTAATTCACAAATTACAGTTGATTATTACTCTCCATATTTTACTTTTATAACTCCAACTATATCAAAAGATAGAACAGATGGTGTAAGATCCGTTAAAACAACTGATTTTTATCAAGGAGATATGGTGTATATTGATTATGAATTCAACAATGTTACACATAATATAACAAATAGTATTAATTATGATTTCTCTGTGGAAATATCGATTAAATCTGAGGGTGTAGAATACGATCAGTATACTCAAAATTATAGTAAAAATGGTTATATTGGTAATGGTTTATTTTATAATATAATTGGTTTTCAAACTAGTAGTCAATGGCCTATTGGAGAGTATGTTGTTTCTGTGAAAATCTTTGATAATATTTCAAAGAAAAGTGCTGAAACCAAAACTTATTTTTCATTAAATAGAGTAACACCAAGGATATTAATACTTACAACAGCAAGTGATGTACGTGCCTATCAAGATTATGACCCAGCAACGTCTTTTGAACAGTTTTACCCTATTTTTATTTATACAGAATATACTGGTATAAATACTACTAATGAAAACACAGTTTGTAATATACAGTTAAGTATCAATGTTAGTAACAACGAAATAATTTACTATTCAGATATATTAGATAAAACAACAGTGGGAAATAATGCTCATACCTGGTGGTTTACAACTAATGAGTCCTGGCCAACAGATGAAGTATATAAAGTAAGTTTACAATTATTAGATAAAAATACAAATATAGCTACTAATGCTCAATTTAATTTTACATTAGTGGAAAGAACCCCAAAAATATTAAAACTTATAACAGCAAGTAATGTACGTGCTTATCAGGATTATGATGTGTCGATGTTTTTTAATGTAAATGATAATATATCTATCTACTTAGAATATAAAGATATAAAAACATTAAATGAAAATACTAATTGTGATATTACATTAAAAGTAAATGTTACTTTAAATGGTGTTGAATACTATTCAAATATAACAGATAAAACAGTTGTTCGTAATAATTCACATGTTTGGCGGTTCCCAACAGATGAATCTTGGCCGGTTAGTGACTTGTATTTTGTTAATTTAGAATTAACTGACAATTTATCAAAGAAAAGTGTAAGTGATTTCACATTTTTTTCCTTGAATTAATTATTAAGGTTTTTGTAGTAATACTGTGTTAAATGTTATTTTAGCATTTTGACATTTTTACACTCAACATTTATATATTACAATACACAAAGTATACCTTATACCACTTGTTTGTTTGAAAGAAAGGTGAGCATAAAATGAGGATGAGAAACGAAAAAATAATAAGAAAAAAGACGCTAGTAATGTTAACAAGTATCTTTATCACTGCTCTATTTTTAGGAACAGTTCTAAACCCAGTAGTCGCAGTTGAACCAGTAGCTATATCAATTAGCGATAGAGCAGAAAGCTTAGTAATTAAAGAAGAAGTCAAAGTAGAAGAGCAATTTTCAGATGCTGCTAGTAACGAAGATATAACAGAAGAATCTAGTGACTCTTTACCACCTAGTGAGATAACAGCAAAATCTGAAGAATCACCAGTATGTGAATTATGTAGTCTTAGTAGTGCAGCAGAAGATGCTTCACAGAGCAGCTATGATTATCTATCCTTAGAAGAAAAAGAAACAATAGCAAAAGCAATACTTATTTTAGCGGAACATAAATCATTACTTCAGGGCCTTATCGACCAAGTTAAAAACGATAATGAATTGATTGTCAGTTTTGTATCTAAATACTCTGAAGTATCTTCAGATAAAGTCGCTGAATTACTTAGAAATTTTGATTTAAGCGCAATTAGCCAAGATTCAATAGAATTTGCTGACTATAAATTAATAGCTAAAAGTAATGGAGAAATAGCAGTAATTAGGGATGGAATATCAGCAGGATCATTTAATACAATAGAGACTTCTCAAAGTTCTGGTTATGAAATAGCTCAATATACAGGAATGATGCCAACTATGGCAATGGGTGCAGTACTTTTAGGTGGTAGTGGTACAACAGATATTCCTCCATGTTTGCAAATGTGTTATGATAAAGCTGTAGGACTTGGTTCAGCAGTACTAAACTTTGTTAAAAGTCTTATACCAGCGGCAATTGAAACATTCCAAGCATTGTGGAACTACTGGCAAGAAAATAAAGACTGGTTAATACCTTTGATAAAGGAAAAAGTTAAAAATATGCTTTCTGCTGCATGGAATGCATTTTCTACTTATCCTGGATTAACCTTGTTTATAGCTGGTTTATCAGAAGCAGTTGCCTTTGCTGCCTGGTCAGCGGTTGCAGGTGCAATAGCAGCAGCTATTGCGACAGGTGCTGCAATTTTAAATTACCCTGGTGTAGCATTAATGCTTGCAGGTATAATCTTTGGCGTCTGTAATTTCTTACATCATAAAATCTGTGGCGGTGGTAGCGATTCAACTAGTTCAGCAACAAGTACCTCTGTTAGTACATCCATTCAAACTAATATAAATATGAACACAAATGTAAATACACAAATGTCTACTGGAACAACAGGATTGCTAGTAAATACTCAACAAACAACAACTGGAAACCTTGGACTATAAGAACAAAAAATATATTGAAAAATATGGATGCATCATTTTAGATGCCTCCTCTTATTTTTTTATTTAATTTTTTTAACTTTTATTAATAAAAAACCTTTTAATTAGCATTTTCTTCTCATTGCTTAGAATATTATGCGTATAGCAGTATTATTAAGAGATCGTTGTAAACCAAAAAACTGTTCATATGAATGCATAAAGTTTTGCCCTAGAGTACGTGCTGGGGATGAAACCATAATCAAGGATGAAAATGGTAAGCCAATTATCTCAGAAGAGCTTTGTGTTGGTTGTGGCATATGTGTTCATAAATGCCCATTTGAAGCAATAAAGATTATTGGTCTGGCTGAAGAGCTTGAAACAGATCTTATTCATCAATTTGGAAAAAATGGTTTCAGACTCTTCAGGCTACCTGTTCCAAAAAACGGTGTTTGTGTTGGAATTCTTGGTCAAAACGGTATTGGAAAAACAACAGCTATTAAAATTTTATCTGGTCAACTGATACCAAATCTTGGTGATTACAAAGCTAAAGAATCATGGGATAAAATAATAAGTTATACTGCAGGGACCGAACTTAACGATCATTTTAAGGATGTTTCTCATAATGATATATCATGTGTTGTTAAACCTCAATATGTTGATAAGCTCCCAAAAATAATGAAAGGAAAAATCAGAGACGTTCTAAAAAAAGCTGATGACTCAGGAATTCTTGACACAATAGTTGAAAAATTAGGTTTAACAGGAATTCTTGATAAACATATTGAAAAAAAAGATATTTCTGGCGGTGAGCTGCAGCTAGTGTCAATTGCTGCTGCCCTCCTAAAAGATGCAAATTTATATTTTTTTGATGAACCATCATCATATCTTGATATCTACCAACGTCTTAAGGTAGCCAGGATTATTAAGGAGCTTGCAGAAAAAAAGAAAGTAATGGTTATCGAACATGATCTTGCAGTTCTTGATTTCCTATGCGAAAACGTTCATCTTATGTACGGTGATGAAGGCGCATATGGTGTGGTGACTCATCCCAGAGGAGTACGCCATGCGATTAACACGTATCTTACAGGTTATCTTAAAGAAGAAAACATACGATTTGGTGAGAAAATAGAGTTTTTTGCTCATCCACCTAAGAGTAGACAACAAATGCGTATTCTAGTTACATATAATAATCTATCAAAATCATTTAAAGAGTTTACTTTAGAGGTTGAGACAGGAATAATCAGGCAGGGTGAAATAATTGGTATTGTTGGTCCTAATGCTATTGGTAAAACAACTTTTGTAAAAATGCTCGCAGGGGTTATTGAACCAACAGAGGGTTCGATTGAATATGATATTAAAATTAGTTATAAACCACAATACATATCAACAGAATCCAGTGAAACCGTTAGAGAGTTCCTTGAGAAAAAAGCACAATTATTATTCACAAATCCTTATTTTGTAGCAGAAATATTTGAGCCTATGAATCTAAAATATCTTTTGGATAAACAAATAGATCAGTTATCAGGTGGTGAGCTTCAAAGAGTTGCTATTGCCAACTGTCTTGTTCAAGAGGCTGATATTTATCTGATTGATGAGCCTTCTGCATATCTTGATAGTGAACAGAGGATGATTACTTCTAGAACTGTTAGAAGAGTCATTGAAAAATCTGGTAAATCTGCTATGATTGTTGACCATGATGTTTATTTCATTGATATGATAAGTGATGCGCTTATTGTTTTTGATGGCGAACCAGGGGAAAAGGGTCATGCTCAGGGACCATTTAGTTTACATGAGGGCATGAACCGGTTTTTAAAAGATGTAAATATTACCTTTAGGCGTGATGAAGATACTAAAAGGCCAAGGGTGAATAAACCTGATTCTTTTATGGATCGTAAACAAAAAAATGAAGGTGAGTATTACTATAGCTTATAGTAAGTTTAAATAAATAAAAAAATTAAAAAGAAAGAGATTTAGATAAAAATTCTATCTCCTTCTATTTTTTTCCATATTTTAGATAACTCCGATTCCTTATAATCATTTATTACGTTACACATGTGATTATATTTGTTAAACATGGTATTTATATTTGTCGATTAAATAATCGTCAATTAGCGAATATATTCTATAACAAAAACAAATTGAAAAATATTTTATTAGTAAAAAGCACAACAGTTTTAAATCTAATATCTTATATCATATATTAATATGACAAGATGTGGGAGGCTACGATGTTATATAAGAGAAATATCGGAGACACCACTAGCTGAGAAACTATCTTTTATCCCGCCTTTTATAATACTTGCCCTTGAAATTATTCTAATAATACATGCTTATACCTTGAAAGAATTATATGTGATAACAGTAACAACAATTCTATTATCACTCTCAATAATTGAGATATTATTTGTTTCTCGCGACATACATGAACATTATAGACGAGAAAATTTTGACAGAATTCTAACAATCAAGCTCGATGATTTTATAACACGGACAAAAGGTAGTAATGTAAAAGCTATTGTTACAGATTTTATTGAACAAAATCCTTGCTATGAAAACAATAGAAACGAGGTATACCATATAGTCTGTCAGATTATGGAAACACATAAGAAAGAATCAAGAAGCACAGGAAGACATAATAAATAAGAATATTAGAAAATTTTATTATAAAATAAGAATAAAATTATACAATACAGCCCTTTTTTATCACAACATCGACTAGATTAACACCAAAATGATAAGGAATAAAAGTATAACTTGGGCAGTTCAATATAACAATATCTGCCTGTTTTCCTTTATCAATACTACCAATAGTTTTATTTAAGCCTATAGCACAAGCAGCATTAAAAGTAGCAGCAGTAATTGCTTCAGCTGGTGTTAATTTCATATTAAAACATGCAAGCTGCATTATAAACTGCATGTTCTCAGTCCAACAATTAGGATTAAGATCTGTAGCCAATGCAACAGGTACACCAAACTTGATCATTTTTCTAGCAGGAGCATATTTCTGCATCATAAGAGAAAAAGGAGTACCTGGGAGAAGAACGCCGATAACACCTTTTTTTGCCATCTGTTTTAAACCTGCATCTGATGACATTAGAAGATGATCTGCACTTATAGCACCAAGTTCTGCAGCAAGGGTAGCACCGCCTGTGTCTATTATCTCATCAGCATGTATCTTAGGAGTGAGACCATGTTTTTTACCAGCGGTTAAAATTTTTTTAGATTGCTGGGTAGTAAACACGCCTTTTTCACAGAAAACATCACAGAAACTTGCAAAATCCTTAACCTTTGGAATCATCTCATTAACAACCACGTCTACATATTCATTACTACTATATTCCTCTGGAATGGCATGTGCACCAAGAAAAGTAGAAACAATATCAACCTGATGAATCTCATTTAGTTTTTTTTGTATTTTTAATATTTTAAGCTCAGTCTCTGTGTCTAAACCATAACCACTTTTTGCCTCACATGTTGTTGTACCATAGGAAAGCATTGTATCAAGACGTTTTTTACTTTGTTTTAAAAGTTCATCATCTGTTGCTTTTCTTGTTTTTTTAACAGTATAAAAAATTCCTCCGCCTTCTTTTAAGATATCCATGTATGATAAACCTTTAAGTTTCATATCAAGTTCAAACTCGCGTGATCCTGCAAAAACTATATGAGTGTGCGGGTCAACAAAACCAGGCATCACAGTTTTACCTGTTGCATCAATAGTTTTTTTTGCCTTGTATCTAAAGTTTTTACCAATATCAACAATTTTTCCATCCTTTATTGCAATTGATCCATTCTTAATAATTGAAAGATTATTCATTTCCTCTTTTATTCTAGGGTGATTTGAGCCTTTTAAAGTTATTAGCTCATTTGCATTTTTAATAAGTAAATCTGCTTCCTCCATGCTTGTTTGCCCAAAACAGTTAAAAGAAATACCTTGATTAAGGTTTCCGGTGTTAAAAAAATGGATAAAATAGTTGAATGTGTTCCAAATTTTAGCGAGGGTAAGGATAAATCAATAATTAATGCTATTTCTGCGGCTGTTGAATCTGTTGAAGGTATTAGGTTGCTTGACGTCGATCCGGGGGTGGATTTTAACAGAACGGTTTATACTTTTGTTGGTGAGCCTGAACCTGTTTTAGAAGCAGCGTTTAAAGCAGCCAAGGTTGGAATCGCACTTATTGATATGACAAAACACAAGGGTGAGCATGCCCGTATGGGTGCATTGGATGTTTGTCCTTTTATCCCAATCACGGGAGTTACTGATAAGGATTGTATAGAGCTTTCAAAAAAATTCGGTGAAAGAGTAGCAAAAGAACTAGAAATACCAGTTTTTTTATATGCAAAATCTGCAGCAAAACCAGAAAGAATTAAACTTCCTGATATAAGAAAAGGTGAATACGAGGCGCTTGAAGAAAAATTCAAAAATCCTTCTTTTAAACCAGATTTTGGTAAACCAGTTTTTGTACCAAAAAGTGGTGCTACAGCCACAGGTTGTAGAGATATTTTACTTGCATATAATATAAACCTAAATACAAATGATAAAAACATTGCATCAGAAATCTCAGGTATGATTAGGACTAGTGGAGTTGTTAAAACAGACAGCAAGGGTAACAAGATGATTGGAGCTGATGGGCAACCAGTGCGCATCCCTGGTAAGTTTAAAGAAGTACAAGCTCAGGGGTTGATGTATAATGATAATATCGCTCAGGTTTCAATAAATCTTTTAAACTACAAAGTAACAAATTTACACCAGGTTTATGAAGAAGTAAAAAAACAAGCTGAAAAACATGGTGCTAAAGTTACTGGTAGTGAAATTGTTGGGCTTGTACCAAAAGAATCACTAATAATTACAGGGAAATTTTATTATCAAAAGAAAGGCCAAAAAATTTCTGAAGAGGAACTTGTAAATCTTGCAATAGAAAAGTTAGGATTATCAGATCTTTATCCATTCAAACCCGAGGAAAAAATAATTGAATACATGATTGAAGAAACAGGTCCTCTTGCATCAATGAAGATAAATAATTTTCTTTCAGAGCTTGCATCCAGTAGTCCTGCACCAGGTGGAGGCAGTGTTGCAGCACTATCGGGAGCGCTTGGAGCAGCACTCTCATCAATGGTTTGTAATCTAACTATTGGAAAAGAAAAATATGCTGATGTTGAAAAAGAAATTAAAAATATTTTAAAAGAAAGCGAGCAGCTTCGTAAAGATTTGACCAGACTTATTGATGAGGATACAAAAGCGTTTAATGATGTTATGAAAGCTTTTAAAATGCCAAAGGAAACTGAACAACAGAAAACTCTGAAAAGTAAGGCTATACAAGAAGGGTATAAATCTGCAGCCATGGTTCCACTTGAAACTGCTAAAACCTGTGAAAAAGTAATTGATTTAGCCCTAGTTGTAGCTGAAAAAGGAAATAAAAATTCTATAACAGATGCAGGAGTTTCTGCTCTTATGGCAAAATCAGGTGTTGAGTCTGCAATTTTAAATGTTAAAATTAATCTTGCTTCAATAAAAGATGAACAATTTGCCAATAAGATTTCTTATCAAGTAAATAAAATTCAAAAAGAAACTGCTGATAAAACATATAAGATAATACAAATTGTAGAAAAAAATTTGTAAATCTTTAAGATTTATAAATTTATGATATATCTTAATATTCGAAAAAGATTTAGATGTTTTTCCATCAGCTTATAAAAAATGAAATTAGAGTTTTTTTCTTTGCTTTTTGATTCAACATTAATTTCTAGTGGGTTTGACCAAGGGCTCTCATGTTCATCTATGTCTTTTGCTTTTACTTTAATATCATAATTATTCTTTACTTCCCATTTATGCTCTGCAGAAGCGATTTCTCCTGAATTAAAGGGGCCGATCCATTCACTTTCCGAACCATCGCCCCAGTCCCATTTATAATATACTTGATCGCCATTTGGATCTGTTGTCATAGTGCTGTATTCATATGTTTGATTTACTTTTATTTGAACAAGACCAGATGGTTTAGTTGGCTTTAAAGGATTAATTAGTTGATCATTATTTTCTATAGAAATTTCTATCTGCATTTTTCCTTGTTCTAGCCATTGAACAGCTAAATTAAGACCGAGTTTATGAACCTCTCTACTTGCACATTCTTCTATCATCGTTCTATACGGAGATTCATCATCCTGACCTCCATTTAAAACCTTATATCCTCCATCATAATATGCTGTTGGGGACATTATATGGTTGTACTCGCCAAAGAGTCTATTCCATGAATCTGTATTTTTGTTATGTACTAATTCTACAAAATAAAATGGATAATCACCAGATTGATAAATATTATTTAATGCATTTGCCATAATTGGACAATATGAGCAGGTTGTTTTAGATCCTACTTCGATTAAAACAGTATGTGTAAAATCATCATTTACTATATTCCATCCATTATTTCCCGGTAGAGCTCCTGCAACTGCATCGACATAATGTGCATCAAATGGATATCCATCATATGGCCATACGCTAAAGGATGTATCCGCATAATTTTGTTCACTTTGTGAATTAAAAACCGCAGCGATAACTATGACATTATCCTGCTGTAGACTATTATCAGTCCAGATAAATGTTTTTTCGTAAAAATCAAGGTAATCAATTGAAATATCTTCATCTAATGCAAAATCTAATACTGCATAATGAAATGGTTGTAGATTTTTCATTAACCATCGTGATTCGGGTTCAACAACATAAATAGTTAAACGGCCCTCATAAGGGGAAGTATTACTTGTAGAAATCTTCTCTTTAGTTTTAATAGTTTCATTTTTAATGTATATTGCTGTTCCGGGTATCGCTGAAAAAATTAATATCATTAATATTCCTATTGTCAAACTATAACTAATTTTTTTATTCATAATATCATCCTATTACCAACTTTATAATTGTACTATAATAGCAACCTTGAATAAAACCATATAATGCGAAATATGTTAGATACCGACATTTCATAATATCATCAACATAGTCTATTTAATTAATGTGTATCTTATTATATATAAATATTTTTATAAATTAATCGTAAAATAAGTTAAATTTACTAAATTTACAAATATATAAGTATATCTTGTTTACATTCCTTTTACTCATGAAAACAGACCTTGAGATCACTAAATCTGTTAAACTACAGGATATATACGATATTGCAGAAAAAGCAGGTATTCAAAAAGATGAAATTATCCCATGTGGTGATTTTAAAGCAAAGATATCATTAAAGATTTTTGAGAGACTTAAAAACAAAAAAAACGGTAAATTAATCCTTGTGACAACAATGAATCCTACACCTAGTGGTGAGGGTAAAACAACTATGACTATTGGTCTTGCACAGGCTCTTTCAAAACTTGATAAAAAAACAATGCTTTGTATCCGTGAGCCTTCTCTTGGACCTGCTATGGGTACAAAGGGTGGTGCAACTGGTGGTGGTCACTCACAGGTAGTTCCAATGGAGGATATTAACCTTCATTTTACAGGGGATATGCATGCTATTACTAGTGCTCATAATCTTCTTGCAAGTCTACTGGATAATCATATTCATTATGGTGATAAATTCCATATCGATCCTAGGTATATTGTTTGGCCTCGTGTGCTTGATATCAGTGATCGTTCTCTTAGAAATGTTGTTATTGGTCTTGGTGGACCAGAGGATGGTGTTCCTCATAAAGTAGAATTTGCGATAACTCCTGCATCTGAGATCATGGCTATTCTCTGTCTTTCAAAGGATTTAAAGGATTTAAAGGAAAGACTTAGTAAAATAATAGTTGCATATACCTATGATAACAAACCTATAACCGCTAGTGATCTCAAGGCAGTTGGTGCAATGGCAGTACTTTTAAAGGATGCTTTAAAGCCTAACCTTGTTCAAACAATAGAGGGCACTCCAGCTTTTGTTCATGGTGGTCCTTTTGCAAATATTGCCCATGGAACAAACAGCTTGATAGCCACAACCCTTGGTTTGAAACTATCTGATTACCTGGTAACAGAAGCAGGTTTTGGCTCAGAACTGGGTGCTGAAAAATTTTTTGACATTGTCTGCAGGACTGGAAAGTTAAAACCTGATGCTGTCGTAATGGTTGTCAGTATCAAGGCACTTAAAAGACATGGACAAGGAAACAATTTAGATGCTGTTAAAAAAGGACTAATTAACCTTGAAAAACATCTGGAAAACATCTCATATTTTGGCGTCCCAGTAATTGTTACATTAAACCATTACCTTAATGATAAAGAAGATGAGATAGAAATCGTTGAAAACTTTTGCAAAACAAAAAACATTGATTTTGCTGTTGCAGATATATGGGCAAATGGTGGAGAAGGAGGCATTGAGCTTGCAGGTAAACTAGTTAGTCTTATTCATAACAATCCATCTAATTTCCACCTTCTTTATGATTTGAATCTGTCGGTTAAAGAAAAAATTGAGATAATCGCAAAAAAGATGTATGGTGCTGATCGTGTAACCTATACTGTTGTCGCTGAGCAGGACATAAAACTTTGCCAAGATCTAGGGCTTGATAAAATCCCTATTTGTATTGCTAAAACACAATATTCTCTATCTGATGATCCCAAGAATCTTGGTAGACCCAAGGGTTTTAAGATAACTGTTAGAGAAATAAAATTCTCAGCTGGCGCAGGATTTCTGGTTCCAATGACTGGTAAAATCACCACGATGCCTGGTCTACCAGCAAAACCTATTTCTGAGAACATTGACATTGATGATGATGGTAATATTTCTGGGTTATATTAAAAAAACTATATCTCATATGGTTTCTTTGCTGGATGCCAATCTAAATTAAAACCTATAATGAAATGTATATATTTTAGGGGTTCACCTATCTTTAACATAAAAAATATTGGTACGATTTTAGGGCATCTTTTAACAAACTGGATTTTACTTCCAATCCAATTATCCCAATAGTTGCCATTAAACTTATTATGTTTTGAACGAGCAAGTTTAGCATTAACAGAATTATTAATAAAATTATTTTCAGATATCATATTATAATTTGATCTGATTATCTCAAGCCCGTATCCGAAATTATTTGTTATATTGTTTTTTGAAACAGTATTATATTTACAGTTAGCGTTTGTTTCATAATTCTTAAGCCCACCTGATGATAATGATATTCCAAACATATTGTTTGAAACCTTATTTTCTACAATAAGATTATAATCTGAGTTATTGAGAATTATTCCAAAATCAGTGTTATTTTCAACTGTGTTGTTTCTGATTATGTTGTAATTTGAATTAAAAATAGAAATCCCAAGAGTTGTTTTTGAAATATTTAAATTTTTTATGATAAAATTGCTACAGTTTATAAGAATTACTTGCCCTGCGTCTTCTGGGACAGTAATACCCTCTTTCATATAATAGTAGTATATAGGTTTGTCATTCACAGTATTTGTTTTATCAATATCATGTTTATCATAAGCTAATAATCCACTACCATACATTGAGTTATTTCTCAGAAAACTATTTTTTGAATCATCTAATGAGATACCATCCCAATATGCATTTATGTAATTATTAACAATAATATTTTCATCAGAATTCTGTAACATTATACCATAATTTGTATCTATACAATTAATATTTTGTATTATGTTTTTATCAGAATATACATCAATATCTGCGTTATAAAAATAATCAAGTCCAATACCTGTATTGCATATAGTAAAATTACTAATAAGGACGTTATCAGCAGAAATACAAACTGCGGTTCCTTTTTTTTCTGCATCAATAAATGTTTTATGTCTATCTTGACCAATAAGATTCAATGATTTATCTATGTTTATAATCTCAGTGTATGTTCCATTGTAAACAAAAACAGTGTCACCAGTTTTTGCATCATCTATAGCATCTTGTATACTACTATAATTATTTGGACCATTACCACCAACATATAATGTGTTACCACTATAGTTTATAATAAAATATTTTTCATTTGTAGCTGAAATCTTAGTAGTATACCCAAGGGACATAGGATTAATCAAAGGAAGAACAAAAAGGGATAATATCAAAAATATCATTATTTTTCTTTGCATAACATCATGTAAATATTCGATATTTTATATATAAAGATTTTTAATAAGTTTTTTAATAATTAATAAAATAATAAAATGCATATATCTTACCAGCATTAATATCTATTACATAATCTTTTTATTGATAAAATATTGCAAAATAAGGATACATTGATATATCAAATATTCTATGTATTTTTTGGGAGGTTTTCATTTATGACCGATGATGATCTTGAGTCGCATGTAGAGGATATACTAAACTCTCTTAAGGATTTAGAAGAAAAAGTAAGTAAAGAGGAACTTGAGGTTGAGCTTAAAAAATTCATGGAATATGGTGTTCCAATTAATCAGGCTAAACAGACTATTATAAAAAAATTTGGTGGAAGTGTAAAATTTAATTCACAAATAGTCTCCTCATCTGAGCGTAAACTTATTGCGGATCTTCAGCCTAATGAAAGAAGTGTGAATCTCCTGGGTCATATTATTGCTATTAACCCTAAAGAAATATCAGTTAAAGGTGAAAAACGTCAGATTTTTTATGGTATACTTGGTGATGAGAGTGGCACTATTCAATTCACATCATGGAAAGACATCGAGGTTAAAAAAGGGGATGTAGTTGAGATTTCAAATGCTTATACCCGTGAGTGGGGTGGTGAGCCTCAGTTAAACTTTGGTGATAGAGTTAGTGTTAAAAAAACTGACCCGGGTAAACTTCCTAAGAGTGCTTTTGAACCCAGAGAGTATAAGATGAAAGATTTGAGATCTGGCATCGGACGGGTTGAGGTAACAGCACGTGTTCTGCAACTAAGTCAAAGAGAGGCTGAGGTTGATGGTAAGAAAAAACCTGTTTTTTCAGGAATCCTTGGTGATGAAACAGGTAAAACCCAGTTTACATCATGGCATGATTTTAAAATCAAAGAGGGAGATGTACTCAAAATATCTGGTGGGTATGTGAAAACATGGAAGGGTATCCCACAGTTAACATTTGATCAGAATGCTAGTGTTAAAAAACTTGATAAAAACAAGATTCCAAAAGATGCTATAAAAACAGGTAAAATGTCTCTTTTTATGCTTGTTGAAAAACGTGGGGCATTAGATGTACAAGTAGAGGGAACTATTATTGAGATTAGACCTGGCTCAGGTTTTATCATAAGATGCCCTGAATGTAGTCGTGTATTGCTAAATGATGAGTGTAGTATTCATGGTAAAGTAAAAGGCGTGGAGGATTTACGTATTAAACTTTTTGTTGATGATGGAACAGGTGTTGTAGGTTGTGTTTTAAATCAGAAGCTTACAGAAAAAATACTTGGTAAAACAATGGAGGAGTGTAAAAAAATGGGTAACGATGAACTGGCTGATGAGATGAATAAACAGCTTTTTGCCCAAAGAATTATTATGCAGGGGAATGGGCTTGGTGATGATTTTGGTACTACTTTTATTCCAAAAGAAGTAGAGCTTATTGAGATTAATTTAGAGGAAGAAGCTGAAAAACTATCACAAGAATTGGAGGATTTGAAATGAACCGGGAGACAGCTTGGCGGGTTTTTGCTGGTGAATATAATGATTCAACAGTTGAGATAAAAGGAACTGGGGAGATGACCCCGTCATATGTTGTTACACCTCTTGGTGCTAAGATTAATCGGTTGTTCTTAGTTGGTGTTCTTACTGATGTGGAAAACGTTTCTGAACAGGGCGAGCTTATTCGTGCGCATATCTCTGATCCTACTGGTGTTTTCACATTGTATTCTGGTAAGTTTCAGCAGGATGCAACTGATAAGCTTTCGAGTATTGAGGTCCCAGCATTTGTAGCTGTTATTGGTAAAACCAGGACTTATACGCCTGAGGAGGGCACGGTTTATGTTTCAGTTAGACCTGAGAAGATCATGGAGGTTAATGCTCAGATTCGTGATAGATGGATTCTTGAAACCTGCCAAAACACTAGAGATAGAATTGAAGCAGTCATGGAAGCAATGAAGATGACTGAGAAAAATGTGAAAGAACTTAAAAAACTTGGTTGTAGCAATGAACTATCTGAGGGGATAATCACTGCTTTGGAGAAATATGAGAACATAAATTTAGAAAAATATGTAACCTTGATCCATGAGTCACTTCAGTATCTTATCCCTGGTAAGAAAACATTACCAGTTACTACAAAAACATCAAAAAAAGAGAAAAAAACAAGTAAAGAACCAGTTGAAGAAGAACCAGTAGAGGAAGCACCTGTTGAAGAAATAAAAGTTGAGACAAAGGAAGACGAGGAGGAGAAAAAGGATTCTGAGGAAAATGAGAATAATGTTCTTGAGATCATAAAAAAACTTGAAGGCAAGGATGGTGCATCATGGGATTCTATTACTAAGAAATGTGAAAAAACGGGTCTTGATAAGGATTCAATTGAGGAGGCTCTTAATTCTCTTATGGATAAGGGTCTTATTTATGAGCCTGTTCTTGGGACTATAAAAACTACTTAGGAAAAACATAATTTTTAATAAAATTACATTTTGACGTTCTACCAAGGTAAGTTTATATATTATTTATTAACAAATTTTTACTTAATTAATTATGGTAAGGTGAAAGGATTGGAAAAAAGTAAAGGGAAGGAAAAAATAAACGAATACCCGTCTTTGTATGACGCATTTAGATTAGGGGATAGAGTTGTAAGAGAATATAAAGATAAACTTGGTAAAAATAAGGAGTATAAGGGTATCGTTTTAGCAATTAATGAGAAAAACATGGAAATTTATTGGGATACTCTTGATGGTAAATACAGACCTAGTAACATGGATATTGCTTTTACTAATTGCAATACAAACGAGATTTTCAAGGGAAATAAAGAATATTCTCCTATACGAAAGTATAGTAACCAGATTTAATATATACAAAAAAGCATATCATAAAGTATTTAATTATATACATTGTCACGTTGTTCTTATAAAGCAAATAATGTTTTTTACCCTACCCATAGTAAAAAAATGTTAAGGAGGAGAGACATATCAATAGAGAATCTTTACCACTAATATTTGCATTACTAGTTCCTATTGCCATAGTTTCTTTTATTTTAATAAATTTTTATAAGCTTAACATAATTTCTTTTTTCTTGAAAATTAATATTTTATATTACATAATTATTTTCCCTATTGTCCTAGGTTTTATTGTTATCATTGTTAAATATATGAGACCAGATTAAAAACAAGTTTCTCAATATATAAAAAAAGGTTTTAAGAATTATAAAAAAAAGAAAAAGATGTGATGATATTGTTTTATTATTAGAGATTGCCTACTAACGCATTTTCTTATTCAATGTTGTGTTCTAGTGGATGATTTATAAAAACAGGTTCTGATTCAAATTTGTATTCTATTGGTTCTAAGTTTCTAAGTGTAAAACTTAAAACATGGGGACAAACACAATCGGCCACCCATGGGTCAGTAGTACCAACATAGTATACTAGGTGGATTGTATCGTTATAGATATAAAATCCTGCACCTTCTATCCAATACGCACAATTTAATGAATCATATACTATAACATGCACTGTTGTCTCATCAATCCATGTTATTTCTACTATTCCAAGTTGTGATTGATTATATGGATCAAAACCTACATCACCACAACAATTTGCATGAAACCCCAAAACTATCGAACTACTGGAGTTTTCTGATTCTTTATTAATATCACCTAAATATTCAATTTTATCTGTTTTCCCCAATTTTGCAGCACTGTATCCAATTATAGTACTCGCTGTAATAATAGCGGTCATCACTAGCCCATATATCATGATTTTTTTGTTTGTTTTCATATTTATCACGATATAAGTGTTTATCTTAGAAAGTATATATAGGGTCGGAAAACATAAGGAACTT
>Ga0172364_10001379_pt1 | contig 18631 bp, 19 predicted proteins | sample LakKivSesite10cm_FD_114545 | JGI IMG/M metagenome (GOLD analysis project Ga0172364, IMG submission 114545) | Sediment microbial communities from Lake Kivu, Rwanda - Sediment site 10cm | ecosystem: Environmental > Aquatic > Freshwater > Lake > Sediment | place: Rwanda: Western Province, Lake... | reverse complement strand
CTCCGAACTCCGAACTCATAACTCCGAACTGTATGGTTACGACAGACAGATCTCTACCGCTTCATCCATCTTCTCTATGAACTTGAACTCCATGTTACTCTTTATACTCTCAGGAACCTCCTCAAGGTCTTTCTCATTAAACTTCGGCAGGATCACACTCTTTATCCCTGCCCTCTTCGCCGCAAGGACCTTCTCCTTTATACCACCAACAGGTAGCACAAGGCCTCTCAGTGTAATCTCGCCTGTCATCGCCACATCATTCCTGACATGCTTGTCCGTGAGCAGGGAAACAAGGGAAACGAACATCGTAATGCCGGCAGACGGTCCATCCTTAGGGATTGCACCCTGCGGGACATGGACATGGATGTCATTCTTTTCAAAGAAATCCTCGATGATATTGTAGTCAGCTGCCTTGCTTCTTATATAGCTTAAAGCGGCCTGAGCTGACTCCTTCATCACATCACCAAGCTGGCCTGTGAGTGAGAGATTTCCCTTTCCTCTCATCTTTGTAGACTCTATGAAAAGAATATCACCACCGGTTGGTGTCCATGCAAGGCCTGTTGCAACACCAGAGTATTTTGTCCTTTCCGCTATCTCAGAAAAGTATTTTATCGGTCCAAGGAACCCGTGGATGCTATCCGCTGTTACTAACTGTTTCTCTGTTTTACCCTCTGCAACATCCTTTGCTACTGCCCTGCAGATGGCTGCGATCTCCCTTTCAAGATTTCTTACCCCTGCTTCCCTCGTATATGAGCAAATAATAACCCTCAAACCCTCATCATCAAATTCAATCTGCTCCTCATTCAGCCCGTGTTCAAAACGTTCCTTGGGAATGAGAAACTGCTTGGCTATCATCAGCTTCTCTTCCTCTGTATAGCCCGGGAGTTCAAGTACCTCCATCCTGTCTTTCAGGGCAGGTGGAACAGGGTCAAGCATATTTGCCGTTGCGATAAACATCACCTTGGAAAGGTCAAAAGATACTTCAAGGTAGTGGTCACTGAAGGAGAAGTTCTGTTCCGGGTCCAGCACCTCGAGTAATGCACTCGATGGGTCTCCCCTGAAGTCCATCCCTATCTTATCCACCTCGTCGAGCATGAAAACAGGATTATTAGAGCCTGCCTTTTTAATACCCTGTACAATTCTTCCTGGTAAAGCCCCCACGTAAGTCCTTCTGTGTCCCCTGATCTCTGCCTCATCCCTTATACCGCCAAGGGATATCCTCATAAACTTTCTTCCAAGGGCCCTCGCAATAGACTTGCCGAGAGATGTCTTCCCAACCCCGGGAGGACCAACAAAGCACAGTATCGGACCTTTCATATCCGACTTCAGTTTTCTTACCGCAAGATATTCAAGGATTCTCTTCTTCACCCTTTCAAGGTCATAATGATCTTCATTGAGAATCCCGTTTGCATCCTTTATATTCAGGTTGTCTTCCGTTGCTTTTGACCAGGGAAGTTCTGTAAGCCAATCAATATACGTCCTTGAGACGGTATACTCTGCAGACATTGTGCTCATCTTTGAGAGTCTGTCAAGCTCCTTATCCGCAACCTTCTGAACATCGGATGGCATTTTCGCATCAAGAATCTTCTTTCTCAATTCCTCTATCTCTGTATATCTGTCATCTGTTTCACCAAGCTCTTTTTGTATCGCCTTCAGCTGTTCCCTCAGGTAATATTCCCTCTGGGTCTTATCAATCCCCTCTTTCACATGGGACTGAATCCTGCTACTCAGCTCAAGGGTTTCCACCTCCCTGTTTAACAGGATAGTGACCTTTTTTAGTCTTTCATTCAAATCTAACTTCCCAAGGATCTCCTGCTTTTCAGTAACACCAATATTTATAGTAGAGGCAATGAGGTCTGCAAGATTCCCGGGGCTCTCAATCTTCGCTGCAATCTGTGCAAATTCAGATGAGAGATAGGGTGCCATCTCTACTGCCTTCTTATAGAGGTTTTTCAGATTAATGTACATTGCATCTATCTCTATATCCTTCTGATAATCCTCAAAGATAGGCAAAATCTTTGCCTTAAGGTTGGGCTCTCTCTGGGTAAATTCTATAAGTTTAAATCTGCATAAACCCTGGATCACAATCCTCTGGCTTCCATCAACCATTTTAACCATTTTCATGACTGTAGCAACCGTTCCAATAGTATAGAGATCCTCAATATTGGGTTCTTCAATATCCGGGTTCTTCTGCGTTATAATGCCTATAATTTTGTCCCCGTTCATCGCATCATCAACAAGCCTTATAGACTTTTCCCTTCCTACGATAAGCGGCATTACAAGGTCAGGATAGGCAACAGTTCCACGAAGAGGTAATATTGGAACCTCTGCGGGGATAAAAAGTCTGTCTTTTATGCTCTTATCGTTCCGTAAACCAATTACCATTCATTCCCCCTATTTCTTCACATCTTCAAATTCAGCGTCAACCACATCATCATCCCCTTTTGTACCTCCCCGGGGTTTCCCCTCCTCGGGTCCAGGTCCTTTTGATGTAGACTCAGCAGTCTTTTTATATAAGACCTCTGCAAGCTTGTGGGAAGCCTTTGTGAGGTCGTCCAGCGCCCTCTTAATCCTCTCAGACTCTCCACTTTTTAACGCATCTTTTGCCGGGGTCAGAGCATCCTCCATATTCTTTATATCGTCACTTCCCAATTTATCTTTATTTTCATTCAATGTCTTCTCCGTTGTATAGACAAGATTATCGAGCTGGTTCCTTACATCAATTTCCTGTTTTTTCTTCCTGTCCTCTTCAGCATGTACCTCCGAATCCTTTACCATCTTCTGTATCTCTTGCTCATTCAGTCCGGTAGATGCTGTTATAGTAATATTCTGTTCCTTTCCTGTCGCAAGGTCTTTCGCAGATACATGGAGTATACCATTCGCATCTATATCGAAGGTAACTTCTATCTGCGGCATGCCCCTCGGTGCAGGAGGTAGGCCTATTAGATGAAACCTGCCGAGGGTCCTGCTATCTCTCGCAAATTCCCTTTCACCCTGCAACACATGTATCTCAACACTCGTCTGACTATCTTCAGCAGTAGTAAATATCTGGCTCTTCTTTGTAGGGATTGTTGTGTTTCTCTCTATAATCTTCGTCATAACCCCACCCAGGGTTTCTATCCCAAGGGAAAGAGGCGTCACATCAAGAAGCAGCACATCTTTTACCTCGCCTGCCAGTACGCCTGCCTGAACTGCCGCACCAAGTGCCACCACCTCATCCGGATTCACACCTTTATGGGGTTCTTTACCAAAGAAGTTCTTAACGATTTCCTGTACCTTCGGTATTCTTGTTGAACCACCTACCAGCACAACCTCATCTATTTTACTGGAACTCAGTTTTGCGTCTTCCAATGCCATTCTACATGGTTCAACAGACCTCTGCATAATATCATCGGCAAGCCTCTCGAGCTCTGCCCTTCTAAGCTTCATGTTGAGATGTTTTGGGCCCGCGCTGTCCGCAGTGATAAAGGGAAGGTTTATCTCTGTTTCGATTGCCGTTGATAACTCTATCTTTGCCCTTTCTGCAGCCTCTTTCAATCTCTGTAATGCCATCTTATCCTGTGAAAGGTCAATACCCTGATCTTTCTTGAACTCGGTTACGATCCAGTCTATCACCTTCTGGTCTATATCATCGCCGCCAAGATGGGTATCACCGTTCGTAGACTTAACCTCAACAACATTATCACCAACCTCCAGTATTGAGATATCAAATGTACCTCCACCGAAGTCATATACCGCTATCGTCTCATCCTTCTTTTTGTCAAGTCCATACGCAAGGGCAGATGCCGTTGGTTCGTTTATGATACGGAGCACATTTAAACCTGCAATCCTTCCTGCATCCTTTGTAGCCTGTCTCTGGGAGTCGTTAAAGTATGCAGGTACCGTAATTACTGCATCCTCTATTGTCTGGCCGAGGTAGGCCTCAGCCGACTTTCTCAATTTTTGAAGCACAAAGGCGGAAATTTCCTGAGGGGTATACTGTTTGCCCCTCACCTCCACCCTGACATTCCCTTCCTGATCGCTTATTACCTTATAGGGCACGGTTTTTATTTCTCCCTGAACCTCATTGTATCTTCTCCCCATAAACCTCTTTATTGAAAATATTGTATTTTCAGGGTTTGTAATAGCCTGTCTTTTTGCAGTCTGGCCCACAAGTATCTCCCCATCCTTTGTGAAGGCTACTACACTTGGTGTAAGCCTGTTACCCTCTTCATTGATTATAACCTTCGGGTCACCACCTTCCATTATAGCTACTACAGAGTTGGTGGTTCCAAGGTCTATACCTATCACTTTCTTTGCCATTTTTGCATCCTCCTAATGTATTAGACGTTTAAGTAAATATAATGTCCATAACGGGTATTGTCAATATCGGGGCTTATATAAAAACATTGAAGAATACAGGGGTCAAGGGGTCAATCCCGCCTTGGCGGGACTGGAACCCTAGAACCCTTGAATCCTGCTTTACTAGTGCATGTTTTTATAAATGAATGCTGTCAGGAAAAAGAGAAAATTTAAAATGACGATTGTGGCACCTGTTGGTAAGTCCATAATGAAAGAAACGAATATACCCAGAATAACAGATAACACACCGAACACCGAAGCCATTATCATAGTGATTTTAAAACCCTTCACCATCTGCAACGCTGTAACAGACGGAAGTATTAAAAGGGCGGAGATAAGCATTATCCCAACTATCTTCATTGCAAGGACAACGGTTAATGCAGTCATAAGGACAAGGATTGTGTTGATTCTTTTCGTCTTGACCCCTGATGCCATTGCAGACTCTTCATCGAAGGTTATGGAAAGAAGTTCATGGTAGAAAAACAATATAATAACAATCAGTATCACGGAAAGCACAATACTGGCAATCACCTCTGAGGTGCTGATCGCCAGTATATTCCCAAACAAATAGGTAAAAAGGTCAATATTAAAACCACCGGCAACACTCGCTAAAAGTATGCCGCCAGCGATTCCAAGGGATGATACAATACCAATAGCCGCATCACCGTATAAACGTGCCTTCTCTGTTAATTTCAATATTCCCAGGGAGCTTAACATCACAACCGGCACTGCTACATAAATAGGATAGACCCTTAAGAACAACCCTATAGCAACACTACCGAAGGCAACATGGGCAAGACCATCTCCAATGAGAGAAAAGCGTCTTAATACCAGAAAAACTCCGAGGGTAGAGCACAATATGGCGATGAACGAACCGGCAATCAACGCCCTCTGGATAAAACCATGACTCAGTAGATCAAATATATCCATAACCCCTATAAGTTAGTATTCAGTAAGGAGTAACTGCCTACTTCTTAGTGCTTACTGCCTACTGGTTTGAATCGTGCCTGTGGCATATCACGTGTTGAGAGAACTCCCCAAAATAGTTCGCCATATCATCAGATATACAGAAATCCTCAAAGCTTCCATAAAAAATAACATTTTTATCAAGGTAGAGGAGTTTCGAGGCATATTTTCCGATGGTTCCTATGTCATGGGTAATAATAATAATCGTTACCTTTTTATCCTGGTTAATCCCCTTTAAAATACTGAAAAACTTCTCCCTGATCTCAGGGTCAATGGCTGTAGCAGGTTCATCGAGTATTAAGATTTCCGGCTCACTCACCATCGCCTTTGCAATAAGAACCCTCTGCTGCTGGCCTCCAGACAATTCACCGATAAGCTCATTCTTAATGCTTAATATATCCATCAGCTCTAAGGCTCTGTTTATCGACATATCATCGGATTTGCGAATCCTTTTCGGGAACCCTTTTTTTGAAAGGAGCCCGAGGGCAACAACCTCCTTAACAGTGGCAGGGAAATAGGGATTAAAGGAAGCGATCTTCTGTGGCACGTAACCAACTTTATACCAGTCTTTAAAGTCCAGGGGGTTATATCCAAAGAGGGAAATGATCCCCCTCGTGGGTTTAGAAAGTCCGAGAATAAGCTTTATCAATGTAGTCTTTCCAGAACCATTAGGCCCTACAAGCCCGAGGTAATCCCCGGCCTTCAAACCAAAGGAAATATCTGCCAAAACCTCTGAGGAGTTATATTGAAAATAGAGTCTGTCAACCGATACAACATCTACTGACATTGAAGCCCTGCCTTCAGGTTTTTGAGGTTCTCCTCCATTATAGATACAAATGTCACCCCTTTATCCATATCTTCTTTACTGATATTGTGGGCACCATGAAGTCTCATGAGCGTTGCCCCTGTCTCCTTTGCGATAACCTCGGCAACCCTCGGCATTATCAGTTCCTCGTAGTATATGTATTGTATGTCATATTCCTTCATCTTCTCCTTCAGTTCAATCACACGTTTTGGCGTGGGCTCCGTATCAGGAGACCCCTGATATGCTGAAATATATTTCAAATTATACCTTTTTGCAAGATAGTCAAACGCAAAATGTCCCCCGTGTATAAAGATATCCTTCTTACAATGGGTAAGGGTATTTTTAAACCTCCTGTCAAGCTCAAGGAGTTTTGCTTTATACCCCTCTGCGTTCTTCACATAAAAATCCTTATTGGCCGGATCCATTCTTACACATCCATCACAGATATTGTCCACAATTTTCTGGGCATTGGAAAGGTCAAGCCATATGTGGGGATCTATTTTCCCATGTTCATTCTTATGTGTACGCCGACTATTATCCCTACCGGCCCCTCTTAGCATTGTAATCCCATTACTTGAATCTATTATCAAAAGCCTCTTGTTGTCCACCCCTTTCAGGATATTCTCTACCCATGGCTCCATATATTTCCCTGTATAGATAAATAAATCAGCCGTATTTATTCTAAGAATATCCCCTAATTTCGGTTCAAAGCTATGGGCCTCTATACCTGGAGGAAGAAGGAGGCTCACATACGCTTTATCCCCGGCAACATTCCTGGTGAAATCGTAAAGAGGGAAGAGGGTTGCGATAATCTTAAGCCTCTTCTCCTCTCCTACCCCTCCATCCTTTTTCTGACATGAAACAATAGATAGGACTAAGAGCAAGCTCATTGAAATCAATAAATAGCTTATGGTTTTCAACTCCGAACTCCAAACTCCGAATGTATCAACATTCTTTGTCCTCCATTAGAATTTTTCTACTTCATATCCCTTGTTGACCCACTCTGGAAAACCTCCAAGAAATACCTGAACATTCGTATATTCAGCCTTTTTCGCTGCGACCGCAGCGCGTACACTCGGGTATCAACCAAGCCCTCTACAATAGAACACGATCTTCATGTCTTTATCTTTCGGCATGAGCGCCTCGATATTATCAAATTGCTCCTGTGGTATATTTATAGCGCCCGGTATATGACCCTGTCTATATTCGTACTCACCTCTTGTGTCAACTATCAGCATCTTTGACCCCTCGTCAATCATCTTTTTTAATTCTTCTGCGCTCAGCCTCTTGAGGTCTTGCGATAAAATACAAGAGACCATGAGGGCAAGGGTGAGGATCAATACCATTAATCCTGTTATCCGAAGTATTTGGGAAAGCTTTGTGTACCGCATTTACTTAAATATCTCTTTTATCTTTTCTTTTGTCTCTTTAATCTGTGTATCGCATAGCTTTAACCCTTCGCCTGTATGTTCTGGTCGGGCCTCAATATGGTAAATTCGTTCTTTTTGCCCTGTCTGCCTTTTCATCTTAGGAGGAAGTCCAGGGGTCAACCCTATTGCCTTTTGAACGTCAATAGGAAACTTGCCCGGGTCAGCAGTTTCATAGATTACAGCAGGTTGATTGTGTTGTCCATTCAGATATATCTCCAGCGTTTTCCATCCAACAGCACCATGGGGGTCAAGTATAACTCCATACTTATCAAAAACTTCTTTCATCGTCTCATAATGCTGAGGATTGGTAATACCAGTCGAAAAGATATCTCTCCTCATTGCATCCATATCGGGCATCCTGTCTATAACGCCTGGCCTGATAACCTGTCCCGTAACAGGGTTCCTCTCATCAAACATGTGCCCTCCATAGAAGTCTATCAATCTTGCCAGATTACTCGGGTGTGAGACTATCATAGCGGATGAGGGCGACTTCTTTGATGGTCTCACAACATATTCACTGCTTTCGAGAAACTCCGGAAATTCTGTATTCTCATTGACCCCGCATATAATTTTTGTTACTGGAAGGCCCATCTGTTTCGCTATAACCGTCCCCATCATATTACCAAAGTTTCCAGAGGGTACGCTCGCTATAAACCCCTCGCCTTGTTCAGAAATCCTTGAACAGGCATAAAAAGGGTAAACTGCCTGCGGCAATAACCTCCCTATGCTTATCGAGTTTGCAGACGTAAACCTTTCCCTGTCCCCAAACACCTCTTCTGCGAATCTCTGGTCACCCAGGATATTTTTTGCCAGTGCCTGGCACACATCAAAATCTCCATTTATCTCAAAGGCATATATATTGTCCCCGAGGGTGGTCATCTGCCTTCTCTGTCCCTCGCTGATTGACCCTCTGGGGAAGAATACAACATTATCAATGTTATCAAGACCATATAATGCATCAGCCACAGCGCCGCCAGTATCACCGCTTGTTGCAACTACCACTACCTTTCTTAAACCTTTCTCACCGAGAAAATAATTTAGCACCCCTCCAAAAAACCGTGCTGCATAATCTTTAAAAGAGTATGTGGGTCCTTGCGTTAACCACATTATGTAGGTCTTGCCTGTAATATGCTGCACCTTTGTCAATATCTTATCTTCCCGATACACATCCTTAAGGAGAGGCCGCAATTTTTCTTTAGGTATCTCAGGGGCAAGAAAATGATACAAAACTTCAAAGGCAATCTCCCCGTATGACATGTGCCGCATGTCAGTCACCTTGCCCGGGGCTACCCTTGGGATGTCATGCCTTGAAACCATATACAACCCGTAATTTGAAGCCATGCCCTTCAATAAGGCGGTTTCAAAATTAACCCTTTCACTCAAATTATTTGTACTGTAGTACGTAATTTGTTTCATGACTGGTTTAAGCATACAAAATGTTTTGTTTTTTTTCAACTTAAGGATATAATTACTTACAGTGAGTGGATAATGGTAAGTGATGAGTGGTGAGTGATGGGAAAAATATTGTTAATTATTCTTTCAATGATATGCATGCTTACTGGCTATACCAATGCTGGTGAGCTTTCGCGCGATGAAGCAGCAGCAATGATCAAAGAGGTCATTGCTAATGAAAAACAGGCTGACATCACAAGATATTACCAAAAATATGGGCCTTTTTATTATATCGGTTCTGATAATGGGGTTATCAATAAGCATAAGGAACTTGAACAAAGCGGGTATGTAAAGGTAAAGGCATTGCCTGATAGCAAAACTCCATCAGAATCCAAAACAACCTATGGTATCCAGTTTACAGACAAGGCCCTGCCTTACATGGCAAAAAACAATGAAGATTCAGAGAATAAGGCGTATATTACATTAGCAAAGGTTGATAATATCGATGTTATAGGGGTAAAGAAACTTACCCCGAATGAATATAAGGCAGAGGTTTCCCTGGGATACAGACTCACACCCTTTGGAGAAATATTGCTAGGGAGGGGCATAAAGGTTGAACGTAAAGAGGATGCCTTTTTTGAAGCTCACGACAATGGGTGGAGGGTAAAGTTCAAAGTGAATTTTTGATTCTAACAATCAGCTATCAGCCATCAGTTTTAAATCCTTACTTCCCACCATTTATCACTCTAGCCACTTCCTTTTCAGGTATCTTCTTGTCATGAATAAGGCCATTAGAAATTGTGAGAGGTTCATAACCCACCAGACCGAAACAGCACCAAACCCAAAAACAACCACAAAAATATAACTCAAAGGTATCCTTACCAGCCATAAGCTGAGGGCAACAATAACCATCACACCCCTTGTATCACCAGCACCATTTAGTGCGCCACCAAGAATAACCCACAACGCCATAAAAGGTTCACTCAACATACTGATATAGAGATATTTGATGCTTTCAGCGATGACAACATCATTGGTTGATAATAAGGAGGCGATCCATCTTGCATTCAAAATTACAACGATTGTCAGAAGAATAACAATAATCGCACCCATAAGGGCAGTAATAATGCCGGCACGAAAGGCATCCTCTCTCCTCTTTTCACCTAACAGGTTTCCAACTATTACCGCATTCGCCATATTAAATGCGATAGCAGGTAAAAAGATTGCCGATTCAATTCTAATCCCGACGGAAAGGGCGGCAAGGACCTCAACATTGTGTTCCGGCAGGGCACTCAAAATTAAAAAAATTACCATCGAATGGAATTGCCATAAAATCTGAAGTAACCCTGAAGGCCAGCCAATGCCTATGATGCTTTTCGTAAGATAAAGAGAAAACCTTTTAGCTCCCGACATGAACACCCTGATACGCCAGAGGTTGAGGATGCTTCCAATAAAGACGCTTGTGGCAGTTGATATGGCAATCCCTCTAAAACCGAGGTGGGTATGAAACACGAGAAAAAAGTTAAGCCCTATATTAGAAAAACAGACGATAGCCATTGTTTGCAAAGAGCTCCTTACCTTTTTGCAGGCCCGCAGAATACCGTTACTGTTTATAAGCATGTAGTGAAACAGCAGTCCTGCGGCGTAAATTCTCCCGAGTGGAACAGCAAAGGGTTTCAATTGATGAGGGATATTTACGATACTTATAATTTCTGGAGTAAAAATGATACCGGCTATCCCAAATATTATGCCGGCTATAACAGTAGTGATAACTGTAGAATAAACTGCCTTAGTCAGTTCTTCCCTGTCATTCGATGTGAAGAGTCTTGAGATAACAGCAACTGTTCCTATTGAGAGGGCATTCCCTATGATGACAAAAATAAAGTAGAGCTGAATGACAAAACCATATGTAGCCTGTATCTCTTTACCAACCCTGCCCGCAATATAGATGTCAGTAAGGCCTATTAAAAACTCAAAAAACATGATGAGCGTCATAGGCCAGCAGAGAGCCCAGCTCTCAGAAACAAACTTCCTTATATCCTCACGTTTGAATATCGCCTTAATATTTATCATCTTTATATTCGTTGAACAGTTGACAATTGCACTATAATATCATAATACCAAAACACAGAAACAACCTAAAATCAAAACAGATTTTTTCTTTAAGCGTTTGAATATTATATAAGTTCTTTACTTACTTTAATGTTTATGGTAAGACAATTATACTTAAGTAAGACATACTAATGGAGGTAAGAAAATGACTTTGCTCACAATGTCATCAAAGGGTCAATTGGTAATCCCGAAAGATGTAAGAGAAGCTCTGAAAATAAAGCCAAAACAAAAAATTCTTCTAAAAAGACTCAAAGACCGTGTTGAACTCATGCCTTTACCTGAGAATCCTGTTGAAGCTTTTTGCGGGGTCTTTGAAAAGGGTCCTTCCTTCACTGATGCCTTATTGACCGAACGGAAAAAGGAGCTTGAGCATGAAGAAAAAGATATTACTTGATTCTTACGCACTTCTTGCATACCTGAAGAAGGAAGGAAAATTTTTGAAGGTTAAAGACATACTATCTTCATCTGATAAAGTAATCCTGATGAACGAGCTGAATGTAGGTGAAACGTATTACATCATTGCAAGACAAAGGGGGTATGAACAGGCTGATTACTTTTTAGAGGTTGTGCTCCCAGGTCTTCCCATAAAAACGATACATAACACTTTCGAGCAAATAATAGAAGCATCAAGATTAAAAGCGAAATATTCAATATCTTTTATAGATTGTTTTGTCATTACAACTGCACTTGCCGAAAAGGCAACCATCCTCACCGGCGACCCTGAATTTAAAAAAGCAGGGAAGATTGTAGAAATAGAGTGGATGAACTAATACAAGCATACAGCATAGAGTTTTAAAGCTTTTAACTCTCCGCTCTTAGCTCTCTGCTCCATGCACTATGCTATAAAATACTCCGAAACTGTTAGCTCATAACTCCAAACTGTTTCTCACCCTCCGTCCACCATGCTTCCCTGCTTTACATAAAACCATCCTACAGGGTCAGTTAAATACTCTATAGAATCCATGATTTTTAAGTAATGTCCCTTCTCCTCATAGGAAAGGGTCAAATAAAAGCGTCTTTCAAAGGCGTTCTTGGTTTCCGTTGCAAGGCCTTCGTAATATTTTGTACTCTTATCCTCCAGATCAAGGGCAAAACGAAGGGCTTTTAAATCATCCTCAGATGCCTTGGCCTTCTCTACAAGGGAACCATTGAAAACCTTCTCGAGTTTCCCCGATGAACCAATGGTGGTAACCCACTCTTTAAATGGTTTATCTTTTTTAAGGTTGCCATATATCGTTTTTATAGTTTTGATATGAAAATCCTCTTCCTTTGCGAGTTCCTTAAACACATTTTTTGCAAGCTTGCTTTTTACCTTTTCCGCTGATTGCAGGTAAAATTGCTTTCCTTCCATTTCCATCTCAATTGCCCTTTTTAATGCACTTTCACTTTTAAAAGCCATATGTCCCCCTCCTTCTTTTAGTAGTAAACAATATAAATTTGCTGCCTACTGTGTTTTTCTGAGTTTCTTCATTACAACATTTGCCGCAATCAGAATAGGGTCCCATACTGTAGCAAATGGCGGTGCATAACCAAGGTCAAGCCTTGCCACATCCTCAATATGCATTCTGCCATAAAGACAGGTGGCAAGTGTATCTATCCTGTGAGCCACACCTTCTTCTCCCACCATCTGAGCCCCGAGCAGTCTTCCTTTCTCCCTCTCCACTATATAGGATAAGGTGATGGGTTTTCCTGCAGGATATGCACTGCTTCTTGAGCTCCCTTTGATAGTGGAGATAAAATATTTGATATCCTCCCTATCTGCTTCAATCGGCGAAAGACCGGTACGGGCAACCTCCAGATCAAAAACCTTTGTCACTGCTGTACCTACAATGCCTTCAAATACGTTCTGCATCCCTGCGGCATTCTCTCCTGCTATGCGTCCCTGTTTGTTGGCTGTTGTACCGAGAGGTATATATACCTTTTTGCCTGTCACAAGATGTACTGCCTCTGCACAGTCTCCAGCAGCGTATACATCCGGAATATTCGTATTTAGATATTCATCTACCTTGATAGCTCCATTCACACCAAGCTCAATCCCTGCATCTTTCGCAAGTTTTGTATTTGGACGTGCCCCTATTGCAAGTAATACTAAGTCTGCTTCAAATTCCCCCCTGTCAGTTATTACCTTTGTTACCACACCATCTTTTCCTTCAAACCCCTCAACTGAAGTCTCCTTATAGAGTTTCACACCTTCAGCCTTTATTTTATCCTCTACAACGTTTGCAATACTCGTATCCATTGTGCCCAGGACACGATCTGTCTTTTCTATCACTATAACTTCCAGCCCCCTCTTACGCAAAGATTCACACATCTCCATACCGATATAGCCACCTCCTACTATAACAGCCTTCATGGCTCTTTTTCCTGCGCCATAACGGTTTACGTAGAGACACTCAGGTGACCCGACACACACCTGAAAAATACCCCACTCATCTATATACTTTTTTATCTCTATACCATCAATGAGGGTTCTGATCGTGAACACATGCTGTAAGTCTATACCGGGAAAAGGAGGTTTGATGGGGAGACCTCCAGTAGCAATAACGAGTTTATCGTAAGAAACCCTTGATTCCTCACCCTTTTCCAGATTTTTAACAAGGACCTCCCTTTTTTCAAAATCAATCCCCACTACTTCATGACGGGTAAGCACATTAATGCCCCGCTCCCCTATTGCAACCTTTGGGGTAAGGGAGATTAGGTTGTTAAAATCCTTCACATCATCCGATATATAATAAGGAAGACTGCACGCCCCATAGGATATGAAGAAATCTTTTTCAAGAACAATCGCTTCCATCTCCGGTTTGATGCGTCTCGCACTGCTTGCAGCACTCATGCCAGCAGCGACACCACCTATCACTACCAATCGTTCCTTGCTCATACTCATAATGCCCCCTTATCAAACCGCGAGTCGTAAGTTACTCACCATTCACAATTCACGGCTTTATAGAAAGTTTAGCAATGCCAAGGTACTTAAGGAGATAAACCCCAATCATTGCTATTAGAATCATAGAGAGCATAAACTTCACAATTGTCATATCCATTCTGTTATCCTCCTTTCAACCAATGTAGCGGGACAAGCGGATGACCAAATAATAATTGATACTTACATTATAAGCTCGTTATTGCTCCTTTTCAATCCACAGGTATTTATTTTTTCTATAGCAGGGGACTTAAAATCTGTCAATCGATTTTTACCCACTTGACCCATTAAAGAAAAAATCCTTATAATAAGGAAGTTTAAAAAACAAGGAGGGCTATAATGAAAACGGTCATACTTTTTGGAAGTCCACGCAAAAACGGTAACACCATACAACTTGTGAATCTCCTGTCTGATATAATAAAGCGCAAAGGACACAGCGTGAGAATGCTCTATCTCAATGATATGAACATCAGGCCATGCCAGGGTTGTTATGCCTGCTTAAAAAAGGGGGTATGCAAAATCAATGACGACATGAAAGATATAAGAAAGTATATGATGGAATCAGACCTCATCGTATATGCCTCCCCCATCTACTGGTTTGCCCCATCAAGTCAGCTGAAGCTTGTCATAGACAGGTCGATTGCGTTCATGGATGAAAACTACAATTCAAGGATAAAAGGAAAAAAGGCTATTACCCTGATGACATGCGGAGATGAAGATAAAGGCATACTTAAACCAGCAAAAGAGATGTTTAAAATGACCTTTGACCTGCTAAAGCTCTCATATATTGGAAGCGTCGAGGCAACTGGCTGCCAAGAAAAAGGTGAGGTGAAAAGGGCTTTCAAAGAAAAAACCAGAAAGCTTGCAGAATCAATCGCATGAACTTAAATGGTCTTTTATATTTCATAACAAAAAAGGTGGGTAAGGCCATCTGGGATTATAAGATGCTCAGAGAGGGGGATAAGGTTCTGATTGCTGTCTCGGGAGGCAAGGATAGCCTTTCCCTCTTAAAGATAATGAAGGAAAGGATAAAATTCGTTCCTATACATTACCAAATCATCGCTTGCTTCGTTGATATGGGCTTCAAATGGGTCAATAAGGACATATTGATTGAATATTTTAAAGAAGAATCCATCCCGTATATCATTACCCATCCATCAGAAGAATGGAAAGGGGAAGAAGAAAAATTTGGATGTTTCTGGTGCAGCTGGAACAGGAGAAAGGCGCTCTTTAATCTTGCCCATGAAATTGGCTGCACGAAGATTGCCTTTGCCCATCATCTGGACGACATTGTCGAAACAATGCTTTTAAATCTATTCTTTCAGGGTGAGATAGGGACCATGAAACCATACCAGGAAATGTTTGATGGCGAACTCGCAATCATAAGACCCCTTGCGTATGTGGAGGAGAAAGAGATATTGAGGCTCGCAACTAAACTCGATTTACCTGTAATCTTTTCCGAGTGTCCTTACAGCCAGACATCCAAAAGAAAACTTTTAAAAGGAATATTAGAAGAACTAAAAAAACATAACAAAAATGTAAAAAAGAATATATTCAGAAGCCTCCAGAGGGTCAGAGAAGAATATCTGCTGGACATACCAGATATCAGCCAATAAACAAAATAATTGGAGTTTCCTGACTTTTGTAATTCAATATGGCCGATATTTTTTCATAGCTTCTGGGTGGGTCTCGCATTCAAACAAGAAGGAGCTCATATAGTGAGTCGGAGATGAAGCACGAGCGAACGGAAGTGATACCTTCTGAAAAAACCATCCATACTAACTTTGTCATTCTTCATTGGAAAAAAATTACCATATCGTATAGAATCATATCAAATGAGTACTTTTGAAAAGGAAGCATACGGCAGATTTTATCTCCCTTACTTCTCAGAACCTGTTGAACTCCCCGCATTGGTTCAGGAGCTCTTCAAAATCCATATTATAGAAAATAGGGGTAGAGGGGGGATACGTATAGTAAATGTGAACAACAAACAATTGATATGCAGACAATACATCCACGGCGGTCTATTCAGAATTATAACTGGGGATTTGTTTTTTACAGGGAAACGGGGCATACACGAGGTAGGGATACTTTCTTACCTTAAAGAGAGGGGCTTCCCTGTTGTAACCCCATTTTGCCTGCTTACAGAAAACAGATATGTTTTCAAAAGGCTTTACCTGTTTACATTCTATGAGAAAAACACAGTAGAATTCCTTGAATACCTCAAGTCATCCGGGAAGAAGAAACGTATGAGGATGATAAAAAGGTTCGCACAACTTCTATGGAGTCTTGAAACCCTCGGTATCTACCACCCGGACTTGCACCTCAATAATATCCTTGTAACAAAAGAAAAGGATATGATATTTCTCGATTTCGACAAGTCCCGTAAAAAAACTATCACCAAAAAAGATATGGAAAGCATGTTCTGGAGGCTCAACAGATTTGTTGAAAAGATGGAGGAGAAGGGCTACATCAAATTTGATATAAAGGAAAAGATTCTTTTCTTGAGAACCTATAAAAAAATTTCAGGATATGATATAATTTCAGTAATGGAGAAACAGATAGCCACGAAAAAACAGACCTATAAAATAGGTTGGTTTATTGAATCATTCCTCTATGGAGGTGTCAAATGAAAAAACCTTTTGTCATGTTTATAATTTTATCCTTTTTAACCCTCTCCTCATGTGCAACCTTGGAGGAGCATAAGGGTGCAGCGACAGGTGCCGCAGTTGGTGCAGGGCTTGGAGGGTTAATAGGCGCAGCAGTGGCGCCAGGAGGTCACGGACTGGCGGGCGCCATAATAGGTGGTCTGGCTGGCGGGCTTATAGGCGGTGGTGTTGGTCACTACGCCTTCGATACCAAAAGAACACAGACAGAGACAAACAAGGCATACGGGTATACCCCTGACAAAGAGAGCTCGGTGACAATCGAATCAATTGATGTGAAACCAAAAACTGTAAAAGCAGGCGGAAAACTCGATACAAATCTTACATACGCGGTGCTTACCCCATCCAACGAGGCTGTCAACATAAAAGAGATAAGGGAAATCTGGTATGGTGACTCCCTGTGGGGAAACCCTGAAACTACAGTCTCGAGACAGGGTGGAACGTACCAGTCGAATATCCCGATTTTTCTACCTTCGGACATGAAAAAGGGTATATACAAGGTTCGATATATTGTACAAACAGATTTTTCAAAGGACATGAGAGAGGCAAGTTTTACAGTAAACTGAAGTTTAATTCATCCCGGATTTTCCATTAGAATTAGCATCTGTGTCGGGATATTCCCCGCAAACACGCTCATTACACTCCAGCGGCTTCGTTCGCTCGCGTTCGGCTTCGGAACTTTTGCTTATGCAAAAGACCAAGCTTCCTATCCTCACGACGGTTTGCTTAGGAAAACCCGACACCATGTGACCTTCCCCCAAAATAGTGGACACACCGAAAGGCTTGGGTATTATAATACAAAACCAGGAGGTGTGTATGGGTTTAAGGGAAAGAAGGAAATACGACAGGGAATTCAAGATTGAAACGGTCCGTCTCATTACCGAAGGGGGTCGTAAGGTATCGGAGATAGCCCGTGACTTCGGCATCCACGAAGCTGTCTTAAGAAGATGGAAGCAGCAGTATGGCGAGGATGCCCTCCATGCCTTTCCGGGGAAAGGGAACCTCAAACCCGCTGATGCGGAATATCGGAGGCTTCTTAAGGAAAATGCCGATCTGAAGGAGGAGAGGGATATATTAAAAAAAGCCTTGGCCATCTTCTCAAAACACCCGAAATGAAATACCGGTTTATCACGAATCACTGCTCCACCTTCAGGGTGAAGAAGATGTGCCGGGTACTTGATATCTCTCGGAGCGGCTATTATGGATGGAGAAACAGAATAATGAGCACGAGGAATAAGGAGAATGAACAGTTGGTGGATCATATCAAGAAAACATACATATTAAGCCGGAAGACATACGGCAGCCCTCGCATCACTGCGGAGCTTCGATCACAGGGCATGCTCTGCGGAGAAAATAGGATTGCCAGACTCATGAGGGTAAACGGCATTATTGCAAAAATAAAGAGAAGGTTCAAAATCACTACCCATTCCTGTCACAAACAACCAATAGCCCCCAATCTGGTCAAGTGGAAGAAGATTGATGCACCAAACACCACATGGGTATCAGATATCACGTATATTAGAACCCGTGAAGGCTGGTTATATCTATCGGTCATACTTGATCTCTTCTCCCGATCTGTTGTCGGCTGGTCTATGGGAGAACGATTAACTGACGATATGGTCATCAACGCTTTTTTACAGGCCATGATGAGAAGAGACCCCGGTAATGCCCTCATCTTCCATTCAGACAGGGGAAGCCAGTATGCCAGTCACCGGTTCAGGAATATTCTATTTCGCTACCGTATCATCCAGAGTATGAGCGGTAAAGGGAACTGCTATGACAATGCAGTTGCAGAATCCTTCTTTGGTACATTAAAAACAGAATTGGGTCATCAGTATGAATCACGATCCATTGCACGGCAAAGCATCTTTGAATATATTGAGGTCTTTTACAACAGAATCAGGAGGCATTCGGCATTGGACTATTTATCTCCTCTGGAATATGAGAGGAAACATATGGTAGCTTAACTGTGTGTCCGTGAAAACGGGGGAAGATCAAT
>Ga0172364_10001377_pt1 | contig 18636 bp, 17 predicted proteins | sample LakKivSesite10cm_FD_114545 | JGI IMG/M metagenome (GOLD analysis project Ga0172364, IMG submission 114545) | Sediment microbial communities from Lake Kivu, Rwanda - Sediment site 10cm | ecosystem: Environmental > Aquatic > Freshwater > Lake > Sediment | place: Rwanda: Western Province, Lake... | reverse complement strand
TATGTCGAACAATGTCTGAATTCCATTTTTCAAAACCATGATTCGAATTTTGACGCGATGTTCATAGATAACAACTCAAGCGATGACGGTGTCGAACGCGCCTTAGCTATGTTTGAATCTAATCCACATTTTGCCTTAGTCCGGAATTCCAAAAATCTCGGTTTTTCAATTGGAAACAACATCGGCTTCAAAAAAAGCGAAAACAAAATACGCCATAGTTCTTAACAATGACACCAAGGTTGCCGGAAACTTCATTGAAAAACTAGTCGAGATAGCAGAATCTAATGAGAAGATAGGAAGCGTAGGGTGCAAGATAGTACAATCAGATGGAAGCATTCGTTATGGACCTAAATACATGGGCACGGTTTTATCGTTCACGCATATCAAAAACAGACATATGAAGAATTTACAGTCAATTTAGCCAACTGCGGATGCGCCTCTCTCTATCGAAAATCAGCGATCGATGAAGTAGGTGGATTTGACCCCTTCTTTTGGGCTGACTGGAAAGATCATGACCTTGGATACCGTTTGAATTTGGCAGGCTTCAAATCGGTTTATACCCCTGAGACATCGGTTATTCATTTAGGAGGGGGACTCTCTTTAGGCATCAGCGAGGAACGAGAGATACGAATCTTTCGAAATAAGCTACTCACGTACCTTAAAAACTATGAAACAAAAAACTTGTTTCTTCGTTTCCCGTCGATTTTACTTTTATCTTTGGCAAAAAAAGTTCTAGCCATTCTAAAGAATAGAAAAGTTCCCTTTTGTGCCTTTAAGGGGTTTATCGAATTTTTGAAAGCAACTAGACCAATCGTTGAAAGAGAAAGAATTCAAATGATGCGCGTGCTTTCAGATAGTCAGATATTTAGTAGATGCAACATTCCCGAGAAACAATCCTTTTGGGACACGCTGATGCTTATGTGATCAATTACTTTTCAATACGCTATACGTTTGTATGATGCTTGAGCGGTTGTTATCCTTGGAGAAACAGAAGAATTAAATGAATCAAAATCATCTGAAAGCAATCAGGACTATCTGGTCGGGTAGGCAGATTTGAACACACGTAAGGCAACTTTATTCGTCACTGGTGCAAGCGGATTGCTAGGTAACAAAATAGTTCAGCGTGCCAATAATGAATATAAGATAATATCACTTCATAACACAAAACCACTGCATGCGCAGTCGCTGAAACTAGATATCACAAACCAAGATGAAGTTTCAAATCTATTTTGTAGATCCAAACCAGATGCAGTAATCCATACAGCTTCCGAAACGAACGTGGACAAATGCGAAAAGGAGAAGATCCATGCGTGGAGAACAAATGTAAAAGGGACAAGCAACATAGCCATTGCTTGTCGCAAATTCGACGCCAAAGTAGTCTACATATCAACAGACTACGTATTTAATGGAGAAAAAGGTAATTACAGAGAAGAAGACGAGCCCAATCCAATAAATTATTACGGAGTTACAAAACTTGAAGGAGAAAAAAAAGTCATCCAATACAGCCAAAACTACAGTATCTTACGTACAAGCGTCCTGTATGGTTGGCATCCGTGGAAGCAAAACTTTGCTACATGGGTTATAAACTCCTTAAAACAAAATAAGGAAGTTAAAGTCGTTGACGACCACTTTAATACACCAACATTAGTAGACAATTTGGCCGAGATGACGATAGAGGTTGTACAAAAAGATTTGCAAGGTTTGTATCATGCTTCTGGAAGCGAAAGGATAAGCCGCTACGAGTTCGCAAAGCAAATCGCAAAAGCCTTCAGCCTTGACCAAAATTTGATTAAACCAATAGAAATGAGTCAGTTAATCTCTTGGGTGGCCAAAAGGCCAAAAGACTCTTCTCTGAACACCAGCAAAATACGGAAACAACTAAAAACAAGACCGCTAAATGTAACAGAAGGGCTAAAAAGGATGAAGGAAGAGACAAGCACATGAAAGGTGTGATACTTCACGGCGGCCACGGCACGCGTCTAAGACCGCTAACCCACACTGGACCAAAGCAGCTAATCCCCGTGGCGAACAAACCTATATCCCAGTACGTTCTGGAAGACCTGCGAAATTCTGGAATAAAGGACATAGCCATAGTCTTAGGTGACATAATGCCTGAAAAAGTTGAAGACTATTACGGAAACGGGAGCAAGTTCGGAGTAAATGTTACATATTTGCGCCAAGACAAACCTGCTGGAATAGCTCACGCCGTGGGCTTGACTGAAGATTTTGTAGGGGATAGTCCCTTCGTTGTGTACTTAGGCGATAACCTCCTGAAAGGTGGAGTTTCAAAAATTGTCAAGGAATTTCAACAAGAGAAATACGATGGAATGGTACTTTTATGCGAGGTTGAAAATCCGCAACAATTCGGAGTGGCAGAATTCAATGGGAAAGAAAATCTGGTTAGGCTGATTGAAAAACCTAAAAAACCACCCAGCAACTACGCCCTGACGGGCATATACTTTTTCACTCCGATGATATTCAGAATGGTGAAGAAATTAAAACCTTCCTGGAGAGGGGAACTGGAAATAACAGAAGCCATTCAGCTCCTCATAGAAGAGGGGTACGAAGTTGGCTACAGAATCGTTGAAGGATGGTGGAAAGACACCGGAACAATAGAAGACATAATCGAAGCAAACATACTGGTCTTGGACGAAATTGAACCCAAAATGAAAGGAACAATAGAAGACAAAGCGTGCATTCAAGGACGAGTATCGATAGGAGAAAACGCCTGCGTAAAAGCAGGAGCACTAATCCGCGGACCGGCGACAATCGGAGAAAACACAACAGTGGAAGAAGGAGTCTACATAGGACCATACACGTCAATAGGCAACAACGTACAAATGAAAAAAGGTGAAATAGAGAACTCGATAATACTGGATAACTGCAAAATAGAAATCAACACAAAAATAATCGACAGTGTAATAGGCGCTAATTCAGAAATATTAACAAACCAGAAAGGCCCGAAAGGACATAAGCTAATCGTCGGCGAGAACTCAAAAATAGTGCTCTGAGATGAAAAAGCATGATAGAAGGTGTAGCAACTAAGCAACTAAAACAAGTAGCAGACGAAAGAGGATGGCTAGTAGAGATACTGCGAAATGACTGGGAACACTTTCAAAGGTTCGGACAACTATACCTAACAGCCGCCTATCCCCAAGTTGTCAAAGCTTGGCACATGCACAAGAAACAGACAGACAATATAACATGCATCAAGGGCGTGATAAAACTTGTTTTATATGACGACAGAGAAAAATCAAAGACCAGAAACGAATTAGATGAGTTCATAATTGGCGAAAGAAACCTGATGCTAGTGAAAATTCCGCCTGAAGTCTGGCACGGGTTCAAAACTGTAACTGAAGAGTACGCGCTTGTTCTTAATGTTCCTACGGAACTCTACAACTATGAGGAGCCAGATGAGCACAGGCTACCACCAAGCACTGAGAAAATACCCTACGATTGGAAACTCGCACCATGGCTTAAACACGGTTGATGCAGATGAAAATCCTCGTCACCGGCGGCGCAGGATTCATTGGAAGCAATTTTGTACACTATGTAGTGAAAAAACATCCAAACTATGAAATTGTCGTCCTAGACAAGCTTACATACGCTGGAAGAAAAGAAAATTTGTACGACATCTGGAATAATATAACATTTGTCAAGGGGGACGTTACGAAAAAAGAAGATGTTGAGAACACTATGAAAGATTGCGATTGGATAGTTAATTTCGCCGCCGAAACACACGTTGACAGAAGCATAATTGAAGCTGGGATATTTGTGCTGACTGATGTCCTTGGAGTCTACAATCTGCTGGAAGCAGTGAGAAAATTCAATGTGTCAAAGATTGAACAAGTAAGCACAGATGAAGTTTATGGGCATATCCAAAAAGGAAGTTTCATCGAAACTGACCGGCTGAGCCCGCGCAACCCTTATTCAGCCTCAAAAGCTGGAGCAGAATTGTTATGTCAAGCCTTCTTTCAAACCTATGGCTTGCCAATAATTGTAACACGTTCTTCCAATAATTACGGCCCATACCAGCACCCAGAGAAACTTATCCCTAAAACGATAATCTACGCTCTGCTGAACAAGCCGATACCAGTGTATGGAACCGGCGAAAACATTAGAGACTGGCTATACGTGGAAGACAACTGTGAAGCCATAGATCTAGTTTTGCACAAAGGAAAATCCGGAGAGAGCTACAACATAGCCGCAAATCAAGAATTGAAAAATATTCAAGTCGTTGAAGCAATTCTAAAGCTCATCAAAAAGCCGCAGAGTCTGATAAAATATGTTAAAGACAGACCTGGACATGACTTACGATACTCACTGAATACAAAAAAGATTCAAGAAATTGATTGGAAACCTAGAACCAAGTTCGAAGAGGGAATAAAGAAGACCATAGGATGGTATAAGCAGAACATTGGATGGTGGAAACCAGTAATAGAAAAAGAACAAACAGATTTTCACGAAAAATACGCCTGATTACTTCAAGACAAAAAGTAAATTGCATTCAAGAATCGTAATAGATTCCAGCTTAAATAAGCGTTAATTCCATAAGGAGCTTGTAATCAATAGACTTTCCAATTAAGAGGACAAGCAGAGACAGAATGATAAAACTACGAATAGACGTTGACTATCCCTATCCTTCACGTGTTAGAAGTTTCCTTTACACAGCTCTAAACATCAAAGCAAGCAAAGAATATTTGAAGAACTCAAAAATAATTGCGAGAATGATTAATGAGTCGCCAAGAGCATTGAGGGCTTACTGGTTTTTCACGCCCAAAACAATTCCTGATAAAGAATTGATGGAACTGCTGGGTGAACAGAGACATGAGGTAGCCCTTCATGTTGCAAATGATCCGCAAGCAGAACTGAAATTGTTAGAAAATGCGACGGAAAAAAAAGTAAATTATTACACTATTCATGGAACTTCACGTCTGCTGGCTCGAATAATGTGGAGACGATGGAAAGCAAAAGTCCCAGGGATTCCAAATGGTTTCGCCTTGCAATCTTTCTACCAGTTTCCAACAACTGGCTTAGACCTACTCTGCTACAACCATTCCGCTGAACAGACCATTAAAATGGCAGAGCACTACATTAAAGAAGGAAAGATACTGCACATTCATCCAATATGGCTCTTTCAACGGGGAAAAAACAACCGAAGAGGTCCATTCTATGAAACCTTGAGAAGGATTCTAGAGGTGGACAAGGAGTTTGAAAATCTAATTGTTCGCAACAAAGCCTTTTTCAAAATGGCGAGTGACGCGAAAGAATACGAGAAGAATGTAGTTCCAAAGGAGCATTTCGTTGAGAAACTCAGGGAAAGGAAGATGGACATCTTCACTTTCGTTGAAAGGAAATGGTGCCACACGATTTCAAGTCCTTCGATCGCTTGGCTGAAAGCAGAAGACACCATCGCACTTTTTCAGGTAACAACTTATGATGATTGGTGGGAAAAAATAGGGAAAAAGACGCGCAATATGGTTCGCAAATCCGAAAAAAGTGGGGTAAGGACAGAGACAGTCGAGCCGAACGAAGAACTGGCAGAAGGCATATTGAAAATTTATAACGAGACACCAATACGACAAGAAAGAGGGTTTCCTCATTACGGCATATCCTTGGGAACGGTGAAAGAAAACTTGCTTTCATCGCAAAACTGCAGTTATATTGGCGCGTATTTTCAACATGAACTTGTCGGGTTCATACAGCTTGTCCATGGCGATAACATAACGATAATATCTCAGCTACTCGCTCTGCAGAAACATTGGGACAAGGCAGTGAACAATGCTCTGATTGCAAAAGCGATAGAAGTCTCCGCAAATAGACGAATTCGATGGCTCATGTATGGAAGAATGGGAAACCACCCGAGCTTAGACAACTTCAAAAGGAACAATGGATTTACCCAATTTCCCTTGACACGATATTACATAGCCATCACGAGAAAAGGCAAAATCGCCACGCAACTAAGATTGCACAGAGATCTGAAAGATGCTCTTCCCCAATCAATAAAATATCCGCTAATTCCAGTTTACAATTGGATGAGCAGGACCAAAATGAAAATACGGCTTCGGCTAGGCTCAAAACGACGATAGCAACTCTGAAACTTTTTCCAGCCAGCGTTAGACGATTTACTCCCGTCACATTTTGTTTGACTAAGTCATTGAACTTCAAGAGTGAAACATTCGTTCACCTACACAAGATTAAATACTCAAAGGATTATGCATGAAGGACAACAAAAGGGTCTTTGGATGACAAGAAAGGAAATCAGAACTCAATATTCAGGGTTTATATTTTTCACGGCTAAGCTAATCAGTGTCGCAACAGGCATCGCCTTCACTTTGATGATAACGCGTTCTGTAACAGAAAAAGATTTTGGGGCATACGGAACCCTTAACATATCGCTTGGGTTTTTCACGATTTTGTCTTCAGTTGTGCCATTCTGGTTAATGCGCTTCGTCGCGAGGGACAAGGAAGGAGCAGTTAAGACAGGAATCGTTGCAAACATGATCATCGCTGGAATAGCGGTGCTTGTCTACATTACACTTTTTCCACTGATAATAACGGCGTTTAGACTGGAGGATTATGTAGTGCCGTACGCCATCGTGACGCTTCAGATAATTGAGCTTTATTTCATCGCAGCTTTGGAAGCGTGCTTGCAAGCTCAGCGTCCGCATTTTGTGGGATACGGTTTGCTCGTCAGCGAAGGTTGCAAAGTTATACTGGCTTACATGCTTATAGTTCAGCTGCGACTTTCGTTTTTAGGAATAGTGCTGAGTCTTGCAATAGCGTTTGGAGTCAAAATAGCTTTCTACTTCAGAACAATTTGGGAAGAATTGCGGAGCAAGATCAACTTCAAGTATATCAAGGAGTGGCTAAAGGGATCATCGTTCAACATGTACAACATAGCAGGCGACAGAATAGCAGCCATCATATTTCTCATGATTCCTATATATGGAGGACAGATATCCACGAGTTACTATGAAGCCGCCTTATCGATAGCCGGTATCGTGACTTATTCCTCTTTTCTTGCTTATGCACTGTATCCAAAGCTATTAGCAGAAAACACGATAGAAGAAGTGACCGTATCGCTAAAAACGGTTTTAATGTTTGCAATTCCGATGACAGTTGGGATACTGGCGATACCAAGTTCATACCTTATTATCTTAAAAGGAGTTTATGTTGTTGCCACACCAGTTTTGGCCATCTTGGCTGTTGACTCATTAATCCTTACAACTTCGTCAATTTTCAGCACGGTACTTTTCGGAATTGAAAAATTTGATGAAAAGGCTGAGATACCCTTTAGACAAGTAATTAGGAGTCGTTTGTTCATTCTTTTTTCATTGCCTTACGTGCACTCGTTAATAACTTTGCCAACAGCATTTTACTTGTTGAACAATTTTGCGAACAACCAACCATTGTTGGTGTCAACATACGTAACTGCGATAAACACACTGGCTCATTTTGCCATGTTTGTCGTCTTGTACATGATTGTAAGAAAAGCGGTCAAAGTAACAATTCCTTGGAGAAACATAACAAAATATGTCTTTGCTTCGCTTGTCATGGCGCCAATTTTGATAGCAGTTCATCCAACGAGGTTGAGTCTGACTCTAGTCGTGACCGCTGTCGGCGGAATATTCTATCTAACGCTTTTGATGCTGATTGACAAAGAAACAAGAAAATTGGTTGCGGCAATACTCCGACAGATCAGAAAAAATAAGTTGATTGCTCATGCATTATTGTTCCACAGTTCAATGAAAAGCGCTCTTAAGGCTTTTATGAAAGCATCATAGTTTGTCCATAAAGCTGCTGTCCTCTTTTTTCCATCGTTTTTTCTTATAAGCAGGAGCAATTGCTCATCGTCAGTGATTATGAAGGTTGGCAAATCTTCAATGCTTGAGAGCGAATATTTTGCCTTTTTCAGTTTTATTTTGTCCACGAAAAAGCAGCTTTTGGGAGAATAATTTGTCAACAGCTGAACGTCTATGCCTTTCTTTGAAGTTTTCTCAAACTTATCCAGCAGGCCTGAATGGTAAAAGTTCGTGATGTCATGCTCAGATGTGAAAACCAGAACTTCTCTTTCAACTTTAGTCAGTATTTCATCGGCTTTCAAGCTGATCTGCTCTTCACCCTCTAGTATTTGAAACACTTCTTTTCTTTCACTTTCCGCTTCTGGTTTGGGAAGAGAAAGCCAAAGATCAACCAGAGCTTTCTTTCTTCTTTCTAATAGGTTTATTTTCATTTTTTTGGTTTCTATGAGTATGTCCAACGCCTTCTCAAAGGGAGCAGCGATAAATTTCAAAGGTTTCTCAAAAACAGATGAAACTAATCCTTTTTTCTCCAAATCACGCAGAATTCTATATGTTTCAGTTCTGTGAAGCGATAACGCCTCAGAAATCTCGCTTGCCTTGTGTTCGCCTGTCCTAGCGATGTAAATGTAAACCCTTATCTCGTTCTTGGACAGGCCTAGCCTAGAAAGAGCTCTCTCAAGCACATCGAGTGACCCGCCTGGACCTTTATCTACTCTTACAAACCGCCATGATCCAGTGCTTTCATCGTACAGTTTCATAATTCCTTCGGGCTTTTCAATAGCCAACTCCATTTTTAGCCCCCTAATAAAGCTGATACTGTTTCAGATTTCGAAGTGGAACTGAATTCTAGTTTCTGCTATATTTTATACTTCTGAACTCAAAATATGAATACAGAATACATGCTCAAACGCGCACACTAAGCAAACACGATTAGCCCAGATGTCAAAGCAGCAGAGCAGACAAGATTTCGTGAAGTTCCTCCCTGCTTTTTACGTTTCTGAAGATGGCCTTTCCACTTGCGTACACTCTAAATGAAATGTTTCTGAAGCTTAGATCAAAGATTATTCCTGAAAGCGATTTTTGTGTTTTGGCCTTCTTCAGAATGTTTGCTAGAGCCTCATCTTTCTTGTCATATTTGAATATGACTATGATGTCTTTTTCTTCGCCACATGTTCCTTCAATTCTTGCCACGTAGTCTTCAACGAGAACCATTAAATCTATTCAATCTCCTTTAGAACTTGTACAAATTGGTCAATTTCTTCATACGTGTTATAGATGTAAAAGCTTGCCCTGGCAGAAGATGGTAACTTGAAGATCTCATGTAATGGCTGGGCGCAATGGTAACCGCTTCTTATCATGATTCCGTAATTGTCAAGGAATAGGGCAGCATCATGTGAACTCAAGCCTTCAACGCTGAACGGAATTATCCCGCACTTAAGGGACAGATCTCTTGGTCCGTAGAGCGTGATTTTTTTGCATTCCTCCATCCGTTTCACAGCATATTCTGCTAGCATTATCTCATGTTTCGCGACGTTTTCCATGCCTATCTTCTTCAAGTATTTTACTGCTTCCATGAGGCCGACGCCGCCGCAGACGTTCGGAGTTCCAGCTTCAAACTTCCACGGCAGATCATTCCAAGCTATAGAACATCGCTGATTTTCCGTGTTGAAGAAAACTTCCTTTATCATTTCTCCTCCGCCTTGGAATGGTTCCATCCTTTCAAGAATTTCTCTCTTGCCGTATAATACGCCGATGCCTGTTGGGCCCAACATCTTATGCCCTGAAAAAGCCAGAAAGTCCGCGTCCAAGTCTTCAACGTCAACTGGTAAGTGCGGAACCGACTGTGCTCCGTCTACCAGCAGCAAGGCTCCGCGCTCATGGACGACTTTGCCAATTCTTTTCACGTCATTTATGACCCCGCTGACGTTTGAAACCTGGCTTAAGCATACAATCTTGGTTTTGGTGGAGAACTTGTTTTCAAAGTCCTCGCTGTCGAGGGTTCCGTCCCCATTGACGTTGACATATTTAATGTGGAAGCCGTTTATTTTTGAAAGGAGCTCCCATGGGACTATGTTGCTGTGGTGCTCCATCAAAGAAACCAAGACTTCGTCGCCTCTTTTTAGGTTGCGAAGACCCCAAGCGTATGCAACTAGGTTTATGGCTTCGGTTGTGCCCCTCACAAAAACTGTTTCTGCAATGTCTTTTGCGTTTATGAATTCGGCAACTTCTTCATGCGCACGTTCGTACAGTTCGGTTGCTTCTTGCGAAAGGGTGTGAATCGCTCTGTGCACGTTTGCGTTGTGATTTTCATAGAAATCCTTGACGGCTTCAATTACTTGTCTTGGTTTTTGCGAGGTTGCAGCGTTGTCAAAGTAAATGAGGGAATGGTTTTTTATTTTTCGTTTCAATATTGGGAAATCTTCGCGAATCTTGTATGGATCCAATCCTATTTCTGCTCCTCTTGTAATTTCATTCTTTTCGCAAGCAATTTTGCCAGTTCTTCTTCTTCCAGCGCTTGTCGCTCTTCGAAGGTTAGATCTTTCTCTAGCCAGTCGAGGGAAACACCTTTGTTCTGATAGTACTTCCTGATGGCTCTTTTTAGGGCTCCGACGGCTAGGATGCCGCAGTGGAATTTTATGCTTGGCAAGCCGCCTACTTCTTCTGTTACTCTTTTCCAAGTTATTTTTGTCCACGCATCCTTGAGGCTTATTCCTTTAATCATTTCGGTGACAATGCTTGAAGTCGCTATGTTTGCGGCGCATCCGTAACTTTCGAAAGAAGCCTTCTCTATCATGTCTTGCTCGTTGATTTTGAGGTAGAAAGTTATCATGTCACCACATGCTGGATTGCCTGCGACTGCTACAACTGTGGCGTCTTCCATTTTTCCAAGGTTCTTAGGGTTTCTGAACAGGTCAAGTACTTTGGGGTTATAGGGCAATGGCACTCTCGACACTTTAATCAACTCCCGTGGAACCAACTATCCCTCTTATTCTTTTCACTGCGTCAGGGATTACTTCTAAGACATAGGTTATATCTTCTTCTATATGATAACGAGTTACCTTCATCAGTATGCTACCGTGGGCTTCACTGAACTTTCTTCCTATGGCGCTCAGAACGTGGCTTGGTTGAAGGAGCCTTCTTGTGCATGCACTACCGCTTGAAACGTAAACGCCTTTAAGGCTTAACTCGATTGTTAAGGCTTCTCCTTCACATCTTAGGAAGCTGATGTTTACGTTGTCGGGTGCCCTCATGTCACCCTTTGGCCCGTTAAGCTTCACTTCAGTTATCGTTTCTAGTATGCCGTTCATCAGTTTGTCTCTTAGTTTTTGCATGTGGTTCACGTTTGTTTCAAAATTCTGAAAGGCTAGCTCAGATGCTTTTGTAAAGCCAACAATGTAAGGCGTGTTTTCAACTCCAGGCCAGAGCTTCTGAGTCCCTATTTGGCCTTCCAAGATTTTTTCTACGTTGACGCCTTCTTTTACGTATAATGCGCCTATTCCCCGTGGGCCTAGGATTTTGTAGCCGCTCACGGTTGCTAAATCCACCTTTAGATCTTGCACGTTCAGGGGTATTTTGCCGTAGGCGTCTGAGGCGTCTGTGTGGAAGATTGTTTCTGGATTCTTGTCCTTGACTATTTCCAAGGCCTCTTTGATTGGTTCTACGGTTCCGAGCTCGTTATTTACGGCTGAAATGCTCACGATAATCGTGTCTTTGTCGATGGCTTCTTTTAGTTTTTCAAGGTTTACGAAGCCTTCAGTGTTGACTGGAATTTTTTTTGTGGTGAACCCGAATTTTTGTAGCATGTCAGTCACGTGCAGGACGTTTATGGGTTCAATTTCTGAAATGATGATTCTTTTGCCTTTGTTTTTCGTGGCGAAGGCTGTTCCCATTAAGGCTAGGTTGTTGGCTTCTGTTTCTCCCGGAGTGAAGTTGATTTCCTCAGGCATTTTGCACCCCAAAAAACTTGCAATTTTTTGCGCCGATTCCATTATGACTTCGAAGGCTTCCCAACCAGGTTTATGCGTTAGTGTTGGATTACCGTACGCTCGCTGATTGTAGTACGGTAGCATTGCTTCAACTATTTCTTGGGGAACCATGCTTGAATTTTCGGTGTCCAAATAGACTTCGCGTTCCATACCTTCATGGGCCTTAAGCAGTTCCCTTACGTTTTCAACCATAACCACATCCACCTTTGGAGGAATAAATCATTTTTTCTATGCCTAATAGCGCTGGTTCTAATAGAAAAACATAACCGCGAGAAAGCAAAGAATCGCACAATTAACACTTTAAATTAGGGCCACCATATTGTTTTAACTAGTAAAAAATGATGGGCGCGTGCAAGTGAAAATAACGGAGCTGGCAGTACCTGAATCAGTTAAGGAGATAATCCTCAGGTCTGGAATCGTGGAATTGTATCCTACGCAGGAAGAGGCAATTAAAGCTGGAGCTCTGGAAGGCAGAAATCTTGTTTTAGCCAGTCCGACAGCGTCTGGAAAAACCTTGGTGGCGGAGTTTTGCGCTCTTAAGCACGTTCTTGAGAGGAATGGGAAAACCGTTTATTTGACGCCTTTGAGGGCTTTGGCGAACGAGAAATTTGATGAGTTTAAGAAGTATGCTGCGATAAGGAAGAGGGATGGAAAACGGGTAAGCATAGGGATCAGCACAGGCGATTTTGACAGCAGCGATCCGTGGTTAGAGCGCTATGATATAATTATAACTACTAACGAGAAGGCGGATTCTCTTTTGCGGCATAGGGCCAAGTGGATGGATGATATCTCGTTGATAGTGGCTGATGAGGTGCACTTGCTGAATGAGGCTGAGCGTGGTCCAACTCTTGAGGTTGTTTTGGCGAGGCTTATGCAGGTTAATCCGAATATGCAGATTTTGGCCTTGAGCGCTACTATAAACAATGTTGATGAGATTGCTGGATGGTTGAAGGCTGGTTACGTGGTGACGGAATGGCGTCCTGTCGCTTTGAAGGAGGGAATTCTGCTTCGCGAAGAAATCCAGTACAAGGATGGGGATGCCAGGAAAATTGAGAGGATGACGAGCAATCCTATCATAAATTTAGCGTTGAACACGGTGAAATTTGGTGGGCAAGCGCTTGTTTTTGCTTCAACACGGAAAAATTCTGCTACATTAGCCAAGAAAATTGCGGATCAAGTCGGGGAAGTGTTGTCTAAGCCGGCGAAGAGGACTCTTGGGCATGAAGCCGAGAAGATTTTGGCGACTGGTGAAAGGACTAGGATAAGCGAGGGACTTGCGGAGCTGGTTAGATGTGGAACGGCTTTTCATCATGCTGGTCTGGCGGGAGCGCATCGGAAGCTGATTGAGGATTCCTTTCGAGAGGGAAAGATTAAGGTGTTGACTGCGACGCCGACGTTGGCTTTCGGCGTGAATCTTCCAGCGCGAATAGTTGCTATTCAGGATTACAGGCGGTACGAGCCTGGATATGGTTACTACCCGATAAGCGTTTTGGAGTATAAGCAGATGGCTGGCAGAGCTGGGAGGCCAAAATATGACAGGGTTGGTGAGGCTATACTCATAGCCAAGACTGCTGATGAGTCAGATTATTTGATGGAGAGTTATGTTCTTGCGCGTCCAGAACGGATATGGTCGAGGCTTGCCGTGGAGAGGATAATGAGGGTGCATGTGCTGGCTACGATTGCGGCGGATTTTGCCCACACGGAGCGGGGAATTTACGATTTTTTTGGGAGAACGTTTTACTCTTATCAGTATGACGTTAAGGCGATTAGGAGCATTATAGCTAAGATTCTCAAGTACTTGTATGATGAGGAAATGCTGGACGTTTCCGGCGAGAACATTTATGCTACAAAGTTTGGTAAGCGGGTGAGCGAACTGTATGTAGATCCTGTTTCGGCTGTTGTGATCCGTGATGCGTCGAGGTGCAAACCTGTGTATCTGACGGATTTGAGCTTGCTTCATTTGATCGCGCACACGCCAGATATGGGTCCAATAATGAGGCCTTATACGCGGGAGCTGGATGAGCTGGGGGTTTTCATGGAAGACCACAGAGAAGAGTTTTTTGTGGATGTTCCTAGTGAGTGGGAGGACCACATTGCCTATGAAGAGTTTTTGGGCGAAATGAAGACAGCTATGGTTTTGAACGCGTGGATTGAGGAGACAAGCGAAGATATGATGATAGAGAAGTTTAGGGTGCAGCCTGGTGATCTTTACAGGACGATTGAGAATGCTAAGTGGTTGCTTTATGCTACTCATGAGTTGGCAGCGCTTTTTGGCAGTAAGGAGGTTTTGCCTTTGGCTCTTGAGCTTATTGAAAGGGTAGCGAAAGGGATAAGGAAAGAGCTTTTGCCTATAGTTAAGCTGGAAGGTGTTGGAAGGGTCCGTGGACGCATACTGTTTAATGCGGGTTATAAAACGATTGAAGATGTGAAGCGTGTGGCTTTGGATGATTTGACGAATTTGCCGTTGATTGGGCCGAGATTGGCGAGGAAGATCAAGGAGCAGGTTGGTGGTTTTGTTAAGAAGGATACGTGGGAGAAACTCGAGAAAGGGGAAGAGTGGAAACAGAAAGCCCTAACAGAATACTGAGGCTTGACAGGAAGGAAAGAGGTGGGTTATAACGCTCTTTGCGCGGAAAAGGAAGCGTTCCTCTGTTGTGCTCGGAAAAACTTATACCTCGTCTATTTATAGCTTGAACTTTGGAGGGAAGTGGAAGTATCTTGTGGTTTTTGAGTTTAGGCTGGTCTCGGAGGGCTATGCCTCTCCTTTACATGTAGACTGGTGTCGATAACGTTCCAATGAACAATAGTATTGCTAGTAGAGAAACACGTGATTTCTTCATCAGATCCCCTCCGCTATTATAGCTTGGAATTTGTATTTCCAATGTTACTGGAAGAATTGAGATTCCATTGCTTGTGTTGCGTTCTGAACTGTTCCGTCGAGCATGAACACCGCTTCAGGATCGTTAGGCGGTCTGAGCGTTTCCCAGTTGACTGATTCAGCTGTGATCGTCTGCGGAGGCTCCAGTGTCATTTCCGCAACTTTCAAAGCCGCTATTACGCCTGCTGGCACGATGACCGCAAGAGCCAGCAAAATCAGTTTCCGCCGACTTCTTATTATCATAGTTGTCTCTCCTCTTTCTGGTTCTCTTTCTGCCCTTCAATTCGAAAATGGACAGTAGCATACATCCAGGGTTAATCTGATGTGATTGATATATCATACTCTTAGGATTATTAAAATCTTTTAATGCATTATTGAACTAGTAGCTCAACTTGTTTTATGGCCGTGCCCAAGTAGTTCTTCGGGTCTAAAGCCGAATCAATTTCTCTCTCACTCAATTTTCCACCTACAAACTTATCTTCAAGAAGAATCTCTTTGAAATGCCGCCTCTCCAGTTCGCTCTTGATGGTTAGTTTCCTAAGCAGTTCATGCGCTTCTTGCCGATCGACGCCTTTCCGTATTAACGCCATCATCACCGCCTCTGACATGGCGCGTCCCTGAGTCAACTCCATATTCTGCAGCATCCGCCGTCCGTCAACGCGCAAGTTAGCCACAACATTACTCATCAAAAAAAGCATGTAATCAACTAAAACACACGACTCAGGAATGATAAAGCGTTCAGCCGAAGACTGCGTCAAATCCCTCTCATGCCAAGTCACAACATCCTCCAATGCAGGAACAGCCAAGCTCCTAACGATCCGAGCCAAACCGCAGACTCTCTCACAGATTTCGGGATTCCGCTTCTGCGGCATAGCGGCACTGCCCACCTGCTTCTCAGCCTCAAAAGGCTCAAAAAGCTCAGCAATCTCCGGTCTCTGCAACTCCCGAATCTCAGTCGCAAAATTCTCCAACGAAGAAGCAACCAAAGCCAACAAGCATACAAGCTCAGCGTAGCGATCTCGCTGCACGATTTGCGTGGAAATCTCCGCGGCTTTAATACCCAAACGTTGCATAGCAAGCTCCTGAATACGCATGGCATGTTCACCCAAACCAGCCTGCGTGCCAACGGCGCCACTCATTTTCCCAACCAAAACACGCTCTTTACACTGCCTAAGTCGTTGAATATGCCTCGAGACTTCACTCATCCAAACCGCAAACTTGAACCCCAAAGTAATCGGCAAAGCGTGCTGACCATGCGTCCTGCCCATCATCATCGTGCCCTTGTACCGTATAGCTTTCTCCTTCAGAATCTTCTCAAAACTGTTCAATTTCGCTTCGATCAGCGCCAAAGCGTCTTTCAGCTGCAACGCATTAGCCGTGTCCACAACATCGTAGCTCGTAGCCCCAAGATGCACGTAAGCGCCGCTTGGCCCACATGCCTCAGCCAAAGCCCTAACCAAAGAAGCAATGTCATGCTTTATCTCACGCTCAATCTCCTTAATACGACTCAGTTTAACATGCTTCAAAGAAGCCATAGCCACGATCTTTTCCGCATCCTTCCGCGGAATGTCACCAACTTCAGCGTGCGCCCACGCCAAGGCAGCCTCAACGTCAAGCATCCTCTGGACCCGCGCTTCTTCCTCAAAGATTTTCCTCATCTCAACCGTTCCGTAACGACCCGTGTCAATGGGCAAAATAGGCAAATCTCCACCCTCGCCAAAAAGATAGACAGATTAAAGATTAATGTTTTACCTAAACCAGTAACAAATAGCAACCGAAACCAAGGATTAGGCGCACATGAGCGCAATAATCGCAGTCATAAACAAAAAAGGCCAAAACGTAACGGAAACAGTAGCAACAATGCTCAAAGCACTCGATATCAAAAGTGCTGAAAACTTTGGAATAGCGTCATCATCAGTCATCAAGATAGAAAAAAGCATCGACGACCTGCGAACACAAGAAGTAAACTCTTACATAGCAATAGGCCACATTTTCTCAAAAACCATTAGCCTAGACAAACCCCAACCAACAAGACTAGAAAACGCAGCCCTCGTTTTTGACGGCAGAATCTACCCGCCACCCCTGAAAATATCCGCGGCAGAGGCAATTGCAAAAACCCTCCTACAAAATTACGAAGAAAACGCTGAGACGCTTGTGAAGGAAGTTGAAGGCGACTTCGCCTTCGCAATCGCAGAGCCAGAAAAGCTTATTGCAGGTAGAGCTGCCATGGGCGTTCGACCGTTATACTATGGCGAAAACGAGAATTTCGCCGCCATCGCCTCTGCTCGCAAAGCGTTGTGGAAAATCGAGATAGAAAAAACCAGTTCTTTCCCTCCTGGGCATGCGGCATTAATTGACAAAGAAGGCTTCGAATTAAAACCTGTCAAAAAGCTTGTCTATTCAGAACCAAGGCGGATGACAATGCAGACAGCAGCCAAGGAACTGAAAATGCTCTTGGAGCAATCAGTCCGCGTAAGAGTTTCGGATCTCAAAGAGGTTGCAGTAGCCTTTTCTGGAGGACTGGACAGCAGCATAATAGCGTTTCTGGCTAAAAAATCAAACGCAAATATCCATTTGATTCATGCAAGCTTAGGAGGCCAACTTGAAACTGAAAACGCAAAGAAGACAGCAGAAGAACTCAAAATGCCTATAAACATTCACCTGTTCAAGGAAGACGATGTGGAGAAAGCAGTTCCAGAAGTCATAAGGCTTATCGAGGAAGCGGACCCCATCAAAACGAGCATAGGCATCCCCGTTTATTGGACAGCCGAAAAAGCAGCTGAAAGGAACTTCAAAGTAGTTTTGGCTGGACAAGGCGCTGATGAACTCTTCGGAGGATACAAACGCTACGTGGACACTTATCTAACGCATGGCAACGAAAAAACAAGAAAAACAATCTTTAATGACATCGTCAGACTTCATGAAACCAATCTTGAGAGAGATTCCAAAATCCTCAATTTTCATAATGTGGAATTGCGCTTACCTTTTGCAACGTACAAAATCGCACAATTCGCCTTGGACTTGCCTGTAGAATTGAAAATTGAACGGACACAGGATTCGCTGAGAAAACTTATATTGAGAAAAACTGCTGAAAACATTGGCTTGTCACAATCAATAGTGGAAAAACCGAAAAAAGCGATACAATACGCCACTGGCACAAATTATGCGCTCCAAAAGTTAGCTAGAAAACAGAAGATGACCGTGAAAGACTATCTGAATTTAATGTTCCAACAGATAAAGACGACCAATGATCCATAATACAAAAACGGGAAAATCGCAAAGAAAGTGAAAGTGAAAGAAGTTTAGGGGATATCTCAAAGAGCTAAACAGCCGCAGTTGTAAATTATAATATAGCAGGAAAAGGCTACTCGATTACTTGAATCGCACTTTCTGGGCACTGCACTTCGCAGGCTCTACAAACCAGACACTCTTCAACTTTGATAGGGACAGACTTGCCGTCCTTAATCTCGTAAACGCCTACTGGGCAAGTACTCACGCAAGTTTCGCATCCAGTGCACTTGACATTATCAACGACTATTTTCACCATGTTTTATCCCTTTACCAGATTTGATTGAAATTTTAAATGTGAAATAAAAGGATTTAGGTCTACTAGGTAGTTTCTTCACGTAGTCTTAATAGAATTCCGTTGACTGTTGTCTCAGCCTTCTCCTTCCGCCGCTGGTAGTCCGCCAGAAGCTTTCGGTAAGCTCCAAGCGAAAGTTCTCCTCGACTGTGACGGGCTTCAATGCTCTTAATGTTAGTCTCAACCTCGTTAATCTCCGTTTCCGCGATTTCAAGTTGCCGCATCAAGCCTGCGTACAAACCACCAGCTCTGCGCATCGTCTCCTTGAGTTCCTCCAAGTTCCTTGTCAACGAGTCAAGGCGAGTCTCCAAAGTTTTTCTGTGCACCCTATACCTGCGCCTCGGAATTCTGCCTTTCCGAGCTCTAACTTCAAGGGACTTCAGC
>Ga0172364_10001373_pt1 | contig 18646 bp, 8 predicted proteins | sample LakKivSesite10cm_FD_114545 | JGI IMG/M metagenome (GOLD analysis project Ga0172364, IMG submission 114545) | Sediment microbial communities from Lake Kivu, Rwanda - Sediment site 10cm | ecosystem: Environmental > Aquatic > Freshwater > Lake > Sediment | place: Rwanda: Western Province, Lake Kivu... | reverse complement strand
TCGTGTGACCAACACCGGATCGCCCGGTCAGCATTTTATCCCCGAAGTTCAGATGCCCGAAGGGTGGAAACTCATCACACAGGATTTTCCGTTTGTTCTGGATAAAAATCAGAGCGACATTCGGCTGGTCAGTTTCTACATTCCGGAAGGAACCATGGCAGGTGTGTATCCCGTTACCTATTCCGTGAAAGGAAGGGAGTATCCTTCCGTAATAGATTATTATACCATCGAAGTGCATGTGCTGTCTTTGATGGATTTGAGCGTCCGGCTGCTCGAGGCGCCCAAATGTGTTGTTTCGGGTGAGCCGTATCAGGTCTCGTTTGTTGTCACGAACAAGTCGAACGTGAGCGATCAGGTGGATGTGGAGGTTCAGAGCAGCGAAAATTATCCGGCAACTTTGCAGATGGAAGAGGACGTTTATGGTTCTCCCAATGCAAAAAAGGTTGTGGTCACTGTGACTACGCCGGCGGACAACAAAGTAATTTTCAAACACACGATCCGGTTGACTGCCAAACTTCGGCAGAACGATCATGTCTCTTCCTCTGCGATAAGTCTTGTTGAAATCATTCCCAAAACAACCGGCGTGAGCGACCCGTACCATCGCTTGCCTGTGTATTTTTCTTTGAGCAATGTCTCCCGCTGGGATGCAAAGAACAGGTCAAAATTTCAAGGAGAGATTACGAGCGAGGGAACGCTGGACGAAGAGGGCAACAAACATCTTCAATTTCGCCTGCGCGGGCCGGATATTTATGCCCTTTCCGTTTTGGCCGAGCACGATCAATACGTGGTTGGGTATTGGGACAAAACCCTGGCGTTGTATTTGGGAGACCGAACCTATATGCTTTCTCCCCTCACGGAGTATGCGCGTTTTGGGAGGGGTGCTGAGGGGAGCGTTCGTCTTAACAAATTTTCTCTTGGGCTTTTTTATAATACAACGCGATGGATTCAGCCTTCCCGTCAAGAATGGGCGTCTTTTATCCGGTACAACTTTGGGGAAAAGCACAGGGTGGGTTTGAATTATTTATCCAAGCAAATGGCGGATGGAAATCGGTACAGCGACATTGTCAGTTTTGAGGGACAATTTGAGCCATGGAAAAACAACGAGGTGGAACTGGAGTATGCGCTGGGAAAGAACGACAGTACTGTCACTCCTGCCCTTTGGCTGAAACTGTCTGGCCAGCAAAGCAAGATCAGCTACCTGCTTCATATGATTCGTGCCAATTCGCAATTTCCTGGATATTATCGCGACACCCGCCTTCTGTCGGCGAATGTTTCACTTTTTGTTATAAACAAACTTCGGATCAACGCCACACTGCGGCAGGAAGTGCAGAATTACGATGCGGACACAACCCGGTACACAGCCCCCTACAGCACGTACCGTCGTCTGGGATTGCACTATCAATGGAAAAGGAAGACCAGTGTGGATTTCGATGGCGTGGATCAGTACAGGGAGGATCGGCTTCCCAACCCCCAGTTTAAGTACAGGGAACAATCCCTCCGATTCCGAGTCAATCACCGTTTTTACGTGTTCAGTTTTTCAGCTTCTGCTGAATTTGGCAATACCCAAAATCAACTTCTGAATGAAACCTTTTCTATGGAAAGGTATACGACCAGTCTCTATTTTTCGCCCTCGTCCAGATTTTCTTTAAGTGGTTACATGTACTATGACGACAACACGCGATCGGCTATCAGTGAGAGGAACAGGGTCACCATTGGGTTTAATATGGCGTGGCAGATCGCCAATAAAACGCAGCTCTTTGTCAATTTCCAAAGCAATTACTCTCAGGAGGAGTATTACCTAGATCGCAATCTCAGTGAATTTCGCCTGCTGCATACTTTCCCCAACCAGCATCAATTCGTTCTCCAAGGTCGCTACACCTTACTCCATAACACGTTGAATCAAAATGAAGCGGCCGTCATGGCCAAATACCAAGTGCCGTTGGGGATTCCGGTGTGCAAAAGTAAAAATGTCGGTAAAGTGCAAGGACATGTGTACGACGCCGAAACACAGGAAGCACTCCAGAATGTTATTCTTCGAATCAATGGATCTTCGGCTGTGAGCGACAAAAGGGGCCGGTTCATTTTTCCCTCTTTGAAACCCGGGCAATACTATTTGCGTGTGGATAAATCGCGGATAGGACTAAACAGAGTGACAGTTCAAAAAACGCCTATGGATGTGAAAGTCAGGGCAGGGGAAGAGATTACCATTGATCTGGGCATCGTACGGGGGTCTTCTCTTTTTGGTCGGGTGATGGTATTTCCTGTGGATTCTGCATCGCTTTCCGGTACCACCCATGGTGCAATCCGGGACGAAGGAAATTCCTATTTTGTCATTGGAAGTGAAAACAACAAAAAAAATGGAACCCAAAACAACCACTTCGAACGCATGATTCAGGATACAACACAGTCCACAGAAAACGCCGGTCTTCCCTTTGTGGTCGTGGAAATGAGCAAAGATTCCGAACTGGAGCGACGAGTGACCGATAAGGATGGAAAATTTTCTTTTGAGGAGATGCGTCCCGGCCTCTGGACAGTCAAGGTGTATGATTACAATTTGCCCGAATACCATTACGTCGAAAAACCAACGTTTACTCTCGAACTCAAACCGGGCAAAAAGGAAGAGGTTCTCATTCGGGTACTGCCCAGACTGCGGCGCATTAAGATTTTAGACGAAGGTGAAATTTTAATTGAAGGAAAAAAGGGACAAGAAAAGAGCGAGGGAAAAAAGAAGGAAGAAAAGCAGGATCGGGTTCCCAAAAAGAACAATCCAGATGTGGATAGAACGTTTAAGGAAAAATACGATCTTGGCCTTGAACAGTTTCGATTGAAGAAATACAACATGGCATTAAAAATTTTTCAGGACCTCCTTTTGGTGGATCCGAAAAATCCTCTGGCAAGTAATTGCCAGTATTGGATCGGCGAGTGTTACCATGCATTGGGAGAGTATCAGAAGGCCATTGAGGCATTCAGCAACGTCCTACACTTGGAGTCGTCCTATAAATTCGACGATGCCCTTATGATGAGCGGACTCATGTATTTCAAGTTGGGAGATAAAGTAAAAAGCAGAGAATTCTTTGAACGCTTGGTCACCCAGTTTCCGAACAGCGAATATACACCGAAGGCATTGCACTATTTGCGTCTGCCCTTGGCAGTGGGAGCAGATGGATGAGGAAGGTCTTGAAAAGCGATGTAAAAACCGTAGGGGGCAGGAATGCGGAGGATTGATTTATTCAAAGGAAGAACACGATTGAAGAGTCCATTCAATTTGATATGGGTGGGTATCGGATTCAGTGTTTTCTATTGGATGCTGGAATCGGTCAGGGACAGCTTCATATTTAAAAAAGGACCGCTTATCGAGCGTATCTTTTTTCCGGATCCCATATCTTTTTGGATGCGATTTTTGGTGGTCTGTCTCATTGTTTTGTTCAGTGCTTTTGCGTACTCTCTGCAGAACAAGATCACAGATTTCCAGAAGGGACATTTCTACTCTTTTCGCATGAACGGCATATGCAAGGCCGGTGTAGGAGTCGCAATGCTCTATTGGATTCTCGAATCTATCAGGGACGTTGTTGTATTCAATCGAGGCAGTGTTCTGGATCGAATACTTACTCCGGATCCCATGTGCTTCTGGATGCGGCTCTTGGCTGTGTTTACCCTGCTTTTGTTCAGCATCTATGCTCAGATGCGTTATAATGAGAAAAAGCAGGCCGTGCAAGCCATACGACAAGAAAAAGATCAGCTGACAAAAGAGGTGGAAAAACGAACGGCCGAACTTTCGAAGTCCCATGAAGTTTTAAAAGCCCTGGAAGAAGAGATCGCCGAACGGAAAAAAGTTGAGAAAATTTTAAAAGAAAATGAAGAGAAATTCAGGACCCTTACAGAGAATATCAATGTGGGCATTTATAGATTCGCTCCCGGTCCGGAAGGGAAATTTCTTGAGACAAATCCGGCCTTCTTGCGTATATTTGGCTTTCATAGCAAAGAAGAATCATTACAAATCAAGGTTTCTGAGCTCTTTCAAAATTCCGATGAGAAAAAGAAGTTTGACCAAAAAATATCGAAAAATGGGTATGTCAAGGACGAAGAGGTCCTGTTAAAGAAAAGGGATGGCAGACCTCTTTGGTGTTCTGTAACTTCTGTGGCTGTGCACGGTGAAAAAGGAGATGTGAAATTTTATGATGGTGTGATCGAAGACATCACCGTGCGAAAAGCAATAGAGGAAGCTCTGAGGGAATCGGAAAACAATTATCGGGCCATTTTTGAGAATACAGGAACGGCAATAGTAATTATCGAAGAAGATACGACCATCTCCCTTGTGAACACAGAATTTGAAAGGATTTCCGGTTATTCAAAGAATGAAGTGGAAGGCAAAAAGAGCTGGGTTGATCTTGTCGTAAAAGAGGATTGCGAAAGAATGGAAAAATACCATCGGAAAAGAAGAATAGAACCGGATTTGGTTCCGAGCCGATATTCGTGCCGGTTTATTGATAAGAGTGGAAATGTGAAGGACGCCCTGCTGAATGTGGCTCTGATTCCAGGGACAAGAAAGTCGGTGGTATCGGCCTTGGATATCACAGAACAAATGCAAGTGGAGAAAGAGAAAGAAAAGATGCAAGCACAACTTCTTCAGGCTCAGAAGATGGAGGCGATTGGAGTTTTGGCAGGAGGCATTGCGCACGATTTTAACAATTTGTTGACCGCAATTCTTGGATCTGTGGACATGGCATTGCTTGAGGTTCCAAGAGAGGGCATTTTATACAAGGATCTGATTGACATTCAAACTGCGGCGCAACGTGCCACGGATTTAATCAAGCAACTGCTTCTTTTTAGCCGCAATCAACCCATGAAGGGCACAATGGTCCACCTCAATGAGACGGTTGAGGATGTGCTGATGATGCTTCATCGTCTGATTGGAGAAGACATTGAAATTATCACGGACCTGGATCCGAACTTGTGGACAGTTTTTGCCGATAATGCGACAATGGGTCAAGTCATCATGAACCTGGTGGTCAATGCCAGGGATGCCATGCCGGAGGGTGGCCAAATTACAATCAAAACCCACAATGTGGTACTGGATGAGATTTTCTGTGAAACTGAACCCCAAGCCCAACCGGGCAAATACATTTGCCTTTCCGTCTCGGATACGGGAGTCGGAATGGACAAAAAGACTACCGAGCACATTTTTGATCCCTTCTACACAACAAAGGATGTTGGAGAAGGAACGGGTCTTGGATTGTCCATTATCTACGGTATCGTCAAACAGCATGAAGGGTGGGTCCATGTGTCCAGTGAATTGGGAAAGGGTTCTGATTTTCAGGTCTATTTAAAAGCTCTGAATACGAAGCCTGTAAAGAAAATTGAGAAAAAGCGGGTTATGAAAAATTACCGCGGAGAGGGAAAAAGAATACTGGTGATTGAAGATGAGGAGGGAGTCCGTGAATTCATAGCGAACGGATTGAATCGGCATGGCTATACTGTGTTCAAAGCTGCCAATGCAGAGGAAGCCGAGACGATTTTCGTGCAGGAAAATGGCCGGTTCCATATGGTTTTCAGCGACGTGATTTTACCGGGTAAGAACGGCATCCAGTTGGCTGAAGAATTTATTTCACAAAAACCGGATCTTAGGATTGTGTTGAGCAGCGGTTACGCAGAGTCAAAACAACAAAATTCACGAATACAGAAAAAAGGATTCTCATTTTTAGGGAAACCCTATTCGCTTTCCGATCTTCTCAGTACCGTTGGAAAAGTGGTAGAACATGTTCCGGCATAGTCGGTCGCAGTAGGAATTTTTGGAGACACTTTTTACATCAAGCCGTGAGGTAGGATAGTGAAAAGCATGCACGCTCAAAGCAAGTTTTGGGAAATAAAGCCGAACGCATCTCTATTCGTCGGATTCAAGATGGGGAATCCTTGGCAATGGGCATTAAGGAACGTTGTTCTCCTTGGATGTGTGGCGATCTTTACATCCGCACTCTACGCTCAAAACAACTCCATTCGATTTAAACGTCTTTCCATCGCAGACGGACTTTCGCAGAGTGCCGTGTCCTGTATCCTCCAGGATGGCAGAGGATTTATGTGGTTCGGCACAGAAGACGGATTGAACAGGTACGATGGATACAAATTCAAAGTATATAAACACGATCCAATGAATCCAGCAAGCATGAGCAACAATTATGTGAAGGCCGTTTGTGAGGATAGAGGTGAAAAAAGGAATGTGATTTGGGTAGGCACGTACGGTGGAGGTCTCAATAAATTCGACAGAGAAACCGAACAATTTACCCGTTATCAAGCCGCATCAGACAATGCCAGTGGATTGAGCAGCAACTATGCGAATTGCATTTATCAAGACCGATCCGGAATCGTGTGGATCGGTACGGACGATGGGCTCAACAAGTTTGATCCCGAAAGCGAATCGTTCATCCATTATCGAAGAGAATCCACGAACCGCAACTGGATCTCCAACGAAAAAATTGTGTCCGTTTGTGAAGATTCCACAGGCCTTCTCTGGTTGGGAATGGAAGACGGACTCTGTGCTTTTCATCCCAAAACCGAAACATTTATTTCCTTCCGGAATCAGCGGCAAACATTCCACAATAAAAAAGCAACAGCAATTTTTAAAGATCAATCAAGTAGAGTATGGGTCGGGACATCCGAGGGTCTTTATACCTTTCATCCCCCAAAAGAGACGGTTGTCCACTACACATCCAACGCCGACAATCCCAGCACCTTGAGCGACAATCGAATCTTATCCCTATATCAGGATCGGTCGGGTGCCCTCTGGGTGGGAACGGAAAACGGTCTCAACCGAATGGATTCCAAAACCAAGACGTTCACCCGATACGAAAACGATATCAGCAATTCCAAAAGTTTGATCAACAACCAAGTTCTTTCCATTTTTGAAGACAGATCGGGAGTGCTCTGGGTGGGGACGCAGGCCGGATTGAGCACATACGATCAACAAGAAAAACGTTTTGTCCATTATCAGAGCACACCCAACAATCCGAACAGTTTGAGCAACAATATTGTCCGATCCATTCTGGAGGATCGAGGTGGGCAGGTTCTCTGGATCGGGACGTTTGGAGGATTAAATTGTTTCGATCGGGAAAAGGAAAAGTTCATTTTCTACCAAGCCGATCCCAATGATCCCAACAGTCTAAGCAACAATCATGTGATGTCGCTGTGTGAAGATCAGGATGAAAACGGAAAGATGCTCTGGATCGGGACCTCGAGCGGACTGGATCGGTTGAATGTCAAAAAGCAACAATTTACACATTTCCACTTCAATCCAAGGAATCCTCATGGTTTGAGCAGCGATCTGGTGAGGGTTGTCTACAAGGACCGAAGCGGAACCCTCTGGGTCGGGACGGAAAACGGATTAAATCAATACGATCGTACGAAAACACGGTTTATTCGCTACAAATACGATCCTGACGATTCCACAAGCCTGAGCAACAATTTTGTCTATTCCATCTTTGAGGATCAATCCGGGGTTCTTTGGGTGGGTACGGTGAATGGACTCAACCAATTGAATCGTGGGACGAATTCCGGAGAAAAGGCACGATTTATCCGCTACCATGCGGATCCGAGCGATCCAGGCGGTTTGAGTAGCAATGAAATTTTTTCGATTTATGAAGCCCGTTCAGGGGACATTTGGATTGGAACGCCAAGCGGGCTGAACAAATTTAATCGTGCAAAAAAAATATTTACACATTATACAGAAAGAGACGGGCTCCCAAACAATTTGATTTATGCAATTCTTGAAGATGAAGGCGGATGTCTCTGGCTCAGTACCAACAGGGGACTGGCAAAATTTGATCCCAAAACAGAGGTATTTTCCAACTACGATGTGGAAGACGGACTTCAGAGCAATGAATTTAACTTGGGGGCTTTTTTCAGAAGTCCGGGCGGTGAAATGTTTTTCGGCGGTATCAACGGGTTGAACTCCTTCTACCCGGACAGCATACGAAATAATCCGTACATTCCTCAGATTGCGATTACGGATTTTCAAATTTTTAACCGGTCCATTCCCATAGGAGAAGAGGGACGGGGTGGCCGCATCATTCTAAAAAAATCCATCATTGAAACGGATGCGATGCGGCTTTCTTATAAAGATCGGGTACTTTCGTTCGAGTTTGCTGCACTCCATTACAGTTCACCAACGAAAAACAGATACGCCTACAAACTGGAAGGATTCGAAAAAGACTGGAATGAAGTGGGAAATCGGCATTTCGCAACATACACGAATCTTCCACCCCGGAACTATATTTTCAGAGTGAAGGGGTCCAACAACGATGGCGTATGGAACGAGGAAGGAATCGCGTTGAAGCTCGTTGTGGTACCCCCCTTCTGGCAAACTTGGTGGTTTCGCATGTGTGGAATCCTATCCATGCTGCTTTTGATTTTTATGGTGTATCAGATTCGAATAAATACGATTCGAGTAAGAAGCAGAAGACTTGAAGAAATCAACACCGAATTGAACAGGCAGATTGCTGAGCGTGAGAGGGTAGAACAAGCTTTACAGGATGCCCATCATAAACTTGAGATACGTGTTGACGAACGGACTGCGGAGTTGAGGAACATCAATAATGAACTTCATGCAGAAATCTCTGCCCGGAAAATAGTAGAAAAGCGGCAGGCCAGACTTCTTAGGGAATTGAAAAGTGCGAATTCAGAATTGAAAGAATTTGCCTACGTGGTTTCCCATGATTTGAAGGCACCGTTGAGGGCCATTGGGTCTTTGACCGATTGGATGGCGACCGATTATCAGGACAAGTTTGATGAAGAAGGCAAGGAGATGTTGGGTATTCTGCTCGGAAGAGTAAAACGCATGAATAGGTTGATAGATGGCATTTTGCAATATTCCAGGATTGGTCGGGTCAAGGAGGAAAAACAGAAAGTAAATTTGAATAAACTCCTTAGGGAAGTGATTGACACGGTCGCGCCGCCGGAGAATATCACGGTGTCTATTGAGAAAAGGCTGCCCACGGTTATTTGCGAGAGAACACGCATTGCCCAAGTTTTTCAGAATCTCATTGGGAATGCGGTAAAATACATGGATAAACCCAAAGGAAAGATCTCCATCGTTTGCGATTCGAAGAATGGATTTTGGATGTTTGGTGTTCGAGACAACGGACCGGGGATCAATGAAAAATATTTTGACAAGATATTTAAAATATTCCAAACCCTGGTGCCGCGGGATGAATTTGAGAGTACAGGAATTGGACTTTCATTGGTAAAAAAAATTGTCGAAATGTACGGTGGCAAGGTGTGGGTTGAATCCAAAGTTGGATTTGGAAGCGATTTTTATTTTACGTTGCCCAAGGCATAATTTATTATTGAATGGAGTTCAAAATGGATTTTACCAAGAAATCATGGAGGATGATATGAACAGTGATAATCCCATTTTGCTTGTTGAAGACGATCGTGTGGATGCTATGACTGTGAAGAGAGCGCTTAAAGATATCCATGTGATGAATCGTCTCGATATCACGAGCAACGGTGAAGAGGCATTGGACTACTTGAGTCGTTGTGAGGGGAGTATGCCCTGCATCGTTCTTTTGGATCTAAACATGCCGAAGATGAACGGCATTGAGTTTTTGAAAATCATTAAACAGAATGATGAGTTTAAATTGATTCCTGTGGTTATTTTAACCACATCCAAGGAAGAGCAAGACAAAATCGAAAGTTTTAAACTGAGCGTTGCTGGATATATGATAAAACCTGTAGATTATAAAAAATTTGTGGAGACGGTCAGAACGATTGATCTGTACTGGACCCTGAGTGAGCTGCCCAATTGAGTTCACATCGGAAGTGAATCAAAAATTACAGGAAAAGATTATGGAAGACAAAAAGACGAAAGTTTTGCTGATCGAAGACGATAAAGTGGACCAGTTGGCATTCAAACGGTTTGTAAAAGATGCGCGTCTTTCGTACAGTTTTTCAATCGCCGGTTCTGTTGGAGAGGCGAAAGAACTTTTAGATTCTGAAAAATTCGATATGGCTGTTATTGATTACGCTCTTGGAGACGGTACAGCCTTTGATGTATTAAACTCTATGACCAACATACCGGTTGTGTTTGTGACTGGAGGTGGAGGCGAGGAGGCCGCAGTCAAGGCCATGAAAGCAGGGGCCTACGATTATCTGATTAAAGATCCGGAACGCCGTTATCTTAAAGTTTTGCCCCTGATCATTGATAATGCCATCAAACATAAGAAAGCGGAAATGCAATTGGCCCTGCTTTCCCATGCCATTCGAAGTATCACCGACAGTGTCTATATTGCAGATACGGCGGATAAAATTATTTTTGTGAACAAGACGTTTTGTAAAACGTATGGATATTCGGAAAAGGAAATTCTGGGAAAACCAACTCACCACCTTTGGGCAAAATCCACTTTCAATGAAAATAGCGATGTCCCTTTGACGGATATTTACAATGGAGGATGGAAAGGCGAGACGCTTCACAGACGAAAGGATGGAAGCACGTTTCCTGTTTCGCTTTCAAAATCCGTAGTTGTTGATGAGAAAGGGTATCCGATCGCTGTAGTCAACATTGCCCAAGATATCACCGAACGAAAACGTTCGGAGGAAGAATTGCACCGACTCAACAGGGCGCTCAAGACATTAGGTGCGTGCAATATGAGTTTGGTGCGCGCTATTGATGAGTCGTCTTTAATACATGGCATATGCAAGATCCTTGTGGAAATCGGAGGATACCATTTTGCCTGGGTCGGTTATGTAGATCAGGGGCTGTGCGTTCGGCCTCAAGCCAAGGCAGGGTGTGATGCGGACTATCTTGCCGCATACCAATTCAATTCAAATTCAAAAAATAAAATACATGATTTCCATCCTATTGACAAGGCCGTTCGAACCGGCAAAGCATTTGTCGATAGAAATCCCTATCGAACGGTTGATAAGATTTCACAGAACCAGAAGCAAGCCAAACAGGACGGTGTTTCCTCTATCCATCTTCCCTTGATCAATGAAAAAACGATCCTGGGTACACTAAATATGTATTCTAAGGAAGCGAACTCTTTCGATGTAAAAGAAGTTGCTCTTCTGAAAGAATTGGCTGCTGATCTTGCATTCGGTATTACCAACTTGCGAATACGCGTAGCCCATAAGGCAGCAGAAGAGTTGCTGCGGAAAAGTGAGAATAAATACCGAACCCTTACTGAAAATATTAATATCGGAATTTACAGAAACACTCCTGAACCTGAAGGAAAATTTATTGAGGTCAATCCGGCTGAGATTCAGATGTTTGGCTATGAGAATAAAGAAGAATTTTTGAAAATTAAAGTGAGTGACCTCTATCAGAATCCAGAAGATAGAAAAGCATTCAATAAAAAACTCATAAAAAATGGGTATGTAAAAGATGAGAGCCTGCTCCTGAAGAAAAAAGACGGGACGCCGCTCTGGTGTTCTGTTACGGCAGTGGTCGTTTATGATGAAGAGGGGAAAGCGGCTTATTACGACGGTGTCATCGAGGATATTACGAAACGCAGACAGATGGAAGAGGAGATCGAAAAAAGAAAGTGCTATTTGGAGTCTGTTCTGCATTATACGCCGGATGCAATCGTTACCTTTGATGCTTATCAAAAGATTATCGAATGGAATCCAGGAGCTGAACAAATTTTTGGATTCACACCGGATGAAGTGCTGGGCAAAAAGCTGGACGATTTTGTTGCTCGCGGCACTGTAAAGGCAGAAGCCATTGCCATTACGAACGATATCCTTTCCGGAGAGAGAATACTTCCAAAAGAAACTGTCCGCTTTCGTAGAGACGGTACGCCCATCAATGTTGTTGTTGCTGCTTCGCCTATTCGTATTGGTGGTAAATTGCAGGGGGGTGTTGTTGTCTACACAGATGTCACTGCACGCAAACGGGCGGAGAATGAGCTGCGCAGAGTGAACCGAGCGCTCAAAACGTTGAGCGAAGCCAATAAGGTTTTGGTGCGTGCAACAGAGGAATCGGATTTGCTCAGCAGTATTTGCAAAATAATTGTCGAAGAGGGGAAATATCCATTGGCATGGGTCGGCCTGATCGAAGAGAAGAAGGACAGTGGCTTGCAGATGAGTGTGAAGGCAGAGTATGGAGGGTATGATGATGGTTGCCTGAAAAAAATGCACATAGACAAAAAAGATGGAGTGCCTGTCAATAATCTCCTCCGTAAGGTCATTCGCACAGGCGAGCCGTGTATTGTGAAGAATGGATCTCAAGAACAGAGCTCTATTCCGTGGTACCCTGAAGCAGCGAAGCGCGGTTTTGCATCCATGATCAGTCTTCCTTTGAAAAACAATGGCACTGTTTTTGGAGCACTCACTATTTATGCAAAAGATCAAGAGGCGTTTGATGTTCAGGAGGTGAATCTTCTGAAGGAAATGGCCGATGATTTGGCATTTGGCATTCATGTTTTGCGTGCGAAGGCGGCACATAAAAAGGTGGAAGAGGAGAAAGAGAAAATTCATGCGCAGTTGCTTCACGCGCAAAAAATGGAGGCCATAGGTATTCTGGCCGGCGGAATTGCTCACGATTTTAATAATTTGCTCACAGCAATTACAGGGTGTGCAGACATGGCAAAGTTGGAGATTGATAAAAGGAGCTCCGCCTATAAAGATTTAAATGAAATTCAGGTTGCTGCAGAACGTGCGGCCAATCTTACACGGCAGCTACTTCTCTTCAGCCGCAAACAGCCCATGAAATTTGAATTACTTTATCTCAACAAAGTCATTAAGGATTTGCTTAAAATGCTTCACCGATTGATCGGAGAGAATACGGTCATCCATATGGAATTGGAGGACAATCTTTGGATGGTTTGTGCTGATCGGGGAAGTGTGGAGCAGATCATCATGAATTTATCCATCAACGCCAGGGATGCCATGCAAGGGTTGGGGAAACTTTTGGTTAAAACAGAAAATGTGATTCTAAACGCGACGCAATGCAAACAGATTCCTGAAGCAAAACCTGGCAAATGTGTTCGGCTTTCTGTCGTGGATAATGGGATCGGTATGAACAGAGAGACCATCGAACATATTTTTGAACCCTTTTTTAGCACCAAGGAAGTTGGAAAAGGAACAGGGCTGGGGCTTTCGGTTGTATACGGCATTGTGAAACAACACAACGGATGGATTCGTGTTTTCAGCAAACCGGGCCGTGGGTCTACTTTCGAGGTCTATTTTCCGGCGGTCTTTGAAAAGGTGCAAAATAAAATGGATAAATCAATCGGCCTATTGCAATGTCGTGGAGAGGGGAAGCGGATACTGGTAGTGGAAGATGAGGAACGGGTCCGCGAGTTCACCACAAGCGGACTGTACCGAAGCGGTTACGTCGTTTTTTCGGCTGCCAACGCTGAGGAGGCGGTACGTGTTTTTGAGAAAGAGAAGGGGAATTTTCATATGATACTCAGCGATGTAGGACTGCCAGGCAGGAGCGGCATTGAATTGGTTGAGGAATTGGTTTCTCGTCAACCGCAGCTGCGTGTTCTGTTGAGCAGCGGATATACCGATTACAAAACGCGCTGGCCTGTCATTCAGGAAAAAGGATTTCGTTTTCTGGAGAAACCCTATGCCTTGACAGATCTGATTCATGTTATTCGGGATCTTGATGCGTAAAATTTATTACAGATTGAAAGCAAATCGCAAAAAAGCAAAAATAGGTATCTACGTTTTTAAAACAATTTTATAAAGGAGCAAGCCATGTTACAAAATGTAAAACTCAGAAACAGAATGTTAATTTTCATTCTGGGAATCAACGTCATCATGTTTGTTGTTATTTTTGGAATCTATTATAGTTTTTCCAAAAAGATCGTGTTGACGCAGACTCAAGAAAAGGCCATGGAGAAGGTTCATGGAGTGGTCAGCATCTTGGAGGGTTATTTGAATGAGAAATCCAGGATAGCATGGACGTTTTGTCAGAATCCGGTGGTTACGAATTGGCTTGAGAACAATTCAAGGAGGGTTTGTGACCGACGAAGAGATCCCGTATATGGGCAGATAGTGGATTATCTGGATGATCTTGTCAAAAGGGATGGAGAAATTCTGTCTGCTTTTATTGCTGGTGATAAGATGAGGATGTATTGGGACAATGCCGAAAGACCTTTTCCGGAAGATTATCGCGTGGATATACGTCCCTGGTATATAAACGCTGTAAAAAAGGGCAAACCCTCTTTTGATGTGGATGTGGATGCCGTGGACAAATACATTGCGGTCAACTACCGGTTTCCGATGTACAATAAGAATGGGAAATTGTTAGGAGTTGGCGGTATTGATATTGTTCTGGAGAGATTTAAAAAGTTTATGTCTGAACTGGACAATGTGTTTGAAACAGGGGAGTCTTTTTTGGTGGGTGGGGATGGCATGATTCTTTACCATCCGGATGAGAAATTGGTTTTGAAGAAAAGGATTGATGAATTTGAGGACGATGGGAAAGAGTTCAAAAATATGGGTACGATTTCAAAGAAGATAATAAGCGGTCAGGAAGGCATAGATCCTGTTGTATTTTCTGGAGAGAAACGTTACTTCATGCATAAGCCCATTAAGAATTTGGGTTGGACTTTGGTGCTCAGTGTATCCGAGAGTGAAATCAATGCACCACTGAAAAGTCTGGCTCGGACGTCCTTTTTTATTATCATAGTAACTTCTGTCTTTTTGGTTTTAGCCGTTATTTTTATAACCGGTACAATAACGAAACCGATTCATGGGCTGGTAGCCATGCTCAAGGACATTGCAGAAGGTCAGGGGGATTTGACCAAGCGGATGGAAGTGTACTCAAAGGACGAATTGGGTGAACTGGCAAGGTGGTTCAATATATTCGTGGACAAACTGTATGGAATTGTTTTTCAGGTAAAAAAGAATACAGACGAGGTGGCAGGAGCGACGAATGATGTGAGTTCGACGTCTACGCAGTTGGCAGCAGCGACGGAGGAGCAGACGGTTCAGGCGAGCGAAGTGGCCACCAGTGTACAGGAGATGGCCACGGCCATTGTTCAGAACTCGAAGAATGCGGATCAGACAGCGCAGCTTGCGGAGAAGGCCACAGCGAAAGCGAGGCTGGGCACAGAGGCGATGCAGACGACGCAGAGGGAGATGGCCAAGATAGTGGCATCTGCGGAAAGGACGAGGCAGATTATGAACACCCTATTTGAGCGAGTCAGTCAGATTGGGGATATTGCGTGGGTGATAGATGACATAGCGGGTCAGACGAAGGTTTTGGCGTTGAATGCGTCCATAGAGGCGGCGAAGGCAGGGGAACAGGGGAAGGGATTTGCTGTGGTGGCGGATGAAGTGCGTCAGTTGGTGAAGCGGACGACGGATGCGACGCAGAAGATAGCGGAGACGATCCAGGTGATACAGGAGGATGCGCGGGAGGCGTCGAAGTCAATGGCAGAGGTGCATGAGGTAGTGAATCATGGGAAGGAAGCGACGGTGAAGACGGAGGGGGTATTGGGAGAGATTGTGGAGTCGGTATCCGGAGCGATGGAGAAGGTGAGGCAGATTGCGTTGGTGTCGCAGGATCAGAGCACAGGAGCAGAGGAGATATCGAAGAGTGTGGCAGCGATCAGTGCAGCGACGCAGGAGTCGGCCAGTGCAGTTGAACAGATGGCCGCAACTGCAAAACGCCTCAATCAGCAGACCAATGAATTGAGAACTTTGGTGAACCAGTTCACATTGAAGGAGAGTGAATCCTTCGCTTAGATGGAACGATAGTCGGTACTGATCAATTTTCACAAAGAAGGGCTGCTCGAGTGCAGTCGTATCCATAGAACTGCAAAATAAGGTGTGTTTTTAACACACCTTATTTTTTCCAAAAATCTATGCACGGGAGGGATTACTCTGTGATCAGTTGGATTCCAATGGGACAGTGATCGGAGCCTGGGACATTGCTGAGGATGAAAGCAGACTGGACATTTTTTTTCAGATTTTCGCTCACAAAGAAATAATCAATTCTCCATCCAATGTTCCTCTCGCGAGCTCGTGTTTTATAATCCCACCAGGTATACTGCTGCCCTTCTTGATGAAACATTCGGAAGGTGTCAATAAATCCATGAGAGATGAATTTGTCAATCCACGCCCGTTCTTCAGGCAGAAAGCCGGAGAACTTTTCGTTTTCTTTGGGTCGTGCCAGATCAATTTCTTTGTGCGCTGTGTTTACGTCCCCGCAGATGATAATTTTCTTTCCTTGATTTTTCAGGCGGTCTACTTGGTCTAAGAACGATTCGTAGAAATCCATCTTGTATCGTAGCCGCTCAGCCGAGGCTTTTCCGTTTGGAAAATAGACATTGAAAAGGATGAAATCTTTGTAATCGGCGACAAGGGTTCTTCCTTCGGGATCGAACTTTTCATCTCCAAATCCTCGATGTACAGCCTGGGGTTCCTCCTGTGTGAAAAGGGCAACCCCGCTGTATCCTTGCCTTTCGGCGGAAACGTAATAGGTGTGATACCCTTTGATATTTTTAAGTTCCTTGGGCAGCTGCTCTTGGTTTGCTTTGGTTTCCTGAAGGCAGAGGATGCAGGGGTTTTCTTGGAGAAGCCAATCCAAAAAACCCTTTTTGTACACGGAACGCATTCCGTTCACATTCCACGAGAGGATTTTTTTTACATGCATTTTACATCCCTTTTAAAGAAGAGAAACGATTTTTACTAAAAAATCACGATGCAGCGTTCTCATCCATCTTTAACCAAGTCATAGGCCAGCGCCACCTCTTGCCGTCGGAGGTTTGAATCACGATGCGTTTGGAATTTTGACGGATGGGGCGAAGCACACGCACCGTCTGATCCAGGTACTGACGTTTCGGGTCGTGGGAAATGACCAACAGGTCCCCGAACCCAAGTTTTCGAAAAGTGGCAAACGGATCCCTCTGCTGAAATTTTTTCAAAAGAGGAAATTGTCGGAAGGATGTTCTCCGTTTTATGGGAAGTCGTGTGCCCCTCACATCAAAATGAAGGTTTTGGACGTGCTTGAGAGCCCAAAGGTTGGCGTGATGTTCTCCTTCACGGGGGTGAAACCCCAGATGGTAACGCCGATAGTGGTGGAGTTCGTGGGCAAACAACATGGCAAGATGATCGCGGAAAGTGGCGTATCGGAATTCCCAGTCGTAGCTGTCGGTTTCTGTTTTCGGGAATGCCTCTCGGTCTAGATCCAGGCGCATGCGAATAAGCTTGAACTTTTGGGGCAAATCGGAAGGCGTCCCCCATCGTTTGGCAAAGGCCCATTTTCCTCTTTTCGCAGTAAAGGTTTGCGGCCTCATCCACGCCCGGACAAAGGCCGAGCCTCTGTTCTGCCGTACTCCGGGAAGCAAGTAAATCGCCACGACAAGATCACTGGTATCCGTGCCTTCTGCTACTTTTTCGAGTACATGAAGGATTTCGGCGCGGCGCGGATCCCCCTGTTCAAAGAATCCAGAAACAGAATAAAGATACGTTTTCATGGCGTTTTCTTTTTTCGCAAAATTAAAATCCCAACAAAGTAGAGGAGGATACCCAGAACCATTCCTGCCAGGCTATCTATGGCGTGGTGATACTGGCAGTAGACTGTCGCCAGGGCAATGCCCAGAGCCAACGGCAGAAACACGATTGCTACTTTTTTCTGGTACTTCACATTGGCAAGGACCACGGTGAACGCAACGGAGACATGCGAGCTGGGCAGGGCACCTCCTCGAATGGATCCCTGACTCTGCATGAATTGATTGAATTTCAGGAAGAATCCTCCTTTCGGTTCCACGGTGTGGAGATGCTTCAGGATGATCCAGGCTCCTTCCGCGGGAAAAAGAAAGAAGCACAGAAACGATGCGTAGTAGGTCAAATAGACGAGAAAGAGAAAATCCAGGGTCTCCTTTTGTCTTCCGCGGAAATAGAGAAGACATGCAGAGACGGGGATAAAAAAGAAGTAGCTGGCATAGAAAAAGTTCATCAACTCGGTGAGCCACGGACGAAAAAATTTTGCCACCCAAACGGTCGGATGCACCGAAAAGATGAGTTTGTCTATCGTGACAACCCAATGGCTGGCCCAAAAAGGAAAGACCATGGTGACGATGCCGTTCAGTTCCGTCCATGTAAAACCCATGAGGAAAAGGGGATAAAAAGTTCTTAAAAAACGGAGAAGTTTTGTTGGTCTTTGGGTGTAGGCCCGCAGAAGTTCAAGAAGAAGTATTCCAATAAGAAAGTGACGGAGAGGATAAAAACCCCATTGAGACACATTGTGGTGAAAAGGAATGATCACCATCCCAATGGCGGCAACATAACCGATCACGACGTAATCCATGAGATGAAAAGCGATCTGTCCGTACCGACGAATCAAAAGACGCAGCATTCCTTGAAATGGATTGTCGCGCTTCAAACGGTCTCCTTTTAAAAAGAGTTATTAATATGAAGGATCCGTTAAAACATATTCATTGCAAAGTTATTATCGACTGCTCAATATACGAATTTCACTCCACTCTGGATTTTCGATTCGATCCCCAGTCACGCCGAGGACACGTTTCAGGAAAGACGTAGCACGTTCTTGATTCGATTTTTTACTGAACTTTAGCAAATTTTATATTTGAATCAGAAATGATAGAAAATGGGAAGAATTCAGTGACGATTCATAAACGAATCAAGAGATGTCATTCCTGCGATTTTTAAGCAGGCCTGTCCGCCCGCAGGCGGGAAT